>OFMA01000141.1_pt1 | contig 54238 bp, 72 predicted proteins | sample 1541011 | NCBI WGS metagenome assembly OFMA01 (sample SAMN04209225, study PRJEB22552) | human gut metagenome | biome: gut; material: feces | host: Homo sapiens | place: USA: Oklahoma
TGCGCTTGATAAGCCCCAGCACCTCGGCGCTGGTCTTGCTGTCAAGGTTACCGGTCGGTACTGCGTAGTTAGTAAAAACGATTCTTTTGTGCAGTTTTGCTTTTCTCTGGCTCCGATCGGGGCGCGATCTGGACTTTGCAAAAGGCAAATTGCACAAAAAAAGAGGGCCGAACAGGGAACTGCTCCCTGCTCGGTCCTCTTTTACTTTCTCATCTTATTTCTTCAGATAACTCTTTGAACTGAATCCGATGTACTCAACACCGTCGAGAGTGACTGTGATGTATAACCACTTCACTCCGTTGTATGTGGTGTAATAACCATAGTTATGCACTTCAGTTCCTGCCGGAATGACGCACAATGCTTTCTTGTTGCTTCCTGCATCGTTTCTGCAATACAGCGCATCGGTTGTCTTGTAAGTTCCTGCAAGGCTTCTGTCATAACTCTTTGCATAGCAAGTTGACTTCACGGTCTTTGTGATCGGCTGGTCTTTTGGCTGTGGTTTGGTTGTAGTTGCTGCGGAGCCGTTCAGAATCTTGTTGACCTCTGCCTGAATGACTGCCGGGTCATATCCTGCCGCCTTCAGAGCAGTTGATCTTTCAGGGTCATTTCCCCACTGACCTGCAATGACCTCGTGAGCTACTGTTGAAGTGCTCTTGCCCGGTGTCTGAACCGGATGACTCTGCGCTGCATCGGAATCATACTTCGGAGTGATGAATCCTCTGATATATCTTCCGTTGATGGAGATTGTTCTCTTCTTGACTGCATTTCCATAATTGCCTTCAGTTACAACAAAGTAACCGGATGCCTGATTGACATAGGTTACTGTTCCAACATGGTCAGGAGTTCCGGTGTTGTCTCCGACTCCATTGTCCTGCCAGTCATACAGAACTGCCTCTCCCAGCTTCAGAACGTGTGCATCGTTCTCTTCCCACACTCCCATCGCTTTCGCTCTCTCGATCAGATAATAGCAACTAATCTCGATCGGCATGATCGGAGTATATTTGAGAGCAACTGCCAGTGCGGACCATGTACACGCACACCAAGCCCATCCGTATTCCATTTTTGTGTTTCTCGGAAGTGCTCCGGTGAAGCTGTTGTAAATATCAATAATACTCTTGTACGAGCCGTCTGCTTCTTTCTTGCCGACCCAACTTTCCACCAGATCGACAACCGCCTGTCTTGAATACATTTTCTTTTCTTCCTTTCCTGAATCTGTTGTTTCGTCTTTGACATACTGCTTTATCCAGCGGACGCAACACTCGTGCCTGCTCTGGAACTTCTTGTCCCCGACCTGATTGTTGTTGCTGGTGTCCTGCTGATCGAGCAGGAGGGATGCGAAGATCGTGTCCGGTGTGTACGGCTTCGATGCTCTGCCGAAGATTCTCTTCACTGGTCCCAGTCCTCCAAGATGCTCGATCTCACACCACATCATCTGCGCTTTGATGTCAGTCACTCCATACGCTTCTGCGCTCTTGATGTATGTGTTCATCAGTTCAGAGAACAGTTCGTCCTGACACTTCTTCCCGGCCGCCGTGGTGATGATCGCGATCAGTGCCTTCTTCTCCGCTGCGGATGGATTCCATCCGGTTGCCTCCCAGTCAACGGACAGCTTCTTCTCGATTCCTGCCGTGTCTGCCTTTCTGAACGCTGCGGCATCTGCGGCCAGAATCATTTTGCAGAGTCTTCTTCCTTCGTTGCCATAGTTCTGCGCCCATCCGAGAGTGCAGGTCTTCTCGTTTGAAGAGTTCGCTGCCTTGCCTGCATATGCTGCGTAGTTCTGTCCGCCGTAAATCTGACCACCTGATTCCACTCCGCCGATGATCTTTGCCAGTATTTCAAGATGTTCTTTTTTCATATCCTGATACCTCCACAAAAAGAGGCGGATTGCTCCGCCTCCTGTTCCTTGCTGTTCTTACTGCTCATCTTCGCCTTTGATGGCATCCGCTTCCAGAAGCTGTCCTTCTTCGATTCCGACGTTTGCTGCATCAGTCAGACCTTCTCCGATGATGTATGCGATCACGGATGCGCCTGCCATGATGATAGCAGTCACCTGTGTTGCAGTGTTCTCTGCTCCGCCTGTTGCTACGATCATCATAGAGACGAAGGACGCAACTGCTGTCCATAATTTTCTACTTGTCAGTTTCTTCATCCAGTTAATGTTTTTCATGTTCTTTTCCTCCTTGAAATTATACAACTGCTTTGATTGCCTGTTCATTCAGGAAATCTTTCTGTTCATGTTTTACTTTCTGCGCGTATTCGAGAGCTGCGTGCATATCTCCGTTGCAATGAGCATCGGGAATCCTCTGGACGGCTCTGGCCGTTGCCTCTCCCAGTGCCAGAGAAGCGTTGATACAGTTAATGATGCAGAGTTCGCTCTGCTCTCTGGCTCGCTCTCTTTCGTCAACCTTTGCCTGTCTTGCCTCTCTTTCTTTGCGTTCCTTCTCTGCTCGCTTCTGAATGTTCTGCTCGATCAGCCAGAAACAAAAGCCTGTTATTGCTGAAGGAATGCTCGCCGCAATGACGATCGCTGTCATGTCCACCTTTCTCACCTCCTTGTTTTGGTTACTGTACATTCATGTACTGGCAATTCTTGCACGGCTCCTGTCCGGCCGGGATGTGGTAGTCCTGACATTCACCGCATGAGCCAAAAACAGGACACTCCGGTCCCCGGCACTCTTCAAGAGTTCTCCGGCAATGACCGTCATGTCCTGCGTGACTGCACTGGAAATTATTCTTTCGGTGCGTCCTGTTCTTTCTTTGCCTCAATGATCTCCGCCTTCTGGTCTTCGGTAATCCATCCCCTTGTCACCGCATTTTCCAGACCTGTGTCATTCAACCTTCCTGCAAGGTACAGTTTTTTCAGACGATTATACATTCTCTTCACCTCCCAAACTTGCAACGATGAGGTCATCCACAATGCCGCTCAATTCTTCGTTGCTGGCTTTCAGTGCTGCATTCTCATCCTGAAGTGATGCCACCTGTTCCTGAAGAATCTCCATCTCGGTCTTCTCTTCACCTTCCTGCTCTGCCTTGATTGCTTTTTGCAACCATGCTTCACGGTTCTTCTCGATGGACTCTTCCAGATTCTCTCTGTACTGTGTTTCCAGAGTGTATCTGTCATAGGTGTACACCTGATCGCCCTCTTCTTTCTCGATCGGGCCTTCGATGTTCTCATAGAAAATGACTGTGCAGGTTCTGCCGACCATTTTCGGCAGTGCCTCAATCTCATGCTGCACAAGCGGCTTGATGTTGCTTTCTGTTCTCATTGCTCACTACTCCTTTCAGCAGTTTCAAATTGATAAACGGCTTCACACGTTCCTTCCAGAAGTTCCATGAATCCGAATTGTAAATGAATCCCATGTATGAGATCATACCGGATGCGTTCGTCGGTGAAATGTATGAGATTTTTGAAATCTTCTTCGCCTTATGACTTATCCTGAACATGATGGACTTTCGCAGTGTTGTCCACGCTCCTGCATGGAATTTATACCCTAAGAAGTCCAACGGTCTGTCCTTCAGTGGAAAGACCTGCCAGTTTGCTTTCACCTGCATCTTGACCTTTCTCAACTCATCCGCAATCATTCGGAGTGCTTTGTGTAATCTCCGTTTATTTGAATCAAATAGGACTATATCGTCCACATATCTTGTATGATGCTTCGCACCTGTTTTCTCTGCGATCATGTGATCTATGTCCTGAAAGAAGAAATTGCAGAACCACGGCGATGTGTAGAGTCCGACCGGAATCCCTACTGCGTCAACTTCTGGAAGCATCCTCGTGTGATCTGCCATAGGTTGCTGATAACTGGCAATTAGTTTGAAAGCAAGGTTCAGGAACTTCCTGTCCTTGATCTTCTTTTCCAGTTTCTGCCGCAGTGCTTCATGGTTCATTGTCGGATAACAGTGGTGGACATCCAGCTTCAGGACTTTACTTGTCCCGATCGGGTCACTCTTTATCCAGTGTTTAATCATCTTTCGTGCTCCGTCCGTACCTTTACCCGGTACGCATCCGCAGGAGAACTTGTCGGCTCCGTGTTCAACAATCTCTCTGAAGACCTGAACGAACGCATGATGGATGCACTGATCTGGATAGAACCTCGGCACGGCGATGACTCTCTTTTTCTTCTTGATGCCGTCATAGATTTCTCTGATCGTGTATTTTGCCGGAACGAAGGTTTCATTCACGAGCATTTCCTGAATCTTTCTTGCATAACTGTCGATGTCATTCAGGATTCTCTGCACGGACGGCCGATGCGTTTTCCGCTTCGCTGCCCTTTTGATCGCACGTTTGATATTCTCAATATCCGTCACTCTCTCGAACAGATGCCCGATTCTCTTCGTCCATACGATGTTTTTAAGTTTCTGTAAGTGCATTTTGAAATGGTTTCTCCTATCTCTTTGTCAGCCTCATCGGTTTTCCAAGCAAGGTACTAGCCGATGCCATTCACGGCTTTCATTTTTGCCAAGGGGCAAGGACAGAATTTTCATCCTGTTCCGTACCGGAGTACGGAGTGTAAAGTCACGATACATTTATACCAAATATTGAGAAATGTATCTAAATTAACGAGATATTGACAAAGTGGGCGGCCGCCGATGTTCCAGTTCGAATTCCCAGAGCCGTTGTTGCAGTTCCGGTAGAAGGGGCCATCGTTGACACCGTTGTTCACGTTACCCCCGGAAATGACCAGCCGCTCGTGTCTTTACACCCTACAATTTTATTTATTTCCTGTTCTCATTTCAGGCGGCATCCTTCCAGCATGATTTTTCCACTTTGCTTTTCCTTTGCCGGAAGGTTTCATGGGGGAGGGAATCCCCCATGTCCCCCTCGAAATGGTTATTTCCGACCAAGAGGGCGGCCGCCGATGTGCCAGTACGAAATCCCAGAGCCGTTGTAGCAGTGCCGGTAGAAGGGGCCAACGTAGACACCGGAGTCCACGTAACCCCCGGAAAGGACCAGCTCACCGCCTTCGGCGGCCCAGTAGTAGTCAGGGAAATACGTTCCTGAAGAACCAGTCGCATCGACGCAGATTTCAATTTCCGGCCATTCAGGGTCATATCCGAACTTCTTCACATATCCGCCTGTCTGTGATGCCTCATAGCCTACTTTGAAGTAATCACCATCATATACCTTGTCTGCATAGCTGCTGCGCTTGTTGCAGTAGTAATGCTGAAACTTCTTGATGTTGTCACCATCTCTGAACTGCCACATATTTCCGAACCAGTCCTCAATGTACAGGAATCTGACGGCTGTTCTTCCATCAACACCTTCGACACGGCCGTTTGCTGACTGCATCTCAATGGTTGCTCCTGTCTTCTGTACGCAGGACCATACATGATGATCTGTCGTGATGTTTACCGGGTCCCCATCGAAGAAGATGTTTGATGCGCTCTCGATCTCTGCGGAGTCTGTGATCTGTGTCACTGTTCTCTCTGCGAATACGCTCTGACTTCCTGCTGATGTTCCGATGCCGATGCCCTGACCGACAGTGAATCTTTCCGCCCAACTCTTTGCGATGGTGATGTAATTTGTGTTGCTTCTTGCCTGAAGTGCCACATTTGCTGCATTGTCATATGGCATCTCGGAACGACCTCTTCCGAGGATTGTCTGTGCATTCGTTCCTGCGAACATTACAATGAACAGGGTATCGAGCAGGTGCATCGTCCAGACATCATCCAGACACCACTTGACACCCTTTGCAGTGCATAAGGTTCTGAACTGCGCTCTTGTCTTGTTATGCAGTGGGAACACTCCTGCTTTTGATTCCAGTTTTGTTCCTTCTGTATTGAGTGAGCCGTTGAAGATTGGAATGTAAATCTTCTCGCTCTGACGATCTCCGTCAGTGAACGCATGGTCAAGATGGCATCTTCCGACAGGCCCTGCTGCCACCCATCTGTATTCCCACTCTACTCCGTCCGCATCTGTCTCGAAGTATCTTGCTGTGTATACCTGCGGCACTTCGAGCATGACATCTCCATTGCTTCCGTCCCACTGGAAGTCTGCATCACCGAGATATGCGTTCACGCTCATATCTTCTGCCACATTGCAAGGCTTCACAGAGTTGTACGGATATACGCTCGCCATGAAGTCGTTCTGCACGGTTCCGTTTCCGACTGCTGCCTTCGCGACCAGTCCGATCGCCGCTCCGACTCTTTCCCATGTTGTCGAAGATGCTCCGACCTTTCTTCTTGCTCCATATCCGCGCAGAGCATCGCTCTCCACTGCGGTCACTCTTGCTTCCAGTGCTTCGAGATCGCTCTGAAGGGCCAGTGCTCCGGCAGACTTGATGGTCACAGTTGATGCGTTTGCAACTTCGAGATAATAACTCATGTTGATAACGCTCGGAACCACACCGTTATATGCAGGCATATAGTCGGATGTGCTTGCTGTTGCGATGGAGTACAGAATCTCACCCTTGTCCGGGTCAGATGCGAACACACCAAACTCCGTGATGTCATATCCTGCTGTCAGTGTGCTGTTCTCCATTGTGATCTTCAGCACCAGTGCTGAATCTGTATTGATAACTTTGTTTGAGATCGGGAATGTCTGCTTCACGGTCTTCAGCGCAGTTCTCTGTGAGATGTCCTCGCTTGAAGTATATGAGCCGCTTCCTGACTGTGCCTTCGTGATCTGAATGGCACACTTTCCTGCCTGCGCTTTTGCGAGCAGTGCTTTTCCATCCTTCGTCAGTTTTCCGGGATTCCAAATAAGCATTTATAATTCCTCCTATCGTACTGTTGTACTTGTTTCTTTTACTTCACCATACAGCGCAATGTTCACGCTGCTCTCTTTTGCTTCGCTTGCCGCTGTCAGATGATTCAGGACTGTCGTTGTGTTCTCCACATCGGTCACTCCTGCTGCACTCTGGCCTGCTGCCGTTTCGGTCTGCACCTGAATATCATTTCTGACTGTTGTCTCTCCGACTGTCTCTCTGATATATCCGGCCGCATACACTCCGTTCGGCACATCATAATCTCCGAGCAGTACGTTCGGAACGATGGAGTCCTGCGTTGCGAACATCCATGTGCAGGCATTCATGCCGGATGGAATGTTTCTCTCAACGATGACTCTTCGTACATGAGATCGCACGTTTTTGACCTTCTGCACCAGTCCTGTCAGTTCTTCCATGATGTCCGATGTCATCAGTGCTGATGTTACGATGTCGAATGTTCCCGGTGTGTATGGAGGCTCGTCGAAGTCGAACCACTCCACGACCTTTCCTCCTCCGAGAACGACATCTACCATCTCTGATACTGCTGCCGGGGTTCCGGCCTTCGTGTACCAGTTCAGAGTGTTCTTGATGATCGCTTTCTTCTGCTCGATCGGCAATGTCTGCGAATAGTACATTGCCCTCTGCTCCACTGCGAAATAATCCAGTGTCTTCTCATCCAGCTTGTCAATGTCAGAGAAGCACTTTGTCTTCTCTGCCTTCTCGATCACCATTGCAACTGCCTTTTGAAGCGCGTAACTGATTGCCTGCATCTCTGGTGATTTCTCATCTTTCCACATTTCGGCAATTCCGCCCTCTGACAGTTTAATCATCCTCAATTCCTCCATAGGCCACTTTCTTCGTTGTGACCTTCGCCACGGCCGTCTTCTCTATCTTCCTGAAGACTGGTGCGTTGATCTCCACTCTCTTTGCTCCTGCATCTTCGAGCATACAGATCAGCTTCGACGGATTGATGTCGCGTCCGATCTTTGACCGCTGCCATACGATGTAATTCTCGACGGCAGCATTGACCGCACTCTGAATTGTGTTTGCCTGCGCTGAATCACTCTTGTTGATGTAGTATTTCAGGTCAAGCGCATATTCTACTGTGTCCGGTGCTTTTACGATCACTTTGTCTGTCAGCGGACGGATGTTCTCGTTGTACAGATAATCCTGCAATGACCGGATGATGCTCTCGTTCGGGAGTTCTCCATCGTTCATGATGAACTCGATCAGAACCTCCGTCGGATTCTCGCTGTCGATATATACGTCCGTGATGGATGAGTTGAAAGTCTTCACCCAGTATCTGTATGACTCTTCTGGTCCTGCAACTGAATACTTGCTCGGCGCGATGTAGATTCGCTCTGCAAGGCTGTCATCTGATTCGATGTCAGTTCCTCCTGTTGATTCTTCCACGCTCTCTGCACTCTGGATGTATGCGATCGGGTCCACAAGCACGTTGATGTCTCCTGCCATCAGTCCATTTCCTGATGTTCCTGCTGTCTGGCAGGTGCAAATCAGTTCGATGCTTTCTTCCCCTGTCGCGATCTCTGCATATTCATTTGTCTCGAAGTACAATTCGCCATTCGTGACTCTTGTCCCGGCCGGAATTGCTACCGGATGCGGACGCAAGCCTGACAGTGTGAACTTCACCTTCACGACTGCTGCCTTTGCAGGTTCTCGCTTGATTCCTTTCAGTGCGGCCAGATTGTCCATGAACTCGCCGTAACTGTATTTCAGCAGGTCCTGCTTCCCTGCGCGATCGACATAGAGCAGTGCCTGATATATCTGAATCGAGCAGGCATACAGAACCAACGCAGGAGGGTCTGCCCTTCCCAGTGTTGTCGGTGTTCCGGTCAGTGTCTCATATCTCTCCTGATAGTCCGACACCATCTGTCTCTGCACATCGTCCAGTGTGATGTAATCAATGAAGCTCACCTCTGGCAGATTTTCGATTTCGTCAATCACTTCAGTTCCTCCTCTCTATGTATATTGTCGGTTCAATAGAGCCGTCTCCATTGACCTTGCCTTCCACATTTGCCACTGTAACCTCTGGAATATACTCTTCGAGTTTTTCTTCCAGTTCGATTGCCAGAAGGTTCAGTGCCTCCTGCGGAGGTCTTGAAATGAACTCTCTTTCGAGTCCGAATCCCCTGCTTCCGGGGATTGTTCCAACCATCGACAGGATGAGTGCTTTGATCTGGCTGTCAATGCGCTCTATTCCCTGCGTATCACCTGATACAGACATGATGTTGATGGATTTTATGAGTCGTTTTGCCATCTGCTCGCCCTCCTTAATACTCGGAGAATGTCAGCGAGACTTTCGCCTTCACCAGTTGTCCGCTGTTCCATACCTCGTCCCATGTCTCTGATATGGATTCCAGTTTCATCTTCCCGGTTCCGACCTTCTTTCCGCCGATGTACAGATAGTCCACTGTTCCGCTCTCGCAGGCTTTTTCTAGTTTTTCCAGTGTGGCTCTCGGCCGCACACCTCTTTCTGCTGCGAGCACTGCTTCCAGTGTCACACTGGATGAATCAGGGCCTGCAAATTCGCTTTTCGGTTTTCCGTTCACGATGTTGTGTGTGTGCCATCTGGCCGACACTGTTCTCTTAAAATTATTGAATGTCAAGGTCTTATTACTGCTCACCTCGAAGGTGATCGTTCTTCCCCAGTTTCCAATCTTTCCCATGTGGCTCCCTCCTTACAGTCTCGCTTCTAAGTTTGAGAGCCGATTCAGGATGCTTCCGAGCGTTGTTGCTCCGCTTCCATCCTTCAGCGTCATGTTTCCGCCTTTGTACTGGATGTATGCCTCTCCTTTTTTCTCTCCGAGTTCCTTTCGGAAAACTCCTTTTCCGCTCACGCTCGGTTTGTTGGCTTCGTTCCAGTATCTTCCCATCACCACTCCGGCCGCGCACCCATTTGACAAGTGCAATACAAGCACCTCTGCTCCGACAGGAGGCATCTTGTATTCGTCCCCCATTGAAAAAACCGGGAGATCGTCCGTCACGGAATCGTCAAGATCAGGATAGGTCACACTTATCATTCCGCTTCCGTAGTCGATGGATGATACTCTTCCGATTCTGATGTTTTTCTCTGCCATGCTTTCTCCTCCCTTCTTTAGTCGAATGTGCCTGAATCAACCCATCCATAAACATTGCTTTTGCTGTCTGTATGAATAAGGTGATACGGATGTGCCTTTCCATTTCCGGCGCAGTTCGGGCCGAGTGTGATCTTCGCCTTTCCTGCTCTGGCACTGTACCCTTTACTTCCGGGCCATGATGAAATATAGTGTGTTCCTCCGTGGAAGTTCACAATGTCCCCGACTTTGTATGACTTTTTCGTGGTTGTCGGCTTCTTCTTTGTCGGAGTCTGTTTCTTCGGTGTGTATGACAGTCTTGTCTGGCACTTGTGCATCTCAACGCTCTGCTTCGTGTTTCCATCCGACACCTCTGTCGTTGACTTATCCACGAAGTATTTTCCGTTTGCTTTTCCCATGCCAGAGATCGTCACGCACACTCCGGCGCATATCTTCGGATTCGGCCAGATTTCTCCTGATAGTGTGGTTGCCTGCTCGTTTGACTGGTTCACCGCTGCGGCCGCCTTGTAATATGCGTCGGCTGCGTCGGATGCCGTCTCATTGATCTTCAGAACCCTGCTACCAGATGCCTTCTCTGCCTTCAGACCGAGAAACACGCTGATCTCTTTGCTGTTCTTTCCTGACTTGTAGGATATTCTCGCCCCTGTGTATGTTCCTTCCAGTGCATCCTCATAGTCCCAGTTGTCATCCACGAATGACTCTCTTTTCAGTGTTGCCACTGATTTCTTCTTCTCCTGCGCCGTCTGATCGTATATGACTATCTTTGAGTTGAATACTTTCATTGACAGTCCATAGCTTTTGCAGACTTCGTATAGAAAAGCCGAATCCGATTTCTCTGACTGCTCAATCGCATTGATCGTGATTGACGGTCCAGAGTATGAAAGATTCAGTTTGTACCTTTTTGCAATTTCTGTCGCGATCTTCTTGACCGTGACCTTCTTCCATGTCTTCGTCCGCTCCCTGCTCTTGAATGATTCACTTGCCGGAATCGCCAGTGCTCCGAAGGTTGCCTTCAGTGGTCCTCCGCTGAACTTGATGCTGTCCAGCACGAATTTTCCGCAGTCGAGTTTCAGATGCTTTCCTTCTGCGTTCCAATTCTGGAACGTGATGCTTCCGCTGATCTTGTCTCCTTTTTTCGGATACCATGCGCCCATCCACTTCATCCCGATGTTATGCAGTGAGATGTCAATGGAATCGCTGTCCCCTGATGCTACGTCCGTATATGAGACGCTTTCCAGAAACTCCTTCAGCTTCGTTGTGACATTTTTTCCATTGAAGGACAGGGACGGAACCGCTTTTCTCGGATTACTCATCTTCTTCCATGTCCTCCGTGTCTGAATAATATTCTTCGTTCTCGTCATGATCTGACCGCCAGAACGGAGCGTCCTCGTCCACCTCTTCCGGCAGATCAGGCACGGTCAGAACCGTACCTGAAGGGAAGATGAGGACATCCAGAAGCGGCCAGTTCGCTTCAATCAGGTTCTTCATGTACTTTTCTTCGCCGTACAGTTTATAGGCGATCAGGTCCCATGTATCGCCCTGAATCGTTGTGTATGTGCTCGCCACCGCGATGCCCTCCTTTCTATGCGAACGATGTTCTCCTGTGTTTCTTCATCCACTCTTTCATCAGCTTCTCGAACTCTGCCTGACTCATCCGGTTCGCTTCCACGATGTCCTCCTTGCTCGGTGCTTCGCCCTCGAAGTGGTATGTCGGGCTGAACACGAATGTCATCGGCTGTTCATCCTGCTTGCTCTTGCCCTGCTGTCTGTCTCCTGTCAGCGTTCCGATTGTCTCTCCGATGACGGAACTCCTGCTCTGCACCGTTGCTGGTGCTTCGATTTTTCTGACTTCGTTGCTACTGTCAAGAACTGGTTGCGCCATCGACTGTGATGCTGCTTTCTGCACGATTCCGGCCGTGGCTGTCATACCTCTTGCAAGGCCCTCGCCTACGAACTGACCGGACTCAATCATCACTCGCGATGGCGAGTGAATTTTCAACGCTGAATTGACTGCTGCCGCTGCTGATGCTGCGATGCTCGATGCTGCGGCCATGACTGCTCCTCGCATGGCATTGATACCAGAGACGAGGCCGCTCATCATGTTAATGCCTGCCGAATACAGGCTCACACTTGCGAACGCTGCTCTGATGCCGTTCGCTGCACTTCTGGCTGCTGCAACTGCCTGATTGCATCCGCTCTGTACTGCTGCCACAAGCTGACTCATTCCCGACCGCACCACCGAAACGATGCTGCTCATTCCGCTTGTCGTGACTGATCTGGCCGTGTTGACCGTCGTTGTCGTGATTGTGCGAATCTGGTTCAGGGTGATCGTTGTGATCGACTGCATCTGCGTCATTCCTGATCGCACTGCTGTCTGCATCATCATCATTTGAGCCTGCGTTGTTGTAGCTGACTGCATCATGTTCGTTCTGACCGTCATTGACATCTGCGTCATTCCGGTCTGCATCGCCGTACTTGCTGCCGTTGAGCCTGTCTGAATTGCTGTTCTAAGTGACAGCATCGCCACGGTTACGGTCAGCGTTGCCTGTGCCATTCCCGACTGAATAGATACCGTCAGGGACAGCATTGCCGCAGACATGGCCGTGCTCCATCCTTGTGTGCTCGTCGCGATTCCGGTCTGAATAGATGTCATTGTTGAATCTATGTTCACGGAAATTTCTGATAGAGCAGTCTGGATGGATGAACCCATCTGCGTCATTTTTTCGGCCGTTCCGGTTGTAAACGACTCCATGATTGACTGCACATTTGTCTGCATGGTTGTCAGTGATGTCTCGACCAGAGTTGAGGTCTGCGTCAGGGATGTTGACATATTCGTGCCGATTTCCGACCACGCAGTTGTCGTGCTGTTTGACACATCCGACCAGCACTGATTCAGTGCTTCTGTGACCGTCTGTGTCAGTTCTGAAATTGTCTGTGTAATAGTCGCAGCACCATTGCTGATTCCGTCTGCCATCGCGTTGATTGTGTCAACACTGGCATTCGCTGCGGATGCTGTTGCTCCTGACATTCCAGAATCAATTCCCGAAGTGATTCCGTTCGTGATCGCGGCTCCTGATGCTGTTGCTGATGCTGTGACACCCGGAAGGTTGCCGTCGATCGTACTGCTCAATGTGCTTGTTGCTGTCTGGCTTAATGCAGAAATCTGTTCCTGCAATCCGGCCGAGCCAGCAGCCACACCTGTTGACATTCCATTCGTCAGGCTCGTTCCTGCTGCCAGTCCTCCGGCATCCAGTGCGCCCTGTTGTGACTGCAATCCGGCCAGAAGGCTGTTCATCGTCTCTGTTCCGGTTCCCTGCGCCGTTGTATTCAGTGTTCCCTGCATACTAACGAGAGAGTTGTTCAGAGATGTCATCGCATCCGTTCCTGACTGCCCTGCGGCCGTCTGTACAAGGTACGATGATGCGTCAATTCCTCCTGCCAGTGACGCATTCATATTCGTTCCGTACTGCGTCAACAGTGATGTATCTATCTGATAGCCGTTCTGTGCTGCGAGTGATGCGTTCTGTGCCGATGCTGTGATGCTCGGTGTGCTTGCATCAATTCCTGCCGCCACACTTTCTCCGGCTGCTGTTCCTGCCTCTTCTCCGTCTCCGGTAAACCATCCGACGAAATCACTCCACAAACCTTTCACGGAGTCCACGAGACCACCGAAGGCATTTATGATACCTTCTCCGATTCCTTTTATGAGATCGGCTCCGACCTGAATCCAGTCGGTTGAAAAAATTGCTTCTATGATTGCCGCCGGAATCTGTACGCAAGCCTGACCGATTGTCGGGATTGCCTGAATGAGTCCAGACACGAGCGCAACGATCAACTGGATTCCAGATGACACGATTGTTCCTGCGTTTGATGCGATCGCCTGCACGAATGCGATGATTCCCTGAATCGCGGCCTGCAAAATTAAAGGAATCGACTGAACGATTCCTTGCACCAGAGTCTGAATCATGGAAAGTCCGGCCGTAATGATGCTCGGCAGTGCCTGTGCAATACCTGACAGCAATCCGACCACCAACTGAACTCCTGATGCGATGATCTGCGGCAACATCTGAATCAATCCTGACAGCAATGTCTGAACCATCGAAACGGCTGCCGTCAAAATTGATGGTAAATTCTGTACAATTCCCTGAATCAGACCGAGCACCAGTTGGATTCCGCCCTGCACGATCATCGGCAGTGCCGAAACGAGGCCCTGAAGGAATGTCATCACCACCTGCGTTGCCTGCGAGAGCAACTGTGGCAGAGACGAGAGGATTCCGTTCACCAGATTCAGGATGATCTGAACTCCATCTGTAAAGATGTACTGAAGACCAGATACAATTCCCATCGCGATGCCCTGCACGAGCGTCAATCCTGCTGATACAAGCTGCGGCAGCGATGAGAGTAGTGTGTTTGCTAACTGGAATATGAGATTGACTCCTGCGGTAATGATCTGCGGAGCCTGCTGCGCTATTCCGAGAGCAAGCTGAACGACCATCTGGATTCCCATATTGAGCAGTGTCGGGAGCATGACGGCCAGTCCGTTGATGAGTTGCGTTCCGATCTGCAATGCAGCACTCACAATCGTCGGGAACTGCGATAAAATTCCTTGTGACAAGTTCTGCGTTGCCGTGATTCCTGCCTGAATGATCTCCGGCATCTTGCCGACCATTCCTTGCAAAAATTGTGCCAGAAGCGTTGCTCCTGTCGTGTAAAATTCAGCGATGTACTGTACAATCGCCGTGATGATTGAAGTTGCCAGTGTAGCTGCTGCCGATGTCAGTGCCGGGGCATTGTCAACCAGTCCTCGAAGAAGAGAACTCATGAGTGTCGATGCCATCGTGACAAGCTGTGGTGCGTAGTTCGCGACCTCTGTCACGCAATCGGCCAGAACATCTCCAAGTGTCTCCGCCATGCCCTGAAAACCGCCATCTGCGAGCGCATCGGACAGTCTGTAAATCTGATTGGTTCCAAACTGTACGACTTCCCGGAGCGGTCCCTGAAGGTTTTTGTATATCTTGATACCAGTGTCTTCGAGTGCTGACTGGAAGATCGCCAGATCACCGTTCAGGTTGTCCAGTTTTGTCTGTGCCATTGCTTCAAGCGCACCGTCGCAGTTTTCCAGTTCTTTCGTGAGGTTTTCCCACTCTGTTGAACCGTCTTCCAGCGTCGTGTTCAGACCTGACATGAGGTCATTCAGAGCGTCAACGTGCTGCTTTCCACCGATCGCGGCCAGTGCTGCATTTCGTTCTTCCTCTGTGCATCCAGACAGTGCCGTGTTCAGGGTTTCAAGCGTTGCCTTTAGGCCGATGAACTTTCCTTCCGAATCGAAGGCGGATATTCCGAGAGACTTCATCATCTCTCCTGCCTGTCCGGTTCCGGTTGTCAGGTTTGCCATGATCGCGTTCAGTGCGTTTCCGGCTTCGCTTCCCTTGATACCTCTGTTCGCGAGTACACCGAGGGCCGTTGCTGACTCAGTTAGTGGCACGTTCAGGTTTGTCATAACACCGCCGACACCCAAATATGCCTCCATCAACTGTTCCGCAGTCTGGTTTGACTTGTTGTTCGCCTTCGCGCAAATATCCAGATACCCGGCCAGATTATCCACGCTTACTCCGCAGGCCGACATACTGTCCGTTACGAGGTCAGACGTTCGTGCCAGATCGAGTCCGGTTGCCTCCGATAGTCGCAGGACACTCGGCAATGCCGAGATAGAATCATTTACTGACCATCCGGCGAGGGCCATGTATTCGAGGGCGGCAGAACTTTCCGTGGCCGTCTTCGATGTGGTCCTTCCACACTCCATTGCGGCCGCTTCCAGTTTCTTGTATTCCTCTTCCGTGGCTCCTGCTGTTGCTGCTGTCGAGGACATCTGCGCCTCGAACTCTCTTCCGACGTTTACGCTTGCCACTCCGACTGCTCCAATGGCTGCTCCTGCTGCCGTCAGAGACTTTGCTGCAAGCTGTACACTTTTAACTCCGAGTGAGCCTAACCCTTCCAGTCCTTTTTGTGCTCCCTGAAGCGCAGAGTTGAATGACTTTTCAAGCTGTCCTGCGATCTTCACTGATACCTTATATTCACTCATGACTTACGCTGGCTCACCTCCTTCATGTCATCGCACAAGTCCAAAAGGTCAAAAAAAGACAGGTCCAGAAAATAATCCAGACCTGTCTTCAGGTTCATTGACAAGACAAGGCATAACTTTCGGAGTTCCGACAGTTCGTCGATTCTTATTCCTCTCCGAAGAAAAAACTTGTGACTCTGTTTTTGACTTTGATTGCATCTCTCGGTGCAAGCTGCTTGTAAAACTCGATCGGGTAATCCGTTGCGGATGCTGCGATGACGAGTGTGTATTCCAGATTCGTCTCCGGCAGCACGGTCACATTGCCGGAAGTGTTCAGGACCTTGTTCGCCTTAATCATATCGTTTGCGGTCAGGTTTTCCAGACCGGAGAAATCAATCTCGGACACCTTCGCGCCCTCGAAATCATACACCTTTGACAGTTTCATCTTGCTTTCCTCTGCCTGTACTGCTACCTGCTCTACTGCTTCGTTTTTAACTTCACTCATGATCTTTTATCCTCCTTTTATACCTGACTTCTGATTTTTGCCAGCATATCCTTTCCATTCAGCACGAACTTGAAGTTCAGCTTGTCGAGTTCCAGTGTGGTCTTGTTGTTGATCTGAATTTTGATGTACAGAATTTCCAGTTCAACCTCTGGTTCCATTTTCTTTCCCTTTGTTGCTTTTCCGAGGTTTGTGTTCGTTGCCTTTCCTCTCACAACGATCTTGACCGGATAGTAGCCAGTTGCTCCGGTTGTCGGGTCCATGCACTGCATAGATGCCCGGAGAGTCAACTGCGGCGGAGTCGTTGTGTCGATGATGCTGAACATATCCTCATAGAGTACAGAGAACGGAATCTTGATCTTGATTGATGCGAACTGGCCAGTGACTGCATCCTCAATCTCTCCGAGCACTCCTGCTCCTTCGAGTGTGTCTGTCAGTGCTTCCAGTTCTCCCAGTTCGATCTCGCCGGAAATTCCGATCAGTTTCTTCGCTTTGTCGTTGTACACGTTGTAATGGTTTAATACTTCAGGAATAACAATACCCATGATTATTCACCTCCTCCTGATAATGCGTTCTTTAACATATCCGTGTCATAGGACAGGATGTTGTCAATCTCCTGTGCAGGTGTATATGGTGCGATGCGCTGTCTGAATGTGATCTTTCCTGCCAATGTGTCCGTGATCGGGTTATCACTTGCGAGATACTGCATCTCTGCTCCGGCCCATTTATCCGGTGCATATGCCGCGCATCTGATATTCTCTGAATCAATGATGCTTTCGATCAGCACATGGTTCATCGGGTCATCGACCTTCTCGAAATAGGTCTGAATGAAATTGTTGCCGTGCCAGTTAAACATTCTTCTGACTGCGAGCCAGATGTCTTTTGCATCTCCACTGGAAGGAAATGCACCTGTGTAGTTGCCCCACAGCTTCCATCCATTCATGTTGATCGCCGTTGCTGCTCCATAGGTGTTCAATGTGCTTCCCTGATCCTGATCGAGAGTCACTTCTGTTCCGTCTGCCAGACAGGTTCCTGTCACTCCGAGCATTTCATTCGACGGAGACAGGGACGGCACATCGTCATTGCTTGCATCGGTGTATGCGATCAGTGCTGCAACTACGGCAGACATTGCGAACACATAATCTCCAACCTTTACGCACGGCCATGTCGGATAACAGAACGCAGAAGTGAATCCGCTGTCCTCTTTTACCTTCTTGCAGTCCGTGTATTTTGTTGCCTTCTCTGTGTCCAGATCGACCAGCGCGATCGCCTTGAACACTCCGTTGATGTTCGCTGCCTTTGCGGACATTGCGATTCCGACTTCTGGAACCTGTGACCATCCCGGAGCAACGATCAGACCCGGAACGACAGAAAGTTTCGGATATACCTGTCTTACTACTTCCAGACCGCTCTCTTTGCCAGTGGATGCGTTATACGCTCCGATGATGTCCGTCTTTGTAATCAGAGACGGGTCAAGCACGTTTCCTGATACTGTGATAGAGGTTGCGGATGCTCCCTTTCCTCCTTCGATCAGATTGACGATCAGGCTTCCGTCAGTGTCGAACTCTGTTGTATAGTCAGTCCCTGCTGTCAGTGTTGTTGATGCAGCTTTCACGACCAGCCCCTTCAGGATGATTCCCTTCGTGCTGATCTTCGCCTGCATCTGGCTCACTGTCGCAGTTGTCTCTGACAGTGCTTTCTTGTGCTTCGTCGGGTCAAGCACGTTGATATATACCGCAGGTGATACCTGATAGATGTTATTCGTCGCATACATCACCTGACACAAGGTATAGTTCTTGAAGTCATCCGAATAACCCAGCGCGGCCATCGCCTCTGCTGCCGAATTTGCGAGAATCGGTGTGTTGACCACCTCTTCCGGGTTCTGCACCATATTGACCGGAGCAGTTCCCACAACGACCGGAATTGAGCAGGAACCAGTGATCGGCGCGGTCAGCGCAGTTGCTTCTTCCTGCACAAAAACTCCATGTTTGCTCATTGTTTATTTTCCTCCTTCTGTTTTATATTCCAGTGCTTTTCTGAACGCACTGAAGATATACCCTTTTCTTTCACGCAGCATCTTCTCTGCGATCGGATATTTGATGACCGGGATGAACAGGTTTCTCATCTCCGGTACGTCCTTGCAGGCTTCTTTCGCCGCTTCAGGAATCTCTGTATATACTCTGTTCTGGATTCCGATGCCCGGAATCGTAGGCCCCACATACATCAGATTTTCCTGCTTCACTTCTTCGGCTGTTGCCTGTGTTTCAGTCTCTTTTACTGCTTCAGCAGTATCTGTCTTCCTCGGCATAATGCTTCGGTTCCCTCCTTCCTATCTTCGGCACGTTGAATGAGATCGCAACTCCTCCGAAGTAGAACGGATATGTGTCTTCATCCTGAACGGCCCATTCGATGTCCTGCTCCGCTCTGAATTTCTGGTTCAGAAGAGGCTCTGCTGCAAATCTGTCCACCACATCCTGAATCATGTTCATAATGTGTCTGTGGCCGATATTCTTCTTTGAGTGATCGCATATTCCGAAGTGAATCTCCGTTGCAACCACCCACGGACTGTCATCGTCCGCAGTTTTTCCTGTTTCCATTTTCACGAGAGCGTATGGAAAGAACTGTGACTCATCTTCTTCGTCATCTGTCACGACTGGAAGGTTCTGTTCATACACATTCACCCCTGTCACGGTTTCCCCTGACGTATTCTCCGTCGTGATTCCCTGAAAAAGTTTCTTCACTTCTTCCACGAGGTCCCTCTGAAGTTCTGCTGCTGTCATGGCTTACCCCACAATCTTCTTGATTTCTGCTTCGAGGTTCTTGCGAAGGTCTGACTGTATCGGTTCTTTGAGTGCTCCGGCCATTCCTCTCTCGCCCTGATATACTTTTTCAACCATTTTCGGGACGGAGTTTGAATGAAACACTTTGACCGGGAGTCTGTCTTTTCCTTCCCTCTGCATCACCAGTCCGTTGCGCTTGAACGCTTTTCCGCCTTGCGAACTGACCAGTTGCTTCAGACCGCCGTTCACGATGTCTGCTGCCGCGGCTGCTCCGCCTTTTTTCGGTCTGCCTGCCCGGTTCTTAAATCGCATGAGTGTCAGAGGCTTTCCATCTGCATCCACCGATGCCGTGAGGTTTCCTGTTGACGCATTTTTGATCTTCATGTGACTATTGAATCCGACCTGCTTGACGGTATAGGCTCCTTTTGCACTCTGCGCGATGCGTTTCCTTGCCTGCCTTGCAGTCTTATTCACGGCATTCTTGAATACCTGTGGGGCCTTGCTTTTCATGTCTCCCAGTTTCTTCTCAACCAGTTCCAGTTCTGCCCTGTTTACCTCATAGGTAATCATCCTCTGTTCGCCTCCAACGTGATCGAATAGATTCCATCTTCAGCAATCGCATCGGCCACTCTGTATGATCTCTTGTCCAGACTCACGGCTGTTCCCTGCTTCGGGAGTGGTCCATAATCTTCCGCAGATACATACATGAGCACCTGTTTGACGTATATTCCGTCCATGTGCTGACTGTATCTCTTCTCTCGTTCAATCTGCTCGTTGTTGTCGATCTGCACTGCCATCGGCTTTCCGTTGACTGTGTGTATCTCCGAGAACTCATCCACGTTCAAAAAAGTCTGCTGCACATCCTGCTTTATGATGTCTTTGAAGGTCATGCTTTCTTCTTTCTTGTGGTGGTTCTTGTCGGTTTCTTCGCAGGAGCGGTCTTTCTTTCCGGTGTCTCTGGAATGCGTCCGATCAGTCCATCAGTGCCTGCATCGCTCATTCCCGGCATACCTGCAACGGCTGTCACCGGAATTGCCTGCGCTGCCTGTGGTTCTGGCTCGTCTTCCTCTCTCCACATTGCAGTCCCTGCTTTGAGCCACAATTCTGTCATCTCCTGATCGTTCACCGGAAGGCTTTCGCCTGTACTATACTGATGTGCGTGGTACAGTACAGGGCGAAGCGCAATCAGCTCTCTCATGCGTTAATATTGACGAGCACTGATGTATCTGCTGCCTTTGCTGCTTCTGTCGCGAATCCGGCCGCAGTGTTTCCTGATGCAGTTGTTGTCATCTTACCTGCCGCAGTGACATACACCTCTGCCCCTGCCGTGATCTCGCTGTCATCTTTCTCGAATCGGAATACACCTTTCACATGAAGGCTTCCTGTTTCTCCCGGCTGGATTGTCATGCCTGCCACACCGACTCTCTTTCCGAGTACGATCACGGAATTTGCTTCGATGGCACTGCTGCCTGCGTTCTTGTAGTCGATAGACTCTCCGCGCTGCCAGTATTCTGCTTTACTCATTGCGTTTGCCTCCCTTCTCTTATGCCAGTTCCAGTTTTGTCTCTACTTTGACACCCGGATTCTTCACCATGCCTCTGTAATCCATGACGGAGATGCCCCAGTCAAGGAAGATGTCCCACACGAATCCAAGCTGACCCGGTGCTTCCATACGGCGAATGTTCGGGATTTCCTGACCGTTCAGGTAATCAACTTCGATTCCGTCGCAGTCTCCGGCTGCTCCGAATAACCACCACGGCATCACGTTACCCATGCCACCGCAGAGTGCATTGATTGTCGGGTCTTCCACGACCTCGATCTGATCTCTGTACTGGTACAGTGGGTTGACTGCCTGTGTATTGTCTGTGGTGTTGATCGTCGGTGAGTTGAACAGTGTGTACATATCAAACTTCATGCCGGAAGGAACGACGATCTGTGCAGGATTGATGATGATTGCTTCTCCGAACTGGTCTTCCTGGTTCGCCAGTGCCATAATCATCGTCTGCATTGCTGCCTGTGTCACTCCTGTTCCTGTCTTCAGGAGGTTCTTGTGGTTTGAGCCGAACAGAGCAGTTCCGTCATAGATTGCCGGGTTATTGACAAGAATCTGGAATACCTGCTTGTTGATGGTCTTTCTCGCTGCTGCTGCGTAACGAGCCGGAAGGGATGTCACCAGAGAAATGTCATCGTCGATGAAGGCTTTTCTGGACAGGGTGAACTGTCTTCCGTATGTCTTCAGTTTTCTCTGCGGCAGCTTGTCATCGGTGAATACATCATGCTTCAGCTCGCCATTCTCCGGCACTTCCAGAAACTCTCCGACCGGGCCTGCAACATAATAATTGTCGTGGGTCTTGAAGTCCGGGAGACTTCCTTTCTTCGTGAATCTGTCGAAGGTGACTGCAACCTTCTTGTGTCCCTCTCTGTATGCTTTCTCGATCGTCTGGTCTAAGATTGCCGGGAACGCTGCCTCTGGATTGTAGAACCCTCTGGACAGGAGAGAATACAGTTCGTCGGAGTTTCTTCTGTTCAGTCCTCTCTCGCTTGTTCCGTCCATCTGAAGACACTCGATTGCAAGATCACGCATACGCATACCGATCATCTGTCTCGCTCCGTCTGCCGGGTTCTCGATCTGAAGACCTGCCTTCAGGAGCAGAGAGTCAACTGCTGCTCTTCTGAACTTGTCCTCTGCGCTGTCTCCGACACTTACTCCGGTGTGAACTGGTGCGGATGCCTGTCTCATGTGCTCGATGACTGCTGCTCTCACCTGCTCCACTGTTGTTCCGTTGTCGATGAACCCTCTGACCTGCTCATTCATTCCGAAATCGCGGCACATCTCCTCGATCTGTCTGATTCTGGCTCTTTCATTCTCGACTGCGCTTCTTGCTCCGTCTCCGTTGCCTTCTCCGCCTTCGTCTCCATTTCCTTCGCCCTCACCTGCTGCCGCGCCTCTGGAACTTCCCTCGCCGCCTGCTGTGGCTCCTGCTCTGTCGAGTGCTTCGATTGAACGCTGCAAGGTGTCAAACTCCGCTCTCTCTTCTGCTGTCATTGCTCTGCTTTCCGCTCTCGCTGCCTGCAAGATTTCGTTCTGCCGAGCCAGCATCTGTTCTCTTGTCATCTGCTTTTTCCTCCTCTTGCGATGTTTTTGTTATACTGTAACTGCCGAGCATAGGTTTCATTCCATGCTGCCGCCTCATCTGCCGTCATCGAACGGCCTACTCCGACCGTAGGGTCTGCCGGAACGCTCACGATGCTGATTTCATACGGAATCCACCGCTTCGCGATCGAGCACGGACCAGTGAAACGTCCATCCATTGACACCTTGTTCGGTGCTACTTCTTCCCAGTCCTCTACCATGTAGCCGACGGACACTCCTTTCAGAGTCCCGGACTTCACTTTCTGATAGATGACTTCGGATTCTGCGTCAGAGTCAAACGTGATCTCTGCATAACCTCTCTGATCTTCAATCCATGCTTTGTTGATTTTCCCGATAACCTTGTCTCTCTTGTGGTTATAGAGAACAACACCGATTGAATTGAGTCTTGTCAGGTCCGCACATTCCCCTGTGTGGTCCAGAATCTCCTGTCCGAACCAGCGTGTATATGGTGCTTCCGAAGAGAACGAGAGCACGAATGTTCTTTCGTTCCCTTCACCCTCGACTGCTCTGATCTGGCAGTCCACGAGTGCTCTGATGCCTTTATTTCTTTCCTGCTTCTGCTCCGGTTCCTCCCTTGACAGGGGTCTTCTCTTCGCTTCCGCCATCTGTGCCATTGTCATTCTGGCCTGTGCTATTTTCTTCTTTTTTCTGCACTTTGCCACCGAAAACCACACCTCCTAAATCAATTCCTTTCTTCTGTCCATATTTCAGGACTTCCGCCATATCGTCGATCTGTGTCTGCCAGTCTCGACCGTTCTCTGCCGCGATCTGTTTGAACGTCTTCTGCCCGGTCTGCATCGCCGTCTTTGTTGCATTTGACTCTTTCACCGGGTCAATCCATTTCTTCGGCTGTTTAATCCATTCATGTTGCAGATATTCCTCTTTTCTTTCCCAAAAGTCTGCAATATCCACCTTTCCTGCCAACACGCAGGAGATCACGAAGGTTTCGTATATCTCATCCAGTACGGCCAGAATCTGTTCTTCCTCTTCCGCAAACGTCAATTCGTCCTCAATGGCTCCCTGACGCGCAGATGAATAATTTGTCTCTGACATATCGCGGCTTGTTGCTTCGTAGGAAATGCCCTGTCCTGCTCCGACGAGACGCTGTTGCAGTTTCACGAAGGAAGTCGCGTCTGCTGCCTGCCCTGTCGGGTTTACGACCTGCACCTCATCTCCTGCATTCAGTTCTTTAATCATGCCCGGAGTCAGTGTCTTTCCGTCATAATTTGCCTTGTCCTGCGATGCTCCGCCATTTCTTCCGATGCCAGACACCGGGAGAGCCTTCTTGATGAATACCGACAGACAGGCGGCAATTCTCTCTTTGACTGATACCGCAGTGATGAACTCGTTGACATCTCGAATCCTTGTTACTGTCGGACTCATGTCGGACATCTCTCTGATCTGGCTCGGACGTTTCTTCGTGTAGTAGAAAATGACATCCGATGCCTTCAGATACACAGGATTCCCGATTGTATATCCGTCAATCTGGTACTGCCTTATCCAATACCCGACCGGGCGATTGTATGTGTTGTATTCGATGCCACCGACAACACGATTTCCGTTTTTCTCTGGCATAACGTGCATTGAGTCCAGTTCATCCACTTCGAGCATCTGAAGAGAAAACGGCAGGATTCCGTCTCGTGTGTATCTCTTCACGAACAGGATTCCTCCGTCCACTTTCTTTCTCACGACGGCCATTCGCAGAATCTGGTTCAGGCTCTGCTGTCCTGTCACATCGCAGTTTCTGGCCTTGCACCAGATTTTCCACAATCGTTCCAGTTCCTTGTTGACCACGTTCTTCTTCGTCATTGATCGAAGCTGAAATCCGGTTCCGACAACGTTTCTCTTGTATGCTCCAAGCACGGAGTTCATCACATCAGAGTTCCGTTCAAGGTCCCTTGCTCGTGCTCGCACATACTCTCGGTTCCCTCTGTCGGTTGCCTCTGCCGAATAGTTTGCAACTCTCCACCCGGCATTCAACCTTGCGTCGTTTCCTGCATCATAGTTCCGCAGTTCGTTTCTCCATGCCACTCTTCGTGCGCCCCATTCAGGAGACACGAATGAGATTGCTGCATCCAACCAGTTCACCGTTCTCACCTCCCATCAAAGAAGGCAACGTATGTATCATCCAGAAGTCCAGATGCCTCCTGCGCGTTCACTTCTGCCTGAAGTTCCTTCTGCATCTGTCGCAGAAGTGACAGGTCTGCTCTGGTCAGTTTTCGGCTTCCGATCTGGTATGACTGGCCTCCGATCAGGACCGTTCGGATTGCTGTGTTGACTTGCTTTAGCAACTCTTCGGTGTTCATTTGTTCCATTTCTTCCATCGACTTTCCTCCTATACCCAGTTTTCATTTGCTTTTATCCACGCTTCTTCAGGAGCATACTGTTTTTCCTCCTGCTGCGGCTGTTCTTGTTCTTCCTCACTGTCCAAGTGCATCGAACGAACTCCTCTGATGTCTGCCGCTGCCAGCGCGTACACTTCTGCGTCGAGGTAATGGTTGTCGATGTGAGAACGCTTCGGAACCCATTTCTGAATTGTTTTCTTGCCCGACTTCGTGTTGATCTTATGCTCCGCAGTCACTTGTTCTGCGTATTCAGTATCGCATCCCTCGTACACCATCCATGAGCCTCGACCGTTTGGTTTTTTCATTCTGGCCGCGATCATGTCCTTGTACTTGTCACCATCAACGAGCACCAGATTCATTCCGTGTGCTGCGCTTGTCGGTTTATTGATTTTCGACATCTTGAAATGCGACATCATGGGATTGTTCGAGCCTTTGACTGGCAAGGCCCAGTCTGAATTGTTCGCGCAGAAGTCATATGTTCCGTCCGAATCATATCCAGAGTCGATCAGACACAAGCACACGACCAGTTTCTGACCGTCTTCTCGCTCATATGCCAGATTCATCACTCTTTCAATGTCCGCAAAAGACATCGCCTGTCCATGCGCGATATTTTGCGATGTGATGTGATCTCCCCATGCTCTTATAGTCCAATACAAGCACGTTTCCTGCACATCGACACCACCAGTCAGCATCCTCGCCCATCCCGGCACTGCAAGTTCTGGCAGATCAGTCTGCCTTTCGGCCACTGTGTCTGCTGTTGTTTTCAGCTTCGTGTCCTCCCACGGCTCTGCCAGCCACGAATTGACGAAGTTTTGCAGTTTCTCCGGGTCATCCTTTGAGTCAAGGAACTCTTTCACAATCTCCGCCCATGACAGGAATCGTGAATACAGAGCATTGAGCCAGTATGACACCTTTCTCGGCTTTCCGATGCAGGTTCCTTTCACATCTCTCCACTCGCCCTGCCGAAGCATCTTGATTTTGTCCTTATCTGTGATCTCGCATCCGCACTCCTGACACACATAGACGGCCTCTTTTGCCCTCTCTGCGTTTGTCATTCCTTCTCCGCTCGGAAAATGAATCTGTTTGAACGCGAACGTGATATGCTCTCCGCAGTGCGGACACGGCATGAAATAATGCCTCTGCTCGTCTGCGTCTTCGTGAATCTGCCAGACATAGTTTGTCTTCAGCGTCGGTGTTGAGCAAGTGTATATCTTCTTGCTGTATGTGAATGTTCTGGTTCTCTCCTTCGCCAGATTGTAGGGCGATGCCTCTTTTTTCGATGCACCGTCCATCTTGTCAATCTCATCGAAAAACAGGTACTTGATTGACTTTGATGCCAGTTTTCCGGGAGAGCCGGAACCTCGAAGATATATCTTCATTCCCCGGAACTTCAGGTTCAGTTCCTTCGATGAGTGTTCATAGAATCTCTCCTTGATCTCTGGTGTCTTTGTCAGAGACGGCTTGATTCTGTCATTTGATGTGTCCTTTGCCAGATCATCGCTCGGATATACGATCATCGTCGGTGATGGACTATCCATGATTATCCATCCGAGCATATTGAGCATCGCTTCTGTTCCGCCGACCTGCGTCGGCTTGCAGAAATTGATCTCCTGAATGTAGGGGTCATTGAACGCATCCATGATTCCGACCAGATACGGAGTGATGTCATTCGACCACTGGCCGGAGAAGTTGCTGGACTCATCCAGTATTCTGTATTTTTCCGCCCACTGTGAAACGGTCAGCTTTTCCGGTTTCTTCAGTGTGGCTTTAATTGTGTTTACAAATAAATTTCTCGTCCGTTGCCGGGAACGCTGTCGTTCAGACGATGACAAACTCTTTCACCCCTTTACTCGCTTTCGTCCTCGTCCTCTTCCTCGTCCATCTCTTCCAGTATCTGTGATGTGGTATCTTTGTCTATTTTCAATGGGTCATATTCCGACAACTCCTCCAATGTTTGAAAAATTTCTCTTTCCAGAATGTCCAGAATGACATTCACATCATCCTCTGACACGATCAGAGGTGCGACCTTCTGCGGAACGGACAAAAGCCTGTTCTTGAAATTCACAAGCATATCCGTCAGAAACTCCTCCACATCGTCTGCTTCATGAAGCTCTCTTTTCAGCTTCCGCAGCTTCAGGATTGAGATTTTCTTCTTGATCTGCTCGTGCTCGGCCTGTTCCTTTTCTTTGTTGTAGCCTGTACCCTGCTGCACTTCCGCTTCCAGCTTGTAATTGATGTATTCAGGGACGCATTTTTCCAAAACATAGTTTTTTTGTTTCTTTTCACTCGACAAACCCTTTGAAAACAAGCCGAACTCGTTCTTTAATTGCCGGACACGACGGTCTGTGATGCCTAAAATGGCGGCGAGTTCTTTCTGATTTACATCCATTTTCTGATTTTCACCTCCATTTCAGCGGCAAAAGAGGAAGGAAGTGCCGTATTTTTTTTGACTTTACAGGCAAAAATACCGGACCTTCCGCGCCCCGCATTCGTGGCCCCCTGCGGAAGTACCTTGCACCCGGCCGCCAGCGTTGCGGCAGTCGCAGGACACAAAAACAGGGAGATCACCTCATCAGTGTCTCCCTGTGCTCTCGCTCTTGTGCTATGTGGTGCGGTCACGTTGCTTCACTCTCACTCGTCCGCTTGTCCATGCTACCATCATAGCACACTTGAATGTCTCATTGTGTCTCGTGTTTCTCTCTGGTCTGCCTGCTCCCTGCCGCACCTGTCTGTCCTGCTCCTCCTGCGTGGCCTTGCTGTCCTCTCATGCCTCCTGCTGCCGCCTCCGTCTCCTCTGCTGTCTCTCGCTCTTCTGTTCCTCTGTACTGGCTCTCGCTGGCTCCGTGCGCTCCACTGTCCTCCCTCTGCCTCTTGCTCCTCTCGTTCGCTCTATTGTGTATGTACTGCTGCTGATGCTCCTGCTCTGATCTCCTGCGTGTCAGAGTCTGACACCTGCATCTGCTCCGGCTCTCTGATCTGTTCCCGATCTGGCCGCCTGATATTTCCAGAAACAAAAACGGCAACGAATACCCCACCTTGTTTTTTCGTGGTTCTCCGCTGCCGTGAGATGGATGTGTTGTGACCTGCTCCATGCAGATGCGATGATGGCGGCTCCTGCTGCCGTTCGTTCATCATGTCCTCTGTGTCTTCATTCCCTTCTTCTTTCTGCGATCAATTCTGTCCGCATTGCTAACCGCTTTTACTTTCTGATTTTCCTGAAAATATTTTCCAGATTTATTTCCCGGCTCAATACCCCCACTTTGTTTTTCAGGGGATTTCTTCAGCATCTTCCATTCCTTGTCCAGCTTCCAGTCCGTGTATGCTTCCTCGTTCTCTTCGATCATGCGCTCGATGCGTCCCTTGTTCAGCAGCATCTCAACCGCTTTGTTGTATCTCTTGTTGCACTGGCTCCGTGACATCGGGATGCTCTCCTGAATATCCTTCCACGGTTTCATGTCGATGTGCCGCAGTTCGCAGATTTCTCTTTCCAGACTATCCTGCGGCAGATAATCCAGAATGTCCATCACGCGGACGATCGCCTTCTCCACTTCTTCCTTCTGCGTGTAGATTCTCTCCTCAATGTCTGACATCTTCAGGATGATGCTTGCTGCTCCATTGCCTTCTCCCGAAGAAGATCGTGGCAGTGGTCTATATCCGACACCGCCGATCGGAGCGTCCCTCTCCTCTGCAATCCTGACCAGCCTCTCGTCAAGCTGCTTCTTTCTCTTCTCTGCCCGGTAAATCTGGCCGAGCATCCATTTCAGAATCTCCGCCTTCTCGTTGTTCGTTGCATCCATCTCTTTTACCTCCTGTTTGCTTCACTCTTTCTTTGCCGCCTTTTCTGCCGCTTTTCTTCTTTCCTTGCCTGCATTTCCCTGATTGCCTGAATCTGCTCTTCGTCTGCCCTTCTCTGCTCCTCTGTGTACTCTCTTCTTGTCCTGCCGTCCTTTAGCTGGTAATGAAAGTACAGAGTCATCCCGACGATGTACAGTGCCAGTGCTGCGACTGCCAGAAGAATCAGAATGAGCACTCCCCAGCACACTGCTTTTATCACGCTTCTTTTCCTCCTTTCGTTTCTTCTCCCTCTGTTTCTCCTCATGTGTCAGATGCCCGACAGCACAACTCGCCGTCGGGTCTGAATATCCTTCATGATTCTTTCCTGTTCTCACTCCTTCTCCTCCTCTGGTTCCGTTCTGCTCGCAGTAACTGCTGCCGTCTCACCATCGGAATCCCTTTTCGTCTCCGGCCGTTGTTGGTCATGAGTATTTTCATGAGTCTCTGTGCTTTGACGAGTTCAGTTGTGATAATCCTGCTGCTGTCAATGATGTTCTGCTCCAACTGCTCCGCCGTCCATCCGGTTTCCTGTTCCAGTTCCTGAACTGTCATTCCTATCGCTTCCGCCCATCTCTGAACGAACGGAGTGTCTGACTCTTCTTTCGTCTCTGCTGCAACCTCTGCCTGCAACTCCATTCTTTCGCGTACCTGTTCGGTTGCTTCTTCCAGTGATGCAGATGTCTCTGTTGTGACCTTCAGGATTGCTTCTGCCACTTCTTCGTGTGGCTTCCCTGTCATCTCTGCGATCTGCTTTGAACCTGCCTCGAATCTTTTCAGACGTTCCATTTCTGCTTGCGAGGTGATAACCGGGGCCATGAGTGCTGATTTCTTTTCCATCTCCTCGATTTCCCTGTCCATTTTCTTTGCCCTCTCGATGTCTTCCTTTGTTGCGATCATCGGTGTCAGAACAGGAGTCTCCTCTGCTTTCTTTCCTGTGATTTTCTCTTTAATCCACTTTGCTGCGTCTCTCAATCTCATCTCTTCACCTTCTTTCTCGCCCTTTAGTTGAAAGGCGGTAACTCTTCGCCGTCTGGAATGTTCATGAATCCGTCATCACCTGTCATTCCGTACTGATCGTCGTTCCGGTTCTGGTTCTGTTCTGCTGCCGCCTTGCTTTCTGCGAACTCAATGTCACTGACATAGATTTCTGTGGTGTACACCTTTCTCCCTTCCCGGTTCGTGTAGCTTCCTGTTCGGATTTCTCCCTCGACGATCACCTTTGTTCCCTTGTGCGTGTATTTCTCCACAAACTCCGCCTTCTTCCCGAAGGCAACGCACGGAATGAAGTCTGCGTTCTGCTGATTTCCCTGTCTCTGTCCTCTTCTGTCCACGGCGAGCGTAAATCCTCCCACCGCTGTCTGCTCCGGTCCATTTGAATACCGGATTTCCGGGTCCCTTGTCAGGCGGCCCATCAAAATTGCTTTGTTCATCATCTTCTCCTTGCTATTTTCTTGAAAAACTCGCTGATGTCATTGATTGCCATTTTTAACACGGTCATGATCGTGACCAGAGCGATAATTCCGCACGCTGCGATTGTGGCTCCTAGCATGAACAGGCCAACCACTGCCGACACGCTTGCCCTTGCGATGTCCTCCATCAGTAGTGCCAGCTTGTGCATCTCATTCCCTCCTCTCCATTAGCTTTTTCAGCAGTTGTTCGTGCATTGCTTTATATGCAGAGCACTCCGCCTCTGATCGGATTGTGCTCTCCTGCTGCTTTTTCAGTTCTTCTCGAAGCATCTGGTTCTCTTCGGCCATTTTCTCCGATTCTTCCTTGCTTCTGTCCTTCACGCTGCTCTGAATCTGCTGTTCAGATTTCCGTGAGGCCCCCCCGATTGATTTTCGGCTCCTGCCAGTTTGATGCCGAGTCCGATCAGGAGTGCAATGTCAATCTGCTCCATTTCCTTCTCTGATGCCTTACCGACGAAGTTGTTGATTCTCTCCACAGACACCGGAGTCGGCTGTTCGCATAATGCCTCTGACTTTCTTCCGGTGCTCCTGATCGTAACGTGCGTCGGAAGGTCTTTCTTCGGTGCTGATGTCAGGAAAACCACTTCGAGCACATCACTGTGTTTGTTGTTCGCATCGCAGGAGACGATCACCGCAGGTCTGTCCTTTTTCATCTCGCTTCCGATGTGTTCCTTGCTTGCGTTGTTGATGTAATAGATTTCACCTCTTCTGTACTGCTGCTCTGTTTCTGCTTCTTTGAATCCGTTTAATAGTGTCATGTCAATTCCTCCCTTTAGTTCGTCAGATTGCTTTCCCCTGACGGAAGTAACAATTTCAACAGTTTCTCTTCCTTCTCGCTCTGCTCTTGCGAACCTTTAAGCATTGCCGCTGTATAACTGGTTGTCAGTCGCAGTGACAGGCCGATGTCTCCGCCTGTCTGCTTCATAAATTGCTGAAATGCCATGAAGTGCATCTTCACTGCCTGTTCCATTGCTTCCAGCATCTCCTCGTCATTCATTTTCTTCGCCATTGTTTTCCTGCTCCTCTCTGTATGGCTCCGGTAATGGCTGCCATGCGATAATTCTCAAATCTCTCCAACCGCTCGAACCATTCACGAACCCTGACCACTTGCCTCTCCATGTGCAACTGATGCCTACCGTCTGGAATAATTCCTGATAGTTCCCGAACCGGAAATACTCAAACCACACGAGCACATCTTCGCCTTCCTCCGGCATCCGGTCTTCTGACCGAATCCATCCGCCTCTGTATTCCGGTGCTGTCTCGATCTCTTTTCCGTCTTCTCCGAACCGTTCCTTGCCTATCCGGTTGTACTCATCGAATATCCTCTGGAACTCCTCGTCCCATCTTTCTCCGTGGCCTGCTCCCTCGCCTGCTGCCACATGAGCCAGTTCATGTGCAAATATCTCCGTCGCGTCCATGATGTTCAGTTCTGCGCTGATTGCAATGACTGGTGTCTCTCCTTTGCTGAACTGCGTGAACCCGAACACTCGGTTTCCTTCATCGTCTTTTATGCTCGGTTCAATGCAGGCTTTGTATTTCTTGTCTGGATAGAGGCTCCGAAAAGCCTCATCCAGAATCGCGAATGGTGAATTTATAAAAATCATGTTTTCCTCCTTATGCTCCGTACTGCATAGCAGGCTGATCTGCATACTCTGCTGCATCTGCTCCTGTCTCTTTCAGAATCTCCTGCTGCCGGATGCCTACGACACAATATCCGTCTTCCAGTGCTGATGATGTTCCTGCATCGTCCATGCAGACGATTTCCAGTGCCAGTTCTCTTCCGGTTGCTCTGCCCTGCACAAATTCAAGCGCGCTCACGATCATTCCGGTTCTGATCTTGTCATTTTTCAGAATCAGGTATGGTCTTCTTCCGGCGATCACATCCTCGAAGGTGTCCGTGGAGAGTCTGATGTACTCCTTTTCCTCCCTGCTATCAGATGGGAGATTGTTCATCTTCTCTTCCTGTTCCTGCTCGCGCAGCTTTCTGGCCGTCTCTCTGTCGATTGCTGCCTGCTCCTCATCGTACCTCTGCTCGTCTGTTTTCTCCTCCTCTGCCTTATTGACGTACTGATCGCAGTTCTCGCAGGTTCCTGTCTTCACGTTGCAATCTGCGTATCTCTGGCAGGAGTAGCACAACGATGTGATGCTCTCTGGATGCGCCTGCTCCCACTCTTCCTCATGCTCCTGTTCTTCTTCCTGATCGGACTCTTCTTCGTCCTCCGGTTTCTCATAGTCCTTCGGGTATTCCATCTGTCCCGGTAACGTGTCAGACTCTGACACATCTTCCGGCTCTGGCCGCTTTGCTTCTCTGACCTCTTTCCATGTCGGGGCCTCGCCCTCTTCATGTGCCTTCAGCATCTCCTCCTGATCTTCTTTTGACATTCCAGAGAGTTCGTATGCAGCAGAGAACGTCAGCTTGCCTTCTTTCAACTGCTCCACGAACTCCGGCAACAAATTACTGTTGATTCCATCAATCTGCGCCACCTTCGTTCCTGACAGTTTCATGATGTTTGCCACAACGTCTCTGATCTTCTTTCCGTCCAGTTTCATTCCCTGAAGTGTCAGTCCATGCTCTTTCATGTACTGCAAGGACTCTTTCAATTTCTGTGCTTCTTCAAGCTGATCTTTGATACTCTTCGTTCTGTATGAGTTCGCAACGATGATCTGCACCATCTCTTCGTGTTCTTCGGCAGGTGTCAGAATCTGACACGTTGCCACCTCGAACTCTGAATACCCTTTTTCGAGCAGAAGGTTCAATGCTCTCCATCTCATTTCACCAGAGATGATTCTGTACTCTCCTTTCTCGCAAGGGTCATATGTAACTGCCATATTCTCAATCAGTCCCACGGCGAGAATGAGGTTCGACAACTCCTCGATATCCTGCCTTGAATAGAAATTCATGTCGTTGCTGTACATCTTCTTCACGCTGATGTCTCTGGTTCTGAACCGTGCCTTCGGTCTGTCTTCTGCTGCCGCTTTGCTGTTCCGGTTGATTGCGTCCATGACGCTCCATCCTGCTGCCATCACTTATCCTCCTTCGTCTCTGTATCTGATGACTTATCCACAATATCCACATTTCCTGCCGGGATAACTACTCTTTCAGCACCACCCGAATCTGCTTCAGTTCCTTCTGGCTTGCTTTCGCAATGTCCAGATGCTCGTCCGATGCTTCCTCGTCGATGTATTCCTGAATCAGTTCTTTCAGTTCCTCCGGGTCAATCACGATCTTCAGGTGCTTCACCATTGCTTCTCTGATCAGCTTTGAGCACTGCTTGTCTGTCAGGTCCCTTTTGTTGTCAATCTCCTTCAGTGCTTTGTCATATGCTTCTGTATCGAATCCGTAGCAGTTCATCAGTTTCTTTACAACCCAATCGCTCCGTTTCTTCTCCGTCTCTGCTTCTTCTGCCTTCGCTCTTAACTCATCCAGCGTGTCCAGACTAATCGTTGCCGTTCCTTCCATGCCGTCTACCTCCTTTTCTGCTGTTTCTTGATTCGACCATCATCCTTTATCCCTCCATGTCTTTCAGCAACTCTTCTGCCACTTCTCTGTAATCCTTTGCGACGATTCCGCTCTTTGAGAACTTCGGCAGAGGTACGCGCTCCATTGTTGCCTTCTCTGCCACGATCGAGCGTCTGATTGCCGTCTGGAAGCAATCCTGACCGGATGACTCTTTCAACCACTCCTCAACCTGAAGACTTGTCATGTTCTTCTGACGCATCGTCATGAGCAGTTTCATCCTGATGTCTGGATTGAATCCTCGCAGGTCTTCCAACTGTTCCTCCATGTTCACAATCGCCTCGATCTCGAACCCTCCGACCTTCACCGGAAGAATCACGAGGTCTGCTGCCACCAGAACATTCGTCACTGTCATATCCATCAGGAGTCCGCAGTCCACGATGCAATAATCGTATCTGTCCTGAATCTCCTCCATCGCCATCTTGAAACGGAGAATCTGGTTGTCCTGTTCCAAGAGGAGCAGTGTCATGTTCGTTCTCATCAGGAATCCGTTCGCCGGAATGATACTAATGTTTTCGTATGGTGTCTCGTCAATCAACTGCTCTGTGCTATATGTACCACCGATCGCCCGGTGCTTTTCTAATAACTCTGACATTCCGATGCCCTGCGGTTCAAATCTGCCGTACAACATTGAGATGTTCCCCTGCTGATCTGCGTCAGCGATGAGCACTCTCTTTCCATGCTCCACTCCGAGGATGTATGCCAGCGATGATGCTGTCATCGTCTTTCCGACTCCGCCCTTCTGTGTCATAACTGCAATAATTTTCATGATGTGTGTCCTCCTGTTATCAATTTCAATTTTCTTCGCAAGCGTTCTGCGTGTTCATTCGTCACAATATACTCTCCGCACTCCTGCCTCCACATGTCCTTGTGCCTTGTGTCTCCGTCGTACCATCTGCACTCATCGCAGACGAAGCAAGGTTCTTTTGCTTCTCCGGTACAGTTGTCTATCGTTTCCACGTTGTTTGCACAATGGTTGCAGAGGCATCTTCCGCACGGAAAAGCGCAATCGCTTCGTCTCATGCTGTTCTGTATCTCGCGTTTTCGTCTTCCCGGCTCCTCGCCCAGCTTTCCAGTTCATCAATCGCTCTCTTGTAGCAAGCAACGTCATCGTCCTCTTCGACTTTGATGATCTGTTTCCGATCGGGACCGTCTCCCTGATAAATCTTGATGAATCCGGGCCTGTTCATGGAGAATCTGCTGTGAACACGCAAGTTGTATCTTCTCCCGATAGGCCTGTACACCTCATAGAACTTTCTGACTACTGCTGCATATTCGTCCATGTTCCTGTCCTCACTTTTTCTTCAGTGGTGAAATCGTACCTTCTTTCCAGACGCTGTTGTTCGGCTCTTTCATCCACTGCGGAGATAATAGCTCGCAATACTCTCTCAACACGTTCACCGCGTCCTCTGATGTGTAGCAGGTTGCGACGTAGTGTCCGACTGCTGCCATATCGGTCAGGAACTCTTTCTGCGACTTCTGGTGCTTTCCGTCTCCGAACTTCATCTCGATGTACAATCCGCAGTAAATTCCTTTTGGGTACGGCAGGCAGAGATCGGAGACACCTGCCTTCACTCCCATCTGCTTCAGTTTGACCGCCTCTGCCTTGTTTCTGCTTCCTCCGTTTGGTATGTGATGCAGCCACTTCAGTTCCGGGTACTGTCTCTCGTTCCAAGCCGCCCACGATGTCACGTTGATCTGCTCCGTGTCCTCGCTTCGCTTTGCGTATCTCAAATTCATCTCTGTTTTTCCTCTCTTTCATCCTGTACTGCTGCCGCGATCTCTTTCTCATCCAGATTGGACTCGTTGCTGATCTCAATGCAGAAGATCGGCTGCCCTCCGTCCGTGATTCCGAACATCTCTCCGTCATACTTCTTCCGTTCCTTCGGATTCGCCGCAATGACCACCACTTCGGATTCTGCATCGAACCCCTGAAGGTACTCAATCAACTCTTTCGTCTTCATCTCTTCTTCCCTCCTGTCAGGAGTTCCATGTCCTGAAGAACATCTCCGGTCACTCCCATTCGCTTCATCCGGTCAAATACTGTCTCTTTCTTCAGCCCCAGCTTCCAGAGGAGCCAGTCTTTCAGACCTTCTTTGTCGGTATAGTATCTTGTCCAGATTCCTTTTCGGTCCCTGATGACCATTCTGGCCGTCTCTCTGCTGATGCGTTTATACTCTTCCTGCTCCGGTGTGAGTCCCTTGCGCTTCAGTTCTGCAAGCACGGTATTGATGCAGTATGCCTCAACCTTCCCGATTCCTGCTGCGTTCAAGATACTCGCCTTCGCATCTTTCAATGCGGTCTGTGCAGCTTTTTCGCTCTTTCTCTTCATCGCTGCGTATGTGATCGGCTCCGGTGTCAGGTACTTCGCCGCATCTGCTTTCAGCACATATCCCTCTTTCACTGCTTTTCCTCCTTTGCTTCCTTCGTCTCCTGTTTCAGTTCCTGCGCCCTTTTCAGAATGGCTCTGTTGTATTCGTACTCATGCACCCCATAGGCCCATAGATTTTTCTGTGCTCCCCGGAGTCCGTAGTTATACGCGGCCAGAACGTCATATGGTAACTGCTCCGCCGGAACTGTTCCCTTCAGCTTCTCCTGAAGTTCTGACAGGATGTCCACCCCGACTCTCACGTTCTGGAACGGTTGCGTCAGGTCCGTGCAGTTCAGTTCTTCCATGCGCTCCTGCTGCCATTTCTCTGCGATCTGCATGAGTCCGACAGATGCTCCGCCGCCTCCGTCAGCGTTCCACACGCACTTGCTCTCCCTTTCGATCAGGGCAAACACCATCTCATAATCCACATCGTTCTGCTCGCAGATGATGTATGTGTACACCTGCATGATGACAGGGAACTGACCGCCTGCTTTCTTGCACTCTTCAGTTATTTCGTGATAGTAGAATCCTTCCACCTGATCTCCGCTCCAATCCTGCGACATCGTGTTGTATGGGTATTCATACTGACCATAGATGTCGCAACCATATTCCTGCTGCATCCGCAGTTCCTGTCTGGTCTGTTCTTCCTTCATCGCCATCACCTGTGCATTGATCTCTTTCTCTCTTCCGCACCTTGCGATGCTCACCGCAACTCCGGTCAAGAGCACGACTGCTGCCACTCTCTTCCAGTTAATCCCTCTTGCGAGTGCTCTTGCGATTCTGACCGCCTTTCTTCGCCTTGCTCTTCTTCGTCTTCTCACTCTTCTTCCCTCCTTTCTCCTCCTGCTGTTTTCTCATTCGAGCATATATGTAATACTGGCCGTTCCACTTGTTGTACTTGATCACTGATTCCGTGTACTCATAACCCTCTGATGCGTACCACTTGTTCAGATGCTCCTGCGCTGGAAGTATACCGTTGACCATCTTGTCCACATGGCTCTGCTTTGTCTTGTAATGATTCTTGTGTTCATCCGGTTTCTTCAGGTTCTTCGATGGAGTCCAGATTTTTTGATATTTTCCTTCTTCGGAGTCCTTCCCCTTGCCCTTCGGCTTTGACACATATTTCGCCATCCCCACGAGGCCGTTTTCGTCTTTCTGAAGGCGGCGAACCTGATTCCTCTTTCCGTATGTCCAGAGACTTTCCACTGTGTCCATGTCCATGTCTCCGTCGAGTACGATGTGATGATGCCATCTGCCTTTGTCTCCTTGCTCCGTAACATACACATACCGAGCGTTCGGAAGACCTCTCTTCTTTCTCTGGTAGTTCAGGCGGCGGATGTAGTTCTGCATATGGCTCTTCGCCACTTTCATGCTTGCAGGTGTGTACTCTGCTGAATAGGTGAACGTGGCCCATATGTCTCTGTCACCAAAGTTCTCATTGATGACCCTCTCACACTGCTTCCTGCTGTTCTTCTCATTCAGGTTCCTCTGTGCCTGTCTATCCTTCTTCCTTCTGCCCTCCTCTGGAATCTCTTCGGCTCTCTTTCTGGTGAACTCTGGATATATCTCGACTTCCAACTGCTCCCCTGCTTTGATCTCCTTTGTGGCATACACATACTTGATCTTCTTTCCATCCATCATCCTCTTGATGATGTCCTCTTCCAGATTCTCAATCTGTTTCTGATATGTCTCTTCATAGTCATACTCTACATAGACATTCTTCTTTCTCCGTCTCCTGCTCTGCTCCATCCTGAATCACCTCTGTCACTTCTCTTTATCGTTGAAGTGTTACTATCCATTACAAGTCCGCCGAACCGCTTCTGGACGCTTGTTTTGATTGACTTTTCAGGCCGTTCGCAGTACAATAATACCGAGATGTGTGTTGACCTGAACGTCAACGAATCGCCTTCGGAAGCCTGCAAGCAATTCCGAAGGCTTTTTCATTTCATGCACTTCTTTTTTCTTCTTTCTCTGTCTTTCTGGTTACACTTGTCAATTTCACTTTTGCTGAATCTTCCCTGCTGTTGACGATCATTGCGATCGCAGCGAATACCTTCAGCGCATCCGGTTGTGTTCTTACTGCCATGTTGGTTCCTCCTTCATTGCTTTATTACTCTGCACCGATGTAGTTCAGAATTTTCTCGATCATGCAATCGTAAAACGCTTCGATGACATCTCTGACTTCATAATCATCATTGAACTGGTCCTGAACATATACCTCATCCCAGTCTCCCTCTATTTCAAGTTGTTCTGCTATCTCCTGATATGTCTCATGAATCATCTCTCGCGTTTCTGCATTATTCCGCGACAGTTCTTCTCGAAGACGCTTGTCTGCTCTGATTCTTCTTTTCAGCATCGAAGTCTCATCTGTTCTCATTCGTCCTGCCATATTGCGTTCGCCTCCTCTTTGCAGTCTCTTTCCATGTAATAGTCATACAGGAACTCTTTCTGCGCCTTCGTGTACTCTCTGGTGATGTCCCTTGTTGGAATTGCGATTCCCTGCTGTGGATTGTGCAGAAGCACCCATCCTCTTCTGACCAGATAGTCCGCCGCTCCGATAACATCCGGGGAATTTTTCACCATTCCTGATGCGTTGATCTCCACCATCGCCGCAAACCGTTCCTCTTGTGTCAGGTTCTTGTCCAGATAGTCGTTCGCCCATTCCTGATGATCTCCCCACTCTACTGCATGGAAGGTTCCGTTCGGTTCTAACCATCCATAATCCTCTGTGGTGTGTTCTTCTTCATCCATCATTCGTGCCATGAAACTGTCGAGTGCATCCTGCTGTCTATCCTCCGCAGTCTCTTCTCCGAGTTCCTTTCGGATTGCTCTTTGTGTGCTTTCCGATATGTGGTCCATTGCTACGTCCCACCGTTCAATCATCCTCCGCAGGTCCTTCTCTGCTTTCTTCCGCCTTTCGACTTCTTTCCAGATGTTCATGCTCTTCGGCATCTGCTCTTCTTCTCCCGGCTCGTACGTTTCAAGATGATATGTACCTGCTGCCGTGCTCCCCTTCAGAGCGGCGCGGCCGAGCAGAATGTCCTCTGCGTATCTCCTGATCTGTGCTTCTGGTGTATCTGTCCCGGTCATACTGTCCATCAGAATCTCAATGACTTGGTGTTAGTATATAAGTGTAGACAGAAAAAGTTGAACAGCCTATACTATAAAAAGAAAGAGCAAAGGAGATGTTCAACATGGCGAAAAATCAAAAATCGTATACTCCGGAATTCAAGCAGCAGATCGTCGATCTCTACAATGCCGGAGGTACCTCATATCCTCAACTGGAACATGAATATGGCGTAAGTAAGAGTACTCTCAGCACTTGGGTAAAGCAATTATCACCCATCAAAATCTCTGAGGAACAAACTGTCACTCTCAAGGAATATAAAGCGCTCCAAAAAGAAAATCAACGCCTTAAGATTGAGAATGAGATATTAAAAAAAGCCACCGCCATATTCGCAAAAGAACAATAGCTGAGATTGTTTCTTTCATCCGGCATAACCTTGAATATTACACGGTATCACAGCTTTGCAGTGCCCTGAAGTTTCCAAGAAGCACCTATTACAAAGCTTTGGTTCGTGTACCCTCAAACAGGCAGGAGGAATATGAGAAATTCAGCCATAAGGTGAAACAGGTTTATGATGATTCAAAACAGCGGTATGGTGCTGTTAAAATATGTCATATCCTCAATAGCAGCAAAATTCCCTGCAGTGTCAAGCGTGTCCAAAGGCATATGGCCAACCAGGGGCTGAGGTCTGTCGTGGTAAAAAAGTATAACCACCATGCGAACCACGGAACTGTCCCTAATGATAAGGCCAATATCCTGGGACGTGATTTTGAGGCCGAGACGATTCATCAGAAATGGTGTACGGATATTACCTACATTCATGTTCTGAAAGAAGGCTGGACCTATCTGGCTTGTGTGATGGACTTGTACAGCCGTAAGATTATCGGATATGCTTATGGTTTGTCCATGACGGCAGAACTGGCAGTGGAGGCAATAAAAAATGCCTGTCTGAATGTGAAGAACACGCAGGGAATCCTCGTCCATAGTGATTTGGGAAGCCAGTACACAAGCCAGGCCTTTGAGAGATACCTGAACAGCCAGGGGATGATACATTCCTTCAGCCGGAAAGGGAATCCCTATGACAATGCCTGTATAGAATCATTCCATTCTGTATTGAAAAAAGAAGAGATCCACCTTCACACATATCAAGATTCCAAAGAGGCTCGGAGAGCAATCTTTGAGTACATAGAGGGCTGGTATAACCGCAAAAGGATTCATAGTGCCATTGGCTATATGACACCACAGCAAAAGGAAGATGAAGAATTAAAAAAATCCGCATAGCCTTTCAACTTTTTGTGTCCAAAGTATTGACATAGGTCCAACTTTCTCATGGCTCTTTTCTCCGGTGTAAAACCATTCTCTCGCAAGCTGCGTGATGAACTCTCCGTGAATGTCGAATGAAATTCTTCTCACTATTGGTCCGTCGTTCACCTTTGTTCCTCCTTTTCTCTGACTTCGTTGAGGATTATCTTTCGGAAGATGCTTTCAAATATCGGAACTGCGATGCTGTTCCCTGCCTGCTTATATAATGCCGTGTAGTATCTCCCTTTCTTCTGCTGTGCTTTCTTTGCTCTCTCGAAGTCCTCGTCCGTGTAACCTTGCAATCGCCAGCACTCCAACTCTGTCAGGTATCTGTATCTTCCCTTTCCGCAGTCAATCACCTGCGCTGGTGTTCTGTCCTGCCGAGTCGTGATTGTGAAGGCATAATCTTCGATGACCGTTGCTCTTCTTACGCTCCCGGTCACTCCGATCACCTCTTTCACGGATGGCTGTGTCACATCGTACACTTCCGGCACTTCTTCGTTCTTTTCCAAAAACTCATCAATGCTCCGCATCGGTGTCTGAATCAGTTCGTCGAACTGAAACTTCTCTCCTCCGAGAACTGATATTGTGAACACTCTTTCTCTGGCCTGCGGCAATCCGAACTCTCTGGCATCCAGCACCTCATAGTTGTTCGTGTACCCCATGCGTTCCATCTCTTTCTGATACCGGATGAAGTTTGCGATCATGTGTCGGCTCGTTACGTTCCGCACATTCTCCCATATCACATATTTTGGTTTCCACTTTCCCATCTGCTCGATGATATGTATTGTCTCCCACATTAGGCTCGACCGTGTTCCGCTTCCCTGATCGGCTCCTTTGCCTCTGTTGACTCTTCCGTCCTCTGCCTTTGCTTTTCCCTGATGCCCTGCAATGCTCATGTCCTGACATGGACTTCCGTGAATCAGGATGTCAGGCTTCAGATTCCATCCGACAACGCTCTGCGTCTTGTACGGCAATTCCTCTGCGAACATCGAATTGTATGACCTCACGGCCTTTTCATCTATTTCCACATAGTCAATCGCCTTCGTTGGGATGCCGAGGTTGCGGAGCGCACATCGCGGACTTCCTATTCCTCCGAACAGTTCCAGAATTTGCACTGGCCGCTGTTCATTAAACATCTGTATCACCTTCTTTCTGGCAAGCGTTCTCACCGTGTCTGCCTTTTCGCCTTAAAAAGTGCTAAAACCTGTTATCCATCCATACAGTGTTCTGGCAGACTGTACGCGCCGCCATGTTTTCACGATGCTCCGATAATGTCTTTCGGCTTGCCATCATCAGTGAACACGTTGCCGTCGTGTTCAGACAGGGCGGATGCCCTGTTTCGGCTTTTATTACATATCAAGCAATTCTTTCAGGAGTTCTGCTGTCCACTCTGTCAGTTTCTTTCCTGATTCCAGATACTGTTTCAATGCTTCTCTCTGTTCTTTCATTTCCTCCCGTGCCGGAAGCTCTGCCGTTTTACTTCCCTGCTCTATCGCTTTGAAAATCGCATACAGCACGATCAGGCAATCTTCTTTGCATTCGTACTCGGCAATTTCTTCGGCGCATCCGTCAAACACCTGAATCGTGTGTCTGATCTCTTCTTTCTTCCCCTTCTTAAAGTTCTCTTCCTCATATCCGATTCCCTCAATGTGACCTTGCATATTGAAAATCCTTGTTTTGTCCTGTGATAAAATGAACATTCTATTCTCCTTTCTTTATCTTCCGGCGAATCTCGGAACGAAGAATCCGAAGTCCGTTGCCGGGAATCCTTTCTCTCTGTTGATGTTGTTCACGATTCCATAGAAATCATGGGCGAAATTGAAGTCATCCGCATTCAGCCACTCGTCCAGACGCATATTGAACTTCTTGTCTGCGCTTTCAATGTCCATCATTCTGTCCACATCTTCATCCAGTTTCATCAGGCCCATCACCGTTGCTCTGACCATCACATCCGCATACTTGCTTTTACGTTTTCTTTCTTCTGTTTTCGCTGCTCTCTGTCTGAAATCTATCTTTTTCATCTTCCGGCCCTCCGTCTTTCTCTCTGGTCCAGCATCTCCATCACTTTTCTGTATCTGTTCCGGTTCTCTTTCTGCTTCTTGTACTCCTCTGCGAATCCATGTGCATCTTCTCCGGCGATAGTGGCTTCTGTCATCTGATCTGCTGCCCTTTCCATCTTTCCGATCGACTCTGCTTCCTTGTCATATGCCATGCAATACATTTCCTGTATCAATTCTTCAGGAATCTCGTTCGCCTTCGCCTCTGCTCTCGCATTGCAGAGTTCCGTGTTCAGTTCTGAAATGGTTGCTCCTCTCTTCTCGACGGTCTTCTTCAGGTCTTCAATCTCTGCTTTCAGGTCTTTGTTCTCTTTCTCTGCTTTTCTGGCATCCTTCTGTGCAATCTCCGCACGTTCCTTCATGCTATACGCAGTGTCTTCTCGAATGTTATCCTCTGCCAGTTCCAGAATCCCATCCATCGCGAATCCGACGTAACTGTTTTCTCCGAGTCCTTCCACAATCTTTCTAATCTTTTCGATTGCCTGTCTTTCCTGATCTTTCGTTGTCATGCCTGCTCCTCCTATATCTCATCAATAATTGACATCAAATCATCGCACTGTCCGTATGCTTCGTCGAGCATATCAATGTATTCCTCCATCTGCTGTCCCTTTTCTCCGTACTGAATACTTTCCGGGAGGTTGTCGTGAGCCTCCTGCTCTTCATCCTTCACGCTCTCAATGATTCCCTGTGCCTTCGCAATCAGTTCAGATGCCTCCTGAAGCTGTTTTCTTCTGATCTTATTCATTCTCTTCTCTCCCTTCTTTCATGAGCCAGATGCTCTCATCCTCGCTGCACACTCCGAAGTATTCATCTGTTCTTGTGAAGAAAAATTCAATTCCATAAAACTGCTTGATCGCCAGTTTGAACACTTCCCATCTGTCCTGACAGCTTCTGCAAGTGTTGTCCCAGTATTTGAAGCCGAGTCCCTGATCTGGATTTCCGATTCCCGGTGTTGCTTTTCTTCTTTCGTCAATGGCCTTGTCCCATGTGCGAATAGTTTCTTCTAATTCGCCTCCCATTTCTGTCTTCATGAATTTCTCTTTATTCAGTTTCATGTCTGTTCTCCTTATATGTACTCCCCGGCATTTCCGCCGGGGCCTGTTCTATGCAGTCAGTCCTGCCTGCTTTGCCATCTGCAATCCGATCATGATTCCTTTGACTTCACGCTTCTCGCCGCTGGTCAGCTGCTTCAGCAGTGAAATCATTTCCTCAATGTCTTCGGTTTGTTTCTTCAGTTCCTTGTTATCCATTTCAAGAGTTGCTGCTGCCATGTGTGTTCCTCCTTTCTTTATGCTGTCACTGGCTCGTAATCTTCGAGCAGTTCCTTCAGGTTCGCTTTTCTCCAACGATGGAGCCGTCTGTCTCCTGTGATATTCTTCACTGGTTTCGGAAGTGGTTCGCCTGTTACGACGTTTCTTTCCCAGTACAGGTACTGCTTCAGTGAATTGTGATAATGTCCATCGTTATGCACTTCTATGTATTTGTTTGAGTTCCTTCGATTTCTGTATACCTGAATCGTTGTCACTGTTGTTGCCTCCTTTATGATGATGTGTGTTTATCTGTGCCCTATGCCTACATTATAGTGCCCTATGCTCACGTTGTCAACTCTTTTTTGTCCCCTTTGCCAACTTTTCTGATTGACTTTCTTTTTATGCAGTGGTATTCTTTGTTTAGAAAGGAAGGTGAATGCAATGACGCAAGGCGAGCGTGTAAAAGAGATCAGAACCGTTCTTTCCTTAACGCTTGAAAAATTCGGTGAAAAATTAGGTGTTGGAAAGACGGCCATTTCTAAAATAGAAAAAAACGAACGATCTCTCACTGACCAGATGGCGAAATCCATCTGTCGTGAATATAACGTGAATTATGACTGGTTAATGGATGAGGATGGAGAGATGTTCTCCGATCTGCCGCAGACTGTTCTTGATGAACTCTGCTTGCAGTACGAACTGGATGACCTCGACCGATTCATCGTCGAGTTATATGTCGGACTTCCGAAGGATGTGAGGGATGGCATAAAAGCGAGGGCGAAGGACCTTATTCAGAAAAGGAATGCTTCAGAAGAGAAAAAATAAAAAAGGGAACCCATCTGGATTCCCTTCTCTTCGTGTCGGCTACTGATATATGTATATGTACTTGATAAACTCATATATTCTCTTCAGGAGAGTTTCAGAGTCTATCTTGTTCAGCAGTCCGATTATTTTCTGCCGAATATCCATTTTCATCGCCTCCTTTTGAAAATATTACCATTTTTTTCAGGCTTCGTGAATGGGTTCGGCTCTCGTTTCCGTAATTACGGAAATCGTTCTGTGATCTGCGTATCATCGCAGCTCATGTGATATACTTATTTATATTCAGAGTCATAGAGAGCACTGATCTTCGTGTCAAGCGCAATCGCTATGGCTTCCAGTTGCCGGAGCGTCGGAGATGTCAGACCGTTCTCAATCGTATTCAGTGTCGTTTTGCTGATTCCGGTCATTTGCTCCAACTGCTTCAGTGTTACATTCTTTTTGATACGCGCCTGCCATGTTAAGACTTCCATGCGTAATACCTCCTATTATGCGATGTCTTTATTTTGGCGGCTTACATAGTGGAGGAGTTTATATGGGATTTCTCGTTAATCATTTTTTGAAGAAACAAGAGAAATTATACGATGAACGCAGGCAAAATCCTCCGCACCGTTGCCTTACATATGAAGTTCGCGGTATCAATCCGAAAACGAATAGAAAGAAGACGGTTCGGGTAGTCTGTGGCTCATGGGAATCTGAGCAGGAGATTCTGTCTCGAAGTTCTCTTGTTGCTCCCTTTGAAGAATGTCATCCGTGCGATGAACCAGTCACAAATTCGCAGCTTGCACTGATGGCAAAAGAAAAGCTCCCTGTTCCTGAAGGTATAACCAAATTTGAAGCAACCAACATTATCACGCATCACTTCGATGAAAAGCCTTGCTTTCCTGAAGTGATTCCGCTGGATGTTTTGAAATATGCTGTCAGCCTCGGTGTTCTTATCCCTCGGTACATGGAACGTAAAGACGCGATTGAACTATTGCGGTATAAAGAAAAAGCATTAGGGATTCCGTCTTCCCTTAATAAATTCAAGTAAAATAAAAACGGCCATCTCGCCCAAGACAGCCGTTTCCACTGTGTCCTATGCAGCACATAACTTCATAGAATACTGATTCGCAACCTTTATTCTACCACGAAGTTGTGCTGCTGCATAGCTTTATTTTTTTACGCTTTTTTTACGGCAGAAAGAAGGTTTTTATGAATAGTACATACTTCAGACCGCAACCGGAACTCTTCGGCCTGCGTGTTGTTAAATATATACGTTGTTCCCATGACGGTCAGGTCCTTCATGGTGACACTCTGGAAGCGCAGGACGCTCTCCTCGATGAGTTCATCAAAGTGAATCGCATGGTGCTGATTGACACTTTCATCGACGAGGCCCTGACTGCCCGGAAGAAATTCACTCGCCGGAAGGAATTTGTCCGGCTTCTTGATTGTGTCCGTGCTCACAACTTCGACATGATTCTCTTTACAAAACTCGACCGTTGGTTCAGGAATATCGGAGACTATCACAAAATTCAGGAGATACTTGAAGCAAACGGGGTCCAGTGGAAGGCGATCACGGAGTCCTACGACACCACCACCACGAACGGCCGCCTGCACATCAACATCCGTCTGTCCGTTGCACAGGATGAGTGTGATCGTGACAGCGATCGAATCAAAGACGTATTTGCATACAAACTGAAGAATAAAACCTATCTTTCCGGTTCCCTTCCTCGTGGTCTGAAACTGGATGATGAGAAGCACGTTATCATTGACCCGGAATGGAAGCAATTTGCTCTTGATATGTTCGATCATTTTGAGCAGACCAATTCCAAGAGGGGGACGTTGCTCTATCTGAAAGAAAAATACGGAATCTATTTGTGTTATGACACTATTTCCCGGAATCTTCGCAACTCTCTGTATAAAGGGATGTATCGTGATGACCCTGATTTTTGCGAGCCTCTAATCGAGCCAGAGCGATTCGACCGTATTCAGGTTTTAGGAAAACGGAACGTGCGTCAGCGTTACTCTAACCGAACATATATCTTCACTGGACTTCTGATCTGTTCTTCCTGCAATCATTATCTTGTAGGCCAGACAACTCACCGAACTCTTTCTGACGGAACCGAAAAGCACTATCCGTCGTATAGGTGCAATCAGAGGTATCAGTCACATAGTTGTGATCGGAACCGCAGTTATCGTGAGGATTATGTCGAAGAATACCTTCTCCAACATATCCGCCCTGCTCTGTCCGAGTATGTGGCAGAATATGAAGTGACCGGAACAACCCCTGCTCGGAAGAATCCTGCTGCTGAAGCTGCGAAGATACGAACTAAGATGCAGAAACTGTATGAACTGTACATGGATGACTTGATTGATCGTGATACATATAAAAGGGATTATTCCGCTTTTCAGGAGAAACTGAAAGAACTGGATTCCATTGTTGTTGCTCCTTCTCGTGATCTTGCTGATCTGAAGAAGCTGCTTGAACAGGATTATGAGGAGATATACAGAACATTTTCTCCGCAGGAGAAGAATGCTTTCTGGAAGTCCTTCGTGCAGTCAATCACTGTTCACGAGGACGGAGAAATGGATATTGTTTTTTTATGATCTTGTTTCTACTAACTACGCACCGCCCGTAGGTTCATCTGCCAGGATCACCGGTGGCTGGGCCGCGATTGCTCTTGCAATAGCCACCCTCTGCTGCTGTCCTCCTGACATTTCATTTGGTCTGTGATCCATACGTTTCTCAAGCCCTACCATGGTCAGTGACTCTACTGCCAGCTTATGTCTCGTTTTTCTGTCTACCCCTCTGTAAACCAGCGGTAGTTCCACATTTTCAATTGCAGTCAGATTTGAGATCAGATTAAATCCCTGAAAAATAAATCCGATCTCCCGGTTTCTGACTTCTGAGAGTTCATTGTCTTCCATTGTGGACACATCAGTTCCATTCAGAAAATATTCGCCGGATGTAGGCACATCCAGACAACCCAGCATATTCATAAATGTAGACTTTCCTGAACCTGACTGTCCGATAATAGCAACAAACTCACCCTTATTAATTTCCAGATTAATATGATCCAGCGCCCGTACTTCATTCTCGCCGGGATTATATATTTTACACAAATCTTTTACTCTGATCAGCGCTTCCTCCATCTTTCCCTCCCGTCTATTAAATATCCTGCTCCAATCCAGATCTTACAGAATCGCAACCTGTCTTTCGTAAGATATCAGAAATACCTTTTACAATCATAACCTCACTTATATGTTAAAAGGGCAGCGCTTCAGTTTTCCAAAAGCTCTGCCCTTATCTGCGGAATCTGCAAGTCTCTGTTATCAGAAACGATACAGCTTCCACGATTTCTTCATATTTTTATTCCGCATCTGCCTGACTTTTTATGCTTCCAGCAGAAATGCCTTATATGCTTTCTTAGCTTCGTAAATATCTGCCTTACTTGTCACTTCCCATGGTGCATGCATACTGAGCACTGCCACACCGCTGTCAATGACTTCCATTCCATAAAGCGCTGCGATATAAGCGATTGTTCCGCCTCCGCCTACATCAACTTTACCAAGCTCAGCTGTCTGGAACGCAACTTCATGGCTGTCAAAAATATTTCTGACTCTTGCCACGTATTCTGCATTTGCATCATTCGAGCCGGATTTACCTCTTGCTCCGGTAAATTTATTTAATACGATACCTCTTCCAAGATAAGCTGCATTCTTTTTCTCAAATGCCTCCCCATAAGCCGGATCATAGCCTGCACTTACATCAGAGGAAAGCATACTGGAATTCTTCAGAGTTCTTCTCAATCTCAGATCACTGTAGCATCCCATTGCATCCAGAAGTTCAGCCACTGCGTTCTCAAAGAAACGTGACTGCATACCGGTTGCACCTACGCTTCCAATCTCTTCTTTATCAGTAAACAGACAGCAGGAAGTGTGTTTCGGGGTGTCCATCCCAAGCATTGCAAGCAGAGAAGTATATGCGCACACTCTGTCATCCTGTCCATAAGCAGCGATCATACTTCTGTCCAGACCACACTCTCTTGCCTTTCCTGCCGGTACGATCTCCAGCTCTGCAGAAAGAAAATCTTCCTCTTCCATATCATACTTCTCTTTAAGGATATTCAGTACATTCTGTTTTACTGCCTCTTTCTTCTTATCATCTTCCAGGTCTTTCAGTGGTCTGCTGCCGATCAGGATGTCCAGATTCTCTCCCTCGATCACTTCTGTCGCTTTTTTCTGCATCTGCTTTCCTGCAAGATGGATCAGAAGGTCTGTGATATATACGATCGGATCATCCTCATCCTCACCGATATTTACTTCTGCTGTACTTCCGTCTTTCTTTACCACTACGCCATGGATTGCCAGGGGAAGAGTCACCCACTGGTATTTCTTAACACCGCCATAATAATGGGTATCCAGATATGCAAGATCCGTATCCTCATATAATGGATTCTGTTTGACATCAAGACGTGGAGAATCAATGTGTGCTCCCAGAATATTCATTCCCTCAGAAATATCATCCTGTCCGATATGAAACAGTGCAATGATCTTCTTCATTCCGACTGTATAAACTTTATCTCCTGCTTTCAGTTTCTCACCCTTCGCAGTCTTCTCTTCCAGAGATTCATAACCTGCTGCCCGTGCTTCTCTGATGATCTGCGTCACACATTCACGCTCTGTTTTTCCCACATTAAGAAAATTGCGATACGCTTTTGCAACCTGCTCCAGTTCTTTTTCTTCTGCTTCTGTATAAGAAAGCCATGCATTTCTACGTTCCATTTACTGTTCCGCCTTTCTTTATGACTGTCATTCATAGTATTGCTTTGATAACGGTAACTATTCATCAGTTCGCTATTATGTAATGGTATTGAACAATTACCTGTTTTTCATTATAAAACATCCTCTGAAAATTTTCCATATGATTAATATTTATTTGTCAGTGGACATTATGATTCATTTCCGCTATAGTTGATGGCAGGTTAATGTTTCTCCTCTCAAATTCATTATTTGCGAGGATTATTATAAAAATATCTGCAATACCAGGAGGTTCTGTCATGAAAAATTCAGAGGAACTGCGTCAGCAGCTTCGTTCCATAAACCGCAAAAGTTATCCGGCATATAAAGGGCTGAAAGGTCTGTATCATTTTGGAAATTATATTCTGTCCATCGACCATGTGCAGGGAGATCCTTTTGCTTCTCCCTCTCATGTCAGCATTCAGATTTCACACAGAGATGCCGGATTTCCCGTCGAATATTATAAAGATACACTTACCGGGACTACTCTTTGCGACTATCTTACACGTCAGTTTGAAAAACAGGTCAGTCAGTACAGCTTTCGTGCAAAAGGCTCCGGCAAAAGCGGCCTGCTCACTGTCAGTCATTGTGGTCAGGAGATTCTTTCCCGGACAGCCTGTGAAATAACAGAAAAAGGCATAACCGCCCGCTTTTTTGTGGGCTTCCCTGCTAATGGCCGCACGATCAATGCCACTGAACTGGAGAAAATCCTTTTTGATTTTCTGCCTGTATGCATTCAAAAATCCTTTTTCTATTCCAGCCTTAATGCAAAGGAATTACAGAATTATATAGAGCTTGCAGAGGATCAGGAATTTATCCGTCAGACGCTGCCCGCAAAAAATCTCTGCGCATTCATAGCCGACGGCTCCATCCTCCCAAGAGAAAGCGGTATTTCCTCCCGCCCTATGAAAGCTTCCGTTCCCTTTACTTCTCCGGACAGTCTGCGCATTTCCATAAATCTTCCCCATAAAGGAAAAATCACAGGCATGGGGATTCCAAAGGGAATCACTCTGATCGTAGGCGGTGGATATCATGGCAAATCCACGCTTCTGAATGCACTTGAACTTGGTGTATACAATCATATCCCCGGAGATGGACGTGAATACGTGATCACAGATGCAACTGCTGTCAAACTGCGTTCAGAAGATGGCCGTTTTATCAAGGATGTGGATATTTCCATGTTTATAAATGATCTTCCAAACAAGAAAGATACCCGCTGTTTCTCTACACTGGATGCCAGTGGAAGCACTTCCCAGGCAGCCGGTATCGTAGAAAGCATGGAAGCCGGAAGCCACCTTTTTCTTCTTGACGAAGACACCTCCGCAACTAACTTCATGGTTCGTGATGCTTTCATGCAGCAGGTTATTCAGCGTGAGAAAGAGCCGATCACTCCGTTTCTGGAGCGTGCAGAGGATCTTTATAAAAAAGCAGGGATTTCTACAATTCTTGTTGCCGGAAGTTCCGGGGCATTCTTTCATATTGCAGATACAATTATCCAGATGGACAATTACGTTCCAAAAGATATTACAGCTTCTGTCAAAAAATTATGCAGCCAATATCCCCTGCCTGCTGTTTCAGTTACTGATTTTCAGGTTCCGCACAGCCATCGCATTATGAGCAGGCCTGCTGAATCTTCTAAGCGCCTTAGACATAACAGCCGTGGAAATCATTCCGATTCCGGTGCCGCAAAACCTGAGCGCCTGAAAACCAGAATCTCCGGAACAGATGGCTTCTCTCTCGGCAGACAGGAGATTGATCTCCGCTATACAGAACAGCTTATTGACGCAGAACAGACCGCTGCCTTAGGTCTCCTGCTGAAATATGCAGTTGAACATCTGGCAGACGGCAGACGTACCCTGCCTGAGATTGTGCAGTTTCTCTGGAAAAATCTCTCTTTACATGGTCTGTCCTTTTTTACGGAGAATCAAAAAATTTCCTGTGGTTACGCTACTCCCCGTATTCAGGAAATTTATGCCTGTCTTAATCGTTACAGAGGTTTATAAGAAAGAATCCTGCTTCAGTGACATAATAAAATCACCGCTTCTCCGTCGATCTTGTCGGCTAAGCGGTGATTCACGTTCATTTTACACTTTTTAGGGAAAGGAAAGATTTTCTCTTAAGGTACGTCATTTCCTTAAGATGTAAATATCATAACCTATAAATGTGAGAGAAATTTGTCTAATTTCTAATATAATTATAAAATTTATAAAAAAACTGCAAAAATTTGTTACTGTTCACTCCGTTCTCAGCAACACAAAAATTTTACACTTTTAGAAATTTTGTAGGAATCAGTTGCATCTCCCTTTCAATCCGTTATAATATTAGATGTATGTAACTATTTAATAATCAAAGAAATCTCTGCGGAACAGTTATCTGATATAGAGCTGCATAACACAACAAAGGTTAGTACACCGTTTTCGAAATAACTATATCACTCACTTGTCTGCGAATCCGATTGGTATAGTTATTTACGAAACGATGTACCAGGAAAGAGGAAAATAAATGTTTAGAAAAATAGATAAAACCAGTACCTTCAACGATGTTCTGAAACAAATTATCGAAAATATCCAAAACGGAGAATTACAACCCGGCGACGCACTTCCTGCTGAACGTATTCTGGCAGAAGAATTCGGAATCTCCAGACCAGCATTACGAGAAGTCCTGAAGGCTCTTTCCCTGCTCGGGATTACTGTCAGCGTACATGGCGGTGCCAATTATATTGCAACTGATCTTCACAGCTGTCTTACTGAACCTCTGTCTATCATATTTCAAATGTACAACAGCAAAATTCAGGATGCATTGCAGCTTCGAGGCGCACTGGAAAGCAAAGCTGCTTTTCTCGCCGCCCAAAACTGTACACCGCTGGATGCTGCTGAACTCCAGCTTATCATTGCCAGACTGGACAGCACTCAGGATGAAAAAATCCGCGGTGATCTGGATCGTGATCTGCATCTGAAAATTGCTCAGATTTCTGCCAATCCATTAATACTGAGTGTCTTAAATGCCTCTGCACAGATTACCGAAAATATGATCGTTGGAATACGTTCCTATCTTATGCAGAAAAATAACGATGCACCGGAGATTGATTCCCAGCACACTCGGCTTGTTCAGGCAATAACCAATAATGATGCACCTCTTGCAGAAAAAGTTATGAACGAACATATGCATACTATAGAATATCTCCTGAATGAAATTACGTCTGACAACCTCACAATTTCTGATAACGTTCAACAACCATAAATTACCCTGATCATGTTATCAAAAATTATATGTCAGACCCACTTATCAAACCTATGGCAATCCTCTAAAATCATACTTTATCTGGAGAATTGCCATATCTGCTTTACAATCATTCTGTTTCTTCACTGAAAATCTCGCACATCAGCCTTGCCCCTGTTTTAAATCCCATGGCAAAACTTTCTTCCAGCTCTTGTGGATATATTTCCATATGTTTATTCATCAGTTCATCCAGTTCTTCAGCAAGCTCATCTGTCAGTTGAACTCTCAATTTCTGATAGCACTGGTATGCCTTCTCTTTTTTCTCTTTACATAAATCATCATGCATTACTGACATTTCATTTTTTTCTCTATTGTCATTATCCATATACATACCATACAATTTCCGAATCACATTTTCCATATATTTACCCAGTCTCTCTGAAAATATTTATTTACTGCATTCTAGAGCGTGTCTGAAAAAGGCTTTCTGCAAGATGTGCGTCACAATTTGTGGGATATTTTGCCCGGATGAGGGCGCCGTAGCGGGCTACGGCAACTGAATTCGGGTGAAATATCCCGCAAAGTGGGGCGTGCAGATTGCGGGAATGATTTTTCAGACACACTCTAATGTTACAAGTATTCCCCACATATTCATAACTCACTCATACTATCGCATCAAATTAATTCTTACAACAGTCTCGCAGGATAACCTTTCTATTTCAAAGCGGAGAAAAGTAATACTAATATGTATTATAAATTTGTGTTATATCAATGTCAATCCTGTGTAACTATACTTTATATCATAACAGTGATTACGGAGATCAAAATTATAGCAATCCTCGTAAATAATGCATTTAAGACAGTTCAGCAGAGTGCGAAAGACAAGGAAGATATCTGCAGGCGTGCTGACGCACGGCAAAGATATCTGACGCAGGATTTCACACTCTGATGGGCTGGATTAAGATGCATTATTTCAGAGGATTGCTATAGAATAAGCAATATCAATTATGATAACCATTCACTAATAAATGTTTATACAGGAGGGATAATCATGCCAAACGACTTTATTGTCCGGCCAAAATGTACAGATAAAAAAGAAGACAGATCAATCACCATGACCATTCGCCTTGAACGTGAACTGCAGGAACAATATGATGACTTGTCTGCCAAAAGCGGACGCTCAAGAAATGAATTAATGTGCATGGCACTCCGCTATGCTCTTGATAATCTGAAATTTATCGAATAAATTATATGTATATGCGGAAAAAAGTCCCTGAAAATATCTGAATAAATGAATGATTATTTAAGTATTGTATGAAATAATGTTATAATTGACGAACTAATACTCATAGATATACAATTACTTCAATAACAGCAATAAATTATCTGACATTATTTACCATATTACTTTATACAGGGAGGTTTTTTTATGCATTCATTATCAGATTCTACTCAGGGATACACTTACACCATTAAATGGATGTTCGGACTGCCGGAAGTTATGAAATCCATGCACGATATGAATATTCATGAAGGTAGCACGATTCGTGTTCTCCGCAAATTCCACGATTCTCTTATAATTTCTTCTGCAAACCGAAAGATTGTTCTTGGAAATGAAGTTGCAGACAGAATACAGGTATAGTGCTTTATATTTAAATGTGACGAAATTTACAAGACAAAGGCCGGATAAATGCTGTAACATTCAGCATTTATCCGGCTTATTCTTATCTTTGTTCTATCAGTCGTCAGTTTTCCGTCTTAATAATTGTTCTCTGAATTATAAGAAGAAAGAGACGCAGATAAGGTATACAACTGTAAACATTGTGGTGAACCTCACATGACTAAAGTCACATGCTTCCAGACGCTTTAGGCGTCAGACTGAATATCGGCGGATACGCCTGTAACTT
>OFMA01000152.1_pt1 | contig 52751 bp, 44 predicted proteins | sample 1541011 | NCBI WGS metagenome assembly OFMA01 (sample SAMN04209225, study PRJEB22552) | human gut metagenome | biome: gut; material: feces | host: Homo sapiens | place: USA: Oklahoma
GGCTCCCGGTTACGTTTTTCAAGTATTCTTCTAGATTGCCGTTCAGAATCAAATCTGCATAGCCCAGCGGGTCATTATAGACGAGATAGTCTAACTCCGACCTCTGCGCCATGGTCACGTCCAGCGCATCCTCGACCCCGGTGCAGTCAATGGAGATTTTTCTCCCGTCCCGGAGCAGCAGCTCCACGCAGCCAGTGTCTATATTAAACTTGCAGGCTCTTTCATCGTACTTCATAATCGCATCCTCCAAATCTTGTTATCAGCTTACGGTCTATGACAAGGTATCGGAGTTTTGCACCATCCACGGGAGCCTTCATTGTTGTACCCGAAGAAAACGAAAAATCCGAACCCTTCTCCAATCGGAAATAGGTTCGGATTTTTCTTGTTTGGTGGGCGCGGGTGGATTCGAACCACCGAAGCTGAAAGCAGCAGATTTACAGTCTGTCCCCATTGGCCACTCGGGAACACGCCCATATTCAGTTGTTGTGCATCCGTGCGCCGGACGACTTGTTTATTTTAGCATGAGAAAAGGGTTTTGTCAACCACCTTTTTTCACTTTTTTTCAGCAGGCTTACTGTCCCCCGCCCGCCGCGCTTCATCCGGTTGAATTGCGTCCTGTTTTATGTTAAAATAATGTAAAGATTCTACACATTTTACAGGCAGGAGTGGGTCATTGCATGGAGTCAACAATCAGCGCCGCCCCGCAAATTTCTATCGACCGGGAAAAGACGCTGCGCAGCCACCGGCGTTACTGGGTGCTGCGGCGTGCACAGGACATCGTATTCTCCCTGCTGGCGCTGATCCTGCTTGCGCCGATGGCACTGCTGATCAGCCTTGCCATCGTGCTTGACAGCCCCGGAGACGGAGCTATTTTCCGGCAGCGGCGGGTAGGACGGGACGGCAAGCTGTTCTGGCTGTATAAGTTTCGCACCATGTGCCCGGACGCCGAGGAGCAGCTGAATGAGCTGCTGAGCCAGAACCAGATGGACGGCCCGGTGTTCAAGATCGAGGGCGACCCCCGCATTACCCGGGTGGGACGTTTTCTGCGCAAGACCAGTCTGGACGAGCTGCCACAGCTGCTCAACGTGCTGCGGGGCGATATGAGCATCGTGGGGCCGCGCCCCGCACTGCCCCGGGAGGTAGAGCTGTACAGCGACTACCAGCGCCAGCGGCTGTACGTCACCCCCGGACTGAGCTGCTACTGGCAGATCGCACCCCACCGTAACGAGATGAGCTTTGACGAGTGGGTGGCGCTGGATCTGAAATACATCCAGGAGCGCAGCTTCTGGGTGGACTGGAAGATCATCTTCCTCACCGTCCGCGCCATGCTCATGAAATATGGAGAGTGACAAAAGCGCCTGTTGTGCATCCGCACAACAGGCGCTTTTGTTACGTTTATTTCAGCACCGCACCCAGATTTGCACTGGTGACCATGCGGGCGTAACGGCTCAGCCAGCCGGTCTTGATGTTGGGCTCGGGCGCAACGTACTTTGCCTTGCGCTCGGCCAGCACTGCGTCGCTGACCTCCAGCTTGATGGAGGCGTTGGGGATATCGATGGTAATGGTATCCCCTTCTTCGATCAGGCCGATGGGGCCGCCGGAGGCCGCCTCCGGGCTGACATGGCCGATGGCAGCACCGCGGGATGCGCCGGAGAAGCGGCCATCCGTGATGAGGGCTACCGTCTTATCCAGCTTCATGCCTGCCAGCGCAGAGGTGGGGTTGAGCATCTCCCGCATACCCGGGCCGCCCTTGGGGCCTTCGTAGCGGATGACCACCACATCGCCCGGGACGATCTTGCCCGCGTAGATGGCGGCGATGGCTTCCTCCTCGCTGTTGAACACCCGCGCCGGGCCTGCGTGCTTCTGCATCTCCGGGGCCACGGCACTGCGCTTGACCACACAGCCATCCGGGGCAATGTTGCCCCACAGGATCTGCAGACCGCCGTTCTCAGAGTAGGGGTTCTCGATGGGACGGATGGCCTTTTCGTTCAGGATATGGGCACCCTTGATGTTCTCGCCAAGGGTCTTGCCGGTGACGGTGGGCACGTCCAAGTCCAGCAGGCCCTTCTTGGCCAGCTCCGCCTGTACTGCCGGGATGCCGCCCGCTGCGTACAGATCCGGCATATGGGTGGGGCCTGCCGGTGCCAGATGGCACAGGTTGGGGGTCTTGGCGCTGATCTCGTTGAACAGCTTCAGGTCGATGGGCACACCGGCTTCGTAGGCGATAGCCAGCAGGTGCAGCACCGTGTTGGTGGAGCAGCCCAGTGCCATATCGCAGGTCAGTGCGTTGCGGATGGAGCGCTCGTTGATGATCTGGCGTGCGGTGATGCCCTTGCGCACCATCTCCATCACAGCCATACCGGCGTGCTTTGCCAGCTGCAGACGCTTGGAGTACACAGCCGGGATGGTGCCGTTGCCGGGCAGTGCGATGCCGATGGCCTCGCACAGGCAGTTCATGCTGTTGGCGGTGTACATACCGGAGCAGCTGCCGCAGCTGGGACAGCAGTTGCAGGTGCAGTCCTCCAGCTGCTCGTCGGTGATCATACCGGCCTTATAAGCGCCCACGGCCTCGAACATCTTGGAAAGGCTCACTTCCTCGCCGCCGTAAGTACCGGCCAGCATGGGACCGCCGGAGCAGACCACAGCGGGCACATCCATGCGCACCGCTGCCATCACCATGCCGGGCACGATCTTATCGCAGTTAGGCACCAGCACAAGGCCGTCCAGCTGGTGTGCCATCAGCATGGTCTCCACACTGTCGCAGATCAACTCGCGGGAGGCCAGAGAGTACTTCATGCCCACATGACCCATGGCGATGCCATCGCATACACCGATGGCGGGGATCAGGATGGGGGTACCACCGGCCATCTGCACACCAGCCTTTACAGCCTCGGCGATCTTATCCAGATTCATGTGTCCGGGCACGATCTCGCTGTAGGCGCTCACCACGCCGATGAGGGGGCGTTCCAGCTCCTCCGGGGTGTAGCCCAGCGCATAAAACAAGCTGCGGTTGGGCGCGCGCTCCGAGCCCTTAGTCACATTGTCACTTCTCATTGCAAATCCTCTTTTCTGATAAAGCCCTCTCCGTCACGGCTGTATCGTGCCACCTCTCCCGAGAGGGAGAGGTGGCACGCGGAGGAGCTATAAGGTTCCCTTTTCAACAAAAACTCCCCCTTTCGGGGGAGCTGACCGCCGAAAAGCGGTCTGAGAGGGTTCTCCTCTTACTTCTTCAGCCAGCTCATCATGCTGCGCAGCTCAGCACCCACCTTCTCGATGGGCAGCTCAGCCTCCATGCGGCGCTTGGCAAGGAAGTGCACCTTGCGGCCGCCCTTGGGGCTCATCTCGGTCAGGAACTCGGAAGCAAAGGTGCCGTCCTGGATCTCGGTCAGGACCTTCTTCATCTCCTTGCGGGTCTCCTCGGTGATCAGGCGCTTGCCGGTGCGGTAGTCGCCGTACTCGGCAGTGTTGGAGATGGAGTAGCGCATCTTGGAGAAGCCGCCCTCGTTGATCAGGTCAACGATCAGCTTCATCTCGTGGCAGGTCTCAAAGTAGGCCATCTCAGGCTCGTAACCGGCCTCCACCAGCGTATCGAAACCGGCGTGGATCAGCTCGGAAACACCGCCGCACAGCACGGCCTGCTCGCCGAACAGATCGGTCTCGGTCTCCTCCTTGAAGGTGGTCTGCAGGATGCCTGCACGGCCTGCGCCGATGCCGGAAGCATAGGCCAGAGCAATGTCCTTGGCCTTACCGGTGTAGTCCTGCTCCACGCAGATCAGAGAGGGGCAGCCCTCGCCCTCGGTGTACAGGCGGCGCACGATGTGGCCGGGGCCCTTGGGAGCGATCATGATGACGTCCACGTTCTTGGGCGCGGTGATGGTCTTGAAGTGGATGTTGAAGCCGTGTGCAAAGGCCAGTGCCTTGCCCTCGGTCATGTAGGGAGCAACCTGCGTGTTGTAGATATCGGCGCACAGCTCATCGGGCACCAGCATCATGACAACATCGCCGGCCTTGGCAGCCTCTTCCACCTCCATGACCTTGAAGTTGTCATGGGTGGCAGCGAACTCAGAAGCCTTTGCCCAGTGGGCAGAGCCCTTGCGCAGGCCGACTACAACGTTGACGCCGCTCTCGGCCAGATTCTCAGAGTGTGCATGACCCTGGCTGCCGAAACCGATAACAGCGACGGTCTTGCCGTCCAGCACGCCGAGGTTGCAGTCGGAATCGTAGTATTTCTTGATAGCCATAATCGTTAGTCTCCTTTTACCTTTTCTGGTTGGTTTATCTTCCGGTCTTGTATGCTCTGTTCTATCTTTCGCTCACCCTGAGCGGAAAAGCAATGTGATTTATGCCCGTCTTGCGCCCGGCGGAGGCAGCTGGACGGAGCGCACCTCCTGCGGCGGCTTCTGGATATGCTGGTGCATCCCGCCGCGCTCCAGTGCAGTAACGCCGGTGCGGCACTGCTCAAGGATATTGTAGCCCTCGAACATTTTTAAGAATGCGTCCAACTTGTCCGGCCGGCCGATCAACTCAAACACCATGCTGTCCGGGGAAAGATCGATGATCTTTGCCTTGTAGATGCAGGCGATCTCCCGCAGCTCTGTGCGGTTGTGCACGTCCGATTCCACCTTGAGCAGCAGCAGCTCCCGCTCCAGCGCTTTTTCGCTGTCCAGCACGAACACCTGCCGGGTGACTTCCAGCCGCTCGGTCTGCAATACCAGCTGCTGCAAGGCCTTTTCGTCGCTGGTAATGGTCACCGTGATGCGGCTAACTGCCGGGTCGTTGGTGGCGGACACCGTAAGGCTGTCGATATTGAAGCCGCGGCGGCAGAACAGGCTGGACACCCGGGCCAGAACGCCGCTCTGGTTGTCCACCAGCAGGCTGATGACCCTACGCTGATCAGATTCCATGATGCTGTGTCCTCCTTATTCCATGATGATGTCGTTGATATCGCCGCCGCCGGGGATCATGGGCAGCACCTTTTCGTCCTTGTCGATGATGCACTCGATCCAGGTGGGGCCTTTCTGCTGCAAGGCATCTGCAAAGGCTTCCTGAAACTCCGGCAGATTGGTGCAGCGGTAGCCCTTCAGGCCAAAGCCGTCTGCCAGCTTGACAAAATCGGTCTTGCGGTGGGGGTCGGTCTGGCTGTAACGCTTGCCGTAAAAGCTGGTCTGCCACTGGCGCACCATGCCCAGCACCGAGTTGTTGAAGATGACCGTGATGATGGGCAGCTCGTAGCTGACGGCGGTGCAGGCTTCGTTCAGGTTCATGTGGAAGGAGGCGTCACCGGTAAACATCACCACACGCTGCTGGCGTCCCAGTGCCATCTGGGCACCAATGGCAGCGCCGTAGCCAAAGCCCATGGTGCCAAGGCCGCCGCTGGTGATAAAGCCGCAGCTCTTGGTGTGGCGCAGGTACTGCGCCGCCCACATCTGGTGCTGACCCACGTCGGTAACATACACGGCGTCGGGGCCGCACTGGTTGCACACCTCGCCGATGACCTGATGGGGCATCAGCCGGGTGGGGTCAGACACAGGATGGTAATCCTGTGCCTGCCAGCTCTGGATCATCGTCATCCAGTCCGGGTGCTTGGCGGGCTTGATCTGGGGCAGCATGGCGTTCAGCACATAGGCTGCATCGCCCACGATGGAAAGATCCACGTCCACGTTCTTGCCCAGCTCGCTGGCGTCAATGTCGATCTGGATGATGGTGGCGTTTTTGGCAAAGGTCTTGGGGTTCAGCGCCACACGGTCGGAAAAGCGGGTGCCCACCGCGATGAGCACATCGCACTCCGCCACCGCCCGGTTAGAGGTGTAGCAGCCGTGCATCCCCAGCATCCCCAGATTCATCGGGTCGCCGTAGGGCACAACGCCTGCCGCCATCAGGGTGTAGGTTGCGGGAATCTCCGCCTTGTGCAGCAGATCCCGCAACGGCTGGCAGCTGGCTGCGCTGCGCACGCCGCCGCCAAAGTACACCAGCGGACGCTGTGCGGCGTTGATGAGGTCTGCCGCCCAGTGCACCTGCTCCTCATTATAGGTAGTCACGGTGCGGATGGGCTCCGGCTGCTTGGGGGTGAACTCGCACACCGCTGCAGTCACGTCCTTGGGGATATCCACCAGCACCGGGCCCTTGCGGCCGCTCTGCGCAATGCGGAAGGCCGCCCGCATGGTATCGGCCAAGTCCTCTACCCGGCGCACCGTGAAGTTATGCTTTGTGATGGGCACCGTAATGCCCTCGATGTAAGCTTCCTGAAAGCCGTCCCTGCCGATGCTGCTGGTGGGCACGTTGCCGGTAAAGGCCACCATGGGCACCGAATCCATATAGGCGGTGGCAATGCCGGTGACCAGATTGGTGGCACCCGGGCCGCTGGTAGCCAGCACCACGCCGGTGCGGCCGGTGGCGCGGGCGTAGCCGTCCGCAGCATGGGCTGCGCCCTGCTCGTGGGCGGTAAGCACATGGGTGATGCGGTCGGCATTCTTATACAGCTCGTCGTAAAGATTCAGCACAGCGCCGCCGGGGTAGCCAAACAGAGTGTCCACTCCCTGCTCGCACAGGACCTCTACAAAGATCTGAGAACCATTCAACTGCATGGTGTTGCTCCTATTCCTGTTCCACTTCTTATCCATTCCCTCGGGGAGAGCTTTCGAAAAAGAAAAAGCCCTTGTCCCCTGCTTTCTTCAAGAGACAAAGACCTTGTAACATCAAGCTCTCTGCGGTACCACTCTCGTTGGCGTGCTGTGCACACCCTCTCACGGGCTTCCAACAAAGCCCTGCACGGTAACGGCTGCAACCGGCGCTGCTTACAAGGGTTTTGCACCCGTTGGGCAGGCTGCTCCGGGATGATTTTCCGCACGAAACGCTGACTGCCTTGCACCAGACGGCAGCTCTCTGAACAGTGGGGATCGTGTGGTACTTTTTCCCATCTGCGCATTTGTTGATGTAAATTATACTATAAACCGGGCTTTTGTCAATCGACAATTTGTAACCTGAATCAGCCCAAAGATGAAGCATTTTTAACACCTCTTGCGTCCAAGCCTGAACCGCTGTATACTTTTGATATCCGCGTACCTGCGTTTTGTAGGGTATGTGCCAATGGAGAGGAAAAGGGATCGACCTATGAAATTAAGAGAATGGAATGCCCATCTGCATGGGCTTGTTGTGTTCCGCGCCCTGCTGAACGACCCTGTTGTGGCAAAGCTTTTAGACCTGACCGACCGCATGGAGGCTGGCAGCTCCTCCTACGGCCCGGTGTGCGATGCTGTAGCCGCCTTTGAGGCCGCTTTGTTCGAGTACACCACCAACTGGGGCAGCTACCTGAGCAATGCTGTGCTGGAGGCCGAGACCATCTGCGTGCGGCAGGCCGCTGCCGGGCAGCTGGACGCGCTGCTGCAAAGCGCTTTGGACAGCGAGCTGCAGTTTTTGCAGCAGCTGTGCGGGCTGACGTTGGACGAGCTGTTCCAGACCGCCTACTCAGAGCAGGCGCAGCGGCCGGAACTGGCTTTCCTGCCCCGGTGGCAGACCTGTGAGCTTGACCTTGCCGCCGCCTACGCCCAGCGCATGAGCGAGGTGGGCAAAAAGGGCTACGGTATGTTTGCAAAGCACCATGTATTCACGGTGGAGAACGGCCAGCTTGTGCCGGTAAAATACCCCGACCCGCAGCGCCTTTCCGAGCTGCCAGGCTACGAGAAGGAGCGGGAAAAGGTGATTGCCAACACAAAGGCTTTGCTGGCCGGGATGCCCGCCAACAATGTGCTGCTGTACGGCGATGCCGGTACCGGCAAATCCAGCGCGGTAAAGGCCATTGCCAACGAGTTTGCGCCCGAGGGACTGCGGCTGGTAGAGGTAAAAAAGAACCAGCTGTATCAGATCCCCGACCTGATGGACAAGCTGGCGGCAAACCCGCTCAAGTTCATTTTGTTCATCGACGATCTGAGCTTTACCGCCAACGACGACAACTTTGCCGCCTTGAAGGCCATTTTGGAGGGCAGCGTAGGCGGACGCGCCCAGAACATTGCGGTGTACGCCACCTCCAACCGCCGCCATCTCATCAAGGAGACCCTCTCGGACCGCACCGGCGACGACATCCACGAAGCCGACACCCGGCAGGAGTTGATGAGCCTTTCCGCCCGGTTCGGCCTGACGGTCACCTTCCAGCGGCCGGAAAAGGCACGGTTCGAGACCATTCTGGAGCAGCTTGCCAAGCAGCACAACATCCAGATGCCCACCGAGCAGCTGCTGCTCAAGGCCGAGGCCTTTGCCCTGCGTGCCGGCGGCCGCAGCCCCCGGGTGGCCAAGCAATTCATCGAGCAATGCGAGGCCGGTGTGCAGAAGTAAACGCACCAGTTTTAAATGTTATCAAAAAGCGGGACACCAAAGCATCCGCAGATGCTCCGGTGTCCCGCTTTTCTTGTCTTTACTCGCTCAGTCCCGCACGGCGATGCACTCGATCTCCAGCTTTGCGCCCTTGGGGATGGCTGCTACCTGCACGCAACTGCGGGCGGGGAACGGCTCGGCAAAAGCCTTGGCGTACTCTGCGTTCACTGCGGCAAAATCGTTGATATCAGCCAGAAAGATCACCGTCTTGACCACGTTGTTCATGGAAAGCCCGGCCTCGGCCAGTATCGCCTTCAGGTTGGCAAGGCTCTGTGCGGCCTGCTGCTCCACGGTATCGGCCATAGTGCCGGTGGCGGGGTCTACCGGGATCTGCCCGGACACAAACACCATATTACCCAGATCCAGTGCCTGACTGTAAGGGCCGATGGCGGCAGGTGCGTTGGTAGTAGATACGACTTTCATAGTATATTTTCTCCTCTATATTACTTTAAGTTTAAGACAAGTTCTCTTTTCGCTCTGGCAAACGATAAAGTTTACACCCGCTCGCTGACCAGCTGGAAACCGGCCTTGGTCAGCTCGGTGCGGATCTGCTCGATCTGGGCGGCATCGCGGGTCTCCAGCGTCAGCTTGAGGAAGCAGCTGGAGATGGGCATATTGGGGTCGGAGCCGTCATGCTGCACCGACACCACATTGCTGCCGCAGCGGGATACCACCTCGGCCACCTTTTTCAGCTGGCCGGGCTTGTCCTCCAGCGCGATGGTCAGGTTTGCCTTGCGGCCGCTCATCACAAGACCGCGGGTGATGACGCGGTTCAGGATGTTCACATCAATGTTGCCGCCGGAGATGACGCAGGCCACCTTTTTGCCCTCCACCGGCAGCTTGTGGAACAGTACTGCTGCCACCGGCACAGCGCCTGCACCCTCAGCCACCAGCTTCTGGTTCTCCATCAGGGAGAGGATGGCCGCCGCCGTCTCGTCCTCGGTCACGGTGACGATATCGTCCACATACTGCTCGCACAGCTGATAGGTCAACTCGCCCGGGGTCTTGACCTGAATACCGTCCGCAAAGGTGGAGGCAGCTTTCAGGGTCTGGTACTTGTGCTCGTGCAGGCTGCGGTACATACTGGGAGCACCCTCGGCCTGTACGCCGTATACTTTGACCTCCGGGCGCAGGGTCTTGATGGCAAAGGCAATGCCGGAGATCAGTCCGCCGCCGCCCACCGGCACCACCACAGCATCCACATCCGGCAGCTGATCGAGAATTTCCAGACCGATGGTGCCCTGCCCGGCAATGACCTGCTCGTCATCGTAGGGGTGGATAAAGGTCATGTCGTACTCCTTTTGCAGCTGCACAGCCTTATCGTGGGCCTCGTCGTAGGTGCCGGGCACAAGGCAGACCTCCGCGCCCAGATTTTTGGTGTTTTCCACCTTCATCAGGGGTGCGCCGTCCGGCATACAGACGATGCTGCGGATGCCGCGCCGGGTAGCGGCCAGCGCCACGCCCTGCGCATGGTTGCCCGCAGAGCAGGCAATCACGCCCTTGGCGCTCTCCTCCTCAGAAAGCTGGCTGATTTTATAGTAAGCGCCCCGCACCTTAAAGCTGCCGGTGGCCTGCAGGTTCTCGGTCTTAAGGTACAACTGGCAGTCCTTGGACAGCTTGGGGGCTTCGATGAGGTCGGTCTTGCGCGCTACATCCTTCAGCACAAAGGCGGCGTGGTAGATCTTATCCAGAGTCAGCATGACAGATACTTCCTTTATTTTTCGTGATGTCATCCAGTATAAGTTACAAAAATTGTTTTGTCAAATGAATTTCATTCACGATAAAAGGCGTAAAAAAGAGAAAGGCAATGGTAAAGCGCCACTGCCTTTCTCTTTTTATTCTCATTACCGCCCACGGCCACCGCCGCCGCCGTGGCTGGAACCACCGCCCATGCCACCGAAGCCGCCGCCAAAGCTGCCGCCGCCGAAACCGCCGCGGCCGGCACCGCCCCCGAAGGAGCCGCCGCCCATGCCGCCAAAGCCGCCGTAGAAGCCGCCCGGCGGGGGCGGCGGATTGTGCGGGCCGCGCCGCCGTCCACGGGGAGGCCGGGGCCCACCGAAGCACCACAGCCAGCCGCAGGGGCTGGCAAAAACATAGGCCATCGACCGGATAATGACGATGAGCAGCACAACGCTGACCACAAGGGTCAGGATGTCGGTCAGGGTGCTGCCGCCGCTGCTCTGCCCGCCCTGATAGCCGGGCTGCACGGTGCTGCCGTTACCGGTGCCGCCGGAAAGGCTGACTCCGTAAATATCCGCGATGGCGTTTGCCACGTTCCGGGCACAGGTGGTCACTGCGCCGTCATAATCCTTTGCGGCAAACTGATCCTCCATGGTCTGGGCGATGGCGCTGGACTGTTTTGCCAGCGTGGTGTTGCGGAAGCCATCGCCATAGGTCAGGTAGTAGTCGCCGTCCGCATACTGCGCCGACTCCATCACAAGCAGGATCAGCACACCGTTATTGTTGGAGGACGAACCGATGCCCCACGCGTTGAAAGCCTGTGTAGCGTAATCCTCTGTGGAATCATTGCCTGTGTATTCTACTGTCAGTACACCGATCTGCGCGCCGCTGCAACTGGATTCCAGCTGGGCGTTCAGTTCGGTGATGGTCTGTACGGTGCTGCTGCTCAGCACACCGGCACCATCCACCACGCACTGATCTTTGGGCAGGCTGGGCAGCTGGGCGGCAAAGGCCGCCGGGCACAGCACTGCCGCGCTGACCACCACGGCCAGCACCAGTGCGCTGATGCGTTTTGCAAAGTTTTTCATGCGAAGGGTTCAACCTCCTTCACGCCGGCAACTGCGCCCAGCACACTAGCCGGGAAACCGCCGACTTCCTTCTGATATTCATACACCGCCGTATTGTACTGCAAAGTACCAATGATGGTGGCTGCGCTGTTGAACTGGCCGTACTGCCCCTGCACCGCACCCATCTTCATGGGGTCGGCGGCCTGCTCCTGCAACTTTGCATACAGCTGGTCGATGGCAACGCCCAGTGCCTGATCGGCCTGATACAGCGCGTGCATCGCGCTGCCCTGATAATAGGGCAGCGAGGTCAGCGACTGGCTTTTACCGCCGTTCTGCACCGCCTGCAGACAAGCGGAAAAATCGTTCAGAGCCGTCTGTGCAGCCAGCACCTCGGCGCTGTCTGCACCAAGAGTATTGGAGGCGGTGGTCAGGATGTTCGCCGCCGTATTCTCCCGGGTGGTCAGCTCCTCGCTCAGGTTATAACCGTTGTCGGCGGCGACCCCTGCGGTGAACCACTGACGGGCAGTGTTGTACTTGCCGCGCAGCTTGGCGCTGCCAAAGCCGAAAAAGGCGGCCAGCATCACCACTACGCTCAAGGCCAGCGCCGCCGCCCGGGTGGAAAGCGCAGCGGGCAGCTTTGCTTCCAGTGCGGCCAGCTTCTGCTGGCGCGGGGTCAGCGTTACGGCCTGCTCCGGCTTTGCTTTTTCGCGGTAGCTGCCCGCGTCAAAACCGCCGGGAGCGGTTTGTTTGTTCTGAGAAAAATCAGCGTTTGCCATTTCAGCTCCGGATCTCCATCATTTTGGTTTTCAGTTCGTCCTCGATGCGGGTCAGCTCCTGCTCGGCGGCGGCACGCTTTGCGCGGCCCTCGCTCTGGATCTTGTTCAGTTCGTCCAGCGTCTCGATCAGGCTCTTGTTGGTCTGCTGCAGCGTCTCGATATCCACGATGCCGCGCTGGCTCTCCTTGGCAGTCTCAATGGTGCCCAGCTTCAGCGCCTCGGCGTTCTTCTTCAGCAGGTCGTTGGTCATGTTGGTCACGGCGCGCTCGGCCTGCATGGCCTGCTGGCTGTGTGCCAGACCCAGTGCCAGCACCATCTGGTTCTTCCACAGCGGGATGGTGTTCACGATGGTGGACTGGATCTTTTCTGCCATCATGGTGTTGTTGTTTTGCAGCAGACGGATCTGGGGGCCCATCTGCAAACTGATGTTGCGGGTCAGTTCCAGATCGTACAGCTTTTTCTCAAAGCGCTCGCACTGGTCGGCAAGGTCGCGGGCGGCCTGTGCGTCCTCCGGCAGACCGGAGACCTTGGCCTTATCCATGGCCTGCTGCAATTCGTTGGCACGCACATCGGCCAGCTTTTTCTTGCCGGCAAGGATATACATACTCAGTTCCTTGAAGTATGCCATGTTCAGCTCGTACATCTTGTCCAGCATGGCGATGTCCTTGAGCAGCTGCACCTGATGGGCTTCCAGCATGGACTGGATTTTTTCCACGTTGGTCTCGGTCTTGTCGTACTTGGTCTTGAGGGCATCCAGCTGGCTGGTTTTCTTCTTGAAAAAGCCCATAATGCCCTTCTGCTGCTCCTCGTTGGCATCAAAACTCTTCAGCTCGCCAATGAGGTCGGTGATCATATCGCCCACCTCGCCCAGATCCTTGGTGGACACCTTGGAGAGGGCTGCTTCGGAGAAATCGCCGATCTTCTTCTGGCAGGCAGAGCCGTACTGCAGCACCTGCTGGCTGTTGGTGATATCGATCTTCTGGGCAAACTGATCCACCATGGCCTGCTCCTCGGGGCTCAGGTTCACCTGTGCCTCCGGGGCAGGGGCAGCGGCGGGCTTTTCCTCCTGCGGCACAGCGGCGGGGGTGGGGTCCAGCGTCAGGGTGGGCACTGCGGGGGCATCCAGATCAAAATTCAGAGTATTGTCAGCCATAAGTGATTCCTTCCTTTCAAAATCCCGAGGGGATATTCTGATTTTACTTGCTCAGGCCCTGCCCTTTCAGCATATTCTGCAAAACGGTCAGGTCTGCGGACAGGTCCATACTCTCTGCCGCATACAGGGCATCCAGCTGGTTTTCAAAAGCCGTGGCAATGGAGGCGGCGTTGTGCTCCACCTCAGCGCGGATGGTGGCGGCGTTCTCGCCCCGCACACCCTGCTTTGCCAGCTTTGCGTACTGCTGCAAAACGTTTACGGCGTCCGGCAGATAGTAGTTGGCAAACCGGCGCACCTGCTTTGCCTTGGCGGGGTTTGCTTCCACCGCTTCCACGATGGAGCGGCCCGCCTTTTCCATACGGGTCATGGCGGCTGACAGCTGCGGGTCGGGCAAAGCCTCGTTCAGTGCGTGCAGAGTGTCCAGCTTCTGCTGGATATCGGTCAGCATCTGGTCCACATCCTCCACACCGGTGTGGAAGGGTACCTCGTGCTCCACCACCCGGGGCGGGCAGGTCTTTTTTGCCACGCCAAAGGCCACGGCGGCACCGCCCAGCGCCACCAGCAGCGCCCATAATTTGTATACCGGCAGCACCGCGCACAGTACCACAAACACCAGCGCCATAGCGTAAAAAGGCAGCACGCTGGGCTTTTGGGTGCGGATGATCTTGCTCATGGTCATTTCTCCTTGTCCGGGGCAGTGCGCCCCTTATGATATCCATAATACAACGTCCGCAAAAAAACGCAAGTATCCCGCAAAAGAATTTACAGCCTTGTCATCATTTTACGATCCAGTCCGCCAGCGCAGCGCCCCAAAGCTCTTCCAGCCGGGCGGGGCTGCAGGCGGCGTTGGCGGGGCTTGTACTGGGCAGACGGACAGCCGGGATGCCGGTAAGCGGCTGCTGATATTTTGTGTAGATACGGTAGGCTGTGGCACCGTTGCAGAACACCGCCCGGATGGGCGCCTTGCGCAGCAGCCCGGCGATATCGTTGGGCACCACATCCCGGATGGAGGCATCCGATGCGCCGGTGATGGTGCAGCTTTCCAGCGTGTCCCACAGCGCCAGCCCGTGGCGCAAAAGCAACTGCTTTTTGGCGGCGATATCCTCCCGCACGGGCAGCGGCTCCCCGGTCAGCGCCGCCAGCAGCGGCCAGAACCGGTTTTGCGGATGGCCGTAGTAAAAGGCCATCTCCCGGCTTTTGGGGCTGGGCCATGTGCCCAAGATCAGCGCCCGGCTGCGGTCATCGTACACCGGCGCAAAGCTCATAAGCTGCCGCCTGCACTTTCAATATTGCCCCATGCAGAGCCAAAGTCCTTGCCGGAGGGCTCCGCGCGGGGGCCGTCGAACCACAGCTCCTCGATCAGCGCCGCCACGCCGTCCTCCCGCACGTCCCCGATGATCCGGTCGGCAGCGGCCTTGGCGTCCGGGGTGCCGTTTGCCATGCAGGCACTCAGGCCCGCGACTTTCAGCATTCCCACATCGTTGGCAGAATCACCCACAGCCACGGCATCTGCCAGCGTAAGCCCCATCTGTGCACACAGGTCGGCAAGCCCTACGCCCTTATCCATGCCGCCGCGCACGATATCGTAGTAGCAGTAGCCGTCCGCGTTCTGCGCGCCCGTCTGCATCCAGTGCAGGCCAAGGTAGCCGTATTTTTCGTGGAAGCGCTCCACTTCCTGCGGCGGCATGGCGGCAAAGGCGGCGTGGGGCATATCCAAAAGATGCCTGTCCTGATCCTCGCCGTCCACGCAGTCCAGCCCGGGGCTGTTCATCATCTGATAGCCGGTGTGCAGATACTCGTACTCGCAGTAGGCGTAATAGGCATCCCGGAAGTTGAATTGCAGCGGGTAGTTATAATCCTCGCAGAAATCCACCAGTACATACATCTCCTCGCTGGTAAGCGGATGCTCGGCTATTACATTGCCCTGCCTGTCCACCACGCAGGCACCGTTGCAGGTAATGGCGTAGTCGTACCGGATGCCGCCCAACTGGTTTTTGTCCCGGATGCCGGGGTAAGAGCGGCCGGTGCTGAGCACGAACTTACCCCCGGCGGCTTGCAGCTTTTTTACCGCCTTTACCACCGCCGGGCGGGGCTTTGCTTCGCCAAAGGGCATCAGCGTGTTGTCGTAATCGCTTGCCAGAATCTTATATTGCATGGTCATCTCTCCTGTGTGCATCGTTTTCTCCCAGTATAACACATTTCAAAGTCCAGCGGGAGAGGGGGAAAAGAAAAATGGGACAGCAGAATGTCCGCAGGCATCCCACTGTCCCGAAATTCAAAATATCTTTCCTTATCAGGCAAACATCACCACGACCACCTGCATGGCCACGCCCACAAAGGCACCGGCGGCCCATGTCAGGCCGGTGATGAAGAGGTTCTGCTTCCACGAGGGGTTGGCGCGCCACAGCACAGCCAAGCCCACACCCGCACCGGTGCACAGCCCCGCCACAAGGCTGGAAAAGCGCAGCGCACCCTCCACATACAGCTGGGTCAGCAGCACGCTGGCGGCGCAGTTGGGGATCAAGCCCACCAGAGCCGCCACCACCGGCTGGAAGAAGCCCATGTCGCCCAGCACCTCAGCGAATACGTCCTCGCCCACGCCTTCCACGATCATGCCGAACACCAGACTGAAAGCGAAGATGAACACAAAGATCTCCAGCGTGTGGCGCAGCGCTGCCTGCCAGATGGGCTTTTCGTTGCCCTCGGCATCGCTGTGCTCCTCGTGGCAGTCCACCTCGTCCGCATGGCCGGTGTAGCCGCCACGCAGCCCTTTGGGCAGCACGCCCCGCAGCACAAAATCCAGCACAAAGCCCACCACGATGGCGTACAACACCTTGATGACCATCAGGACGGCCAGCTTATCCCAGTAAGCGGGCATGGAGACCAGCAGCGGGATAGCCTCATCGCTGGTGGCAAGGTACACCGCCATCAGCGTGCCCAGCGTGATGACCCGGGAGGCGTAGAAGTTGGACGCAATGGCGGAGAAGCCGCACTGCGGCACACAGCCCAGTACCGCGCCCGGCACAGCACCCCAGCGCCCGCCGCCTGCCAGCAGCGCCTCGATGCGCTCGCCGTGGCGGTGCTCGATATACTCGATCAGCAGGTAGGCCAGAAACAGAAAGGGCAGCATCTTGGCGGTATCCACCAAGGTTTCGCCCAAAACATCCAGAAACAGTTCCATAAATAATCGCTCCAAAGACCCGCAGGGGGTCGTTTCTCAACAATTTGCAATCAGCTTGCGTTTTCGTGCAGGGAAGATTATACACGATATCCTTCCCAATTGCAATACCAAATTGCAAATTGATTGCAATTTTATGTTATGGAACGCTGCTGCGTGCAAAAAAATACGCCAACATCTGCAAAAACCGTGTAGATGTTGACGTTTTTTGATATCTTTTACCCCTTCAGCGGTACAAAGCCCACGAGGTCCTTGACCACCTCGCCGCCGATGATCAGACCGGCCACCGAGGGCACAAAAGCGTTGGAGCCAGGCACGGTGCGCCGTGCAGTGCACTTGCGCTGGGTGCCCGGGGGACAGATGCAGTGGTCCTTGCAGCTGATGGAGTCATCCTCGATGGGAGTCATGACAGGCTCCTTGGAGTAGACCACCTTCAGGTGCTTGATCTTGCGCTTGCGGCACTCGGTACGCATCACCTTGGCCAGCGGGCAGACCGAGGTCTTGTAGATATCGGTCACCTCAAAGCGGGTAGGGTCCATCTTGTTGCCTGCGCCCATGGAGCAGATGATGGGGGTGCCCGCCTCCTTGCACTTCATCACCAGCGCCAGCTTGCCGGTAACGGTGTCGATGGCATCCACCACATAGTCGTACTGGGTAAAATCGAAATCGTCCTGCGTCTCCGGGCCAAAGAAGCACCGGTGGGTGGTCACCTTGATATTGGGGTCGATATCGTGGATGCGCTGTTCTGCCACATCCACCTTATACTGCCCTACCGTGCTGCGGGTGGCGATGATCTGACGGTTGAGGTTGGTCAGGCAGACCTTATCGTCGTCGATCAGATCCAGTGCGCCCACGCCGCTGCGTGCCAGCGCCTCCACCGTGTAGCCGCCCACGCCGCCAATGCCAAACACTGCCACCCGGGCGTGGTGCAGCTTTTCCATAGCCTCTGCACCCAGCAGCAGCTGGGTGCGGGAATACTGATCCTGCATTTTGTTCTCCTTACTTTTCTACGCGGGTGATGGTGCCGCCGCCCAGCACCACATCGCCCTGATACAGCACGGCAGCCTGTCCCGGGGTGGGGGCACGCTGAGGCTGGTCGAATTCCAGCCGGAAGCCGTTTTCTGCGGGGTAGACGGTGGCCTGCTGCTCGGCCTGATGATACCGGGTGCGGGCAGTGACCCGCAGCGGCCCGGTCAGCGCCGGAATGGCGATCCAGTTCACATCCTCTGCGTAAACGATGCGGTCAAACAGTTCACTTTCCGGCCCGACGGTAACGGTATTGGCCTGCATATCCTTGCCGCAGACGTACACCGGCGCACCCAGCGCAAGGCCAAGTCCCTTGCGCTGCCCCAGCGTGTAGCGCACCGCGCCGCTGTGGGTACCCACCACCTTGCCGCTCTGGTCCAGAAAATCCCCGGCGGGGTAGTGCTTGCCGGTAAACTGCTCCATAAAGCGGGCATAATCGCCGTCCGGCACAAAGCAGATATCCTGACTGTCGTGCTTTTGGGCGTTGATAAAGCTGTGCTCCTGCGCGATCTTTCGCACCTCGGTCTTGTGCAGCGCCCCCAGCGGCAGGCGGATATGTGCCAGCTGCTCCTGCGTGAGGTTATACAGCACATAGCTCTGATCCTTGCCCTCGTCCAAGCCCTTTTTCAGCAGCCAGCGGCCGGTGGCTGCATCCTGCTCCACCCGGGCGTAGTGGCCGGTGACCACATACTCCATGCCGTGTTCTTCCGCCCAGTCCAGCAGGTGGCGGAACTTCATATATTTATTGCAGTCGATGCAGGGGTTGGGGGTGCCGCCCGCCTCGTAGACGCGGATAAACTTTTCAATGATCTGCGCCCGGAAATCGGCGGTGAAATCCAGCACCTGATACGGCATATCCAGCGCAAAGGCCACCTCGGCGGCGTCCTCGATATCCTTTTCCGAGCAGCAGGTCTGGTAGCCGGACTGTCCCAGCGTTTCGTTGTGGGTGGTGAGCCGCATGGTGATGCCGGTGCAGTCGTAGCCTGCCTGCTGCATCAGACAGGCCGCCACCGAGCTGTCCACGCCGCCGCTCATGGCAATGAGGGCGCGGGGACGGTTTGCAGGGTTCTGAATGGTCATAGGTTCTCCTTTTATGGGTTCAACATACTAAAGCAGTAGTATAATACTACCGCAGCATAAACCGCTTGTCAAGACGCTATAATTTTCTGCGCCGCAGCCAGCAGCGCCGGTTTTTCGTTGGGATATTCTGCGCGGATGACGCCGTCCAGCAGCGCTTCCAGCACCCGGCGCAGTGCAGGCCCTGCCGGGATGCCCGCCGCCATCAGGTCGCGTCCGTTCACCGCCAGCTGGCTCACCCGGCAGCATACGCCGTCGGCTTCCAGCTGCCGCGCCCGCTGTGCTGCAAGGGCGCAATTTTGTGCATCCTGCGGGTGCAGCGCCGCGCACAGCGCACACAGCCGCTCCACGGTGCACAGCCCGTATCGGCCTAAAAGCTGTCGAATGTGGATATCACCGGGGTGTGCAGAAGCTTTCTCCTCGGACACGAGTCGGGCCATTCCATCGCCCGCCCTACTGCCTGCGGCAGCAGGGTCCCACCCCAGCGGACGGTCCTCGGAGAAACTTCTGCACACGCCCTCCCCTGCCGTTTCCCGCACCAGCACGGCGGTCTCCTCGATGCAGGCGTTGGAGCAGCGCAGCCGTTTGAGCACCCGGCGGGTGTCGGCCTCGCCCAGCGCACCCAGCAGCGCCGCCCAGCGCACCGGCAGGTTTTCCTCTCCCGCCGGGCATGCATCCACCACCGGCTTTGCGGCTTCAAGCGCCGCCGGGGTCAGCTCCGGCAGCACCACAGCCAGCACGGCGGGTTCCAGATACGCCCCCGGCTGCGGGGCAGCCAGCAGCTTTGCCAGTTCCTCCTGAATGCGCTCGGCAGAGATGCAGTCTAAGTGCGGTGCCAGCTGCCGCGCCGCCCGGGCGGTGGCTGTGTCCAGTGCAAAGCCGAACCTTGCGGCAAAGCGGTACAGCCGCAGGATGCGCAGCGCATCCTCGGTAAACCGCTGCTGCGGCTCCCCCACCGCCCGCAGCAGACCGTTTTGCAGGTCTTTTTGTCCACCAAAGGGGTCTACCAGCCCCTCGGCTGCATTATACGCCATGGCGTTGATGGTAAAATCCCGCCGGGCAAGATCCTCCCGCACGTCCGGTACGAACTGCACTTCGTCCGGGTGACGGCCATCGGTATAGCTGCCCTCGGTGCGGAAGGTAGTGGTCTCGTACAGCTGCCCGCCGTATTTGATGGTGACCGTGCCGTGCTGCAACCCGGTGGGGATGCACTGCTCTGCCCCGAACAGTTCCATCACCTGTTGCGGCAGGGCACTGGTGCACAGATCCCAGTCGTGGGCGGTGCGCCCCAAAAGACTGTCCCGCACGCAGCCGCCTACGGCATAGGCCGCGTAGCCCGCCGCGTGCAGGGCGTCCAGCAGGGCAGCTGCCCCGGGGTCAAGTGTCAGCTTCATTCCTCGTTCTCCTCGTAATGCAGGGTGATGCGTTTGCCGTCAAAGCCGCATTCTGCCGCCGGGAAGATGCTTTGCGCCTGTGCAAGCTGTTCCTCCGGGTCGGTGATCATGGGGGAATAGTGCACCAGCCACAGCCGCTTTACACCAGCCTTTGCTGCCAGCGCCGCGCTTTGACCAAAGGTGCTGTGCCCCCACTGCGCGGCCTGTTCCTGCTGCTCCGGCAGGGCATAGGTGGCATCGCAGAGCAGCAGGTCTGCCCCCTGCGCCGCCTGTTCCAGCGCCGGGCAGGGCGCACTGTCGCCGGAAAAGACGAACCGCAGCCCCTTGCGGGGCGCGCCCAGCACCTCGGCGGGCTGCACCATACGCTCTGCCAGCGGCACAGCCTGTCCCCGCTGCAAAAGCCGCCACTGGGTCACCGGTACGCCCAGCGCCCGCGCCTTTTCGGGGTCGAACCTGCCCGCCCGGGGCAAGTCCAGCCGGTAACCCAGACTGCGCACTCGGTGCTTTGTGGCCACCGGCAGCAGCGTTGCCCCGGCGGGCCATCCGTCCGAAAGAGCATCCAGCGCCACAGGCTGCCCGGCGCGGCAGACCAGCGGCTTTACTGCGTAGGGCAGCGGCCCGGTCAGAGCATACACCGCCCGCCAGACCTCCAAAAGCCCCTCCGGCCCCAGCAGCACCAGCGGACGGGTGCGCCCCTGCGCCCCAAGGGTCTGCAAAAGCCCGGGCAGACCAAAGATATGATCCCCGTGGTAGTGGGTCAGACAGATGGCGTCCGCGCGCATCAGGTTCACCCCGGCGCGGCGGGCAGCGGTCTGGGTGCCCTCGCCGCAGTCCAGCAGCAGGCTGTGCCCGCCGCACTCCGCCACCGCGGCGGTCAGGGCGCGCTCCGGCAGCGGCATGGTGGCAGCCGTGCCCAGCAGTGTAATGGTCAGCATAAGCAGTTCCTCCGTGGTTCTTCCCTGTTATCTTACCACAAACCCCGCCGGTGCACAATTCTTTCTGCCGCAGCATAAGCTGGGCAAAGCCTTGAAAAAGGAGGGCACAGCCTATGCAGCGTGACCGCAGAAAACGCTATTCCCCCGCCCGGCATCCGGTGCTTTTGCGCAGGGTGCTTTTGGTGCTGTGCATTCTGGCGGTGCTGTGGCTGGGGTACAGCTGCATGATGCCGCAGCTGCTTTTTTCTGCCCGGGGCACCATGATCTTTGTGCCAGACCCCCCGCTGCGGGGGTAGCGGGAAAATTTGGAATGCCCTCCCCGTTGCTTTGGGCATATTCAGCGGAAGAATTATTTAAAATTCGCAATTCTGGAAAATCTGCGGATTTTCCAGAATTGCCTTTTCACGGGAGGGGCGTAAAGGCGAGCCTGCAAAAGCACCAAACGCAAAAACAGGGCTGCTGCACGAAGTTTTGTGCAGCAGCCCTGTTTCCAATTTATAAACTTTCCAATACCTTTTTCCCGGTCAGCGGGTCGGGGATGCCCAGCAGCGCCAGTATAATGGCCATGCGGATATACACACCGTTATGCACCTGATCGAAATAAGCGGCGCGGGGGTCGTTGTCCACGTCCGGCTTGATCTCGTCGATGCGGGGGAGCGGGTGCAGCACCGGCATGGTGGGCGGTGCCGCCTGCAGCAGCTTTTCGTCCAGTTCATAGCAGCCTTTCAACCGCAGATAGTCCTCTTCGTTGAAAAAGCGTTCCTTCTGGATGCGGGTCATGTACAGTACGTCCAGACCGGGCAATTCAGCTTCAAGGTCGGCGGTCTCTTTATAGTTCTGGTGCAGCGGAGTCAGGGTCTCGTCCTTGACGTACTGCGGGATGCGCAGCTCCTCGGGCGAGATGAACACGAACCGGTTGCCCTCGAACTGGCTCAGCGCGGCGGTGAGGGAGTGCACCGTCCGGCCGAACTTGAGGTCGCCGCAAAAGCCGATGGTCAAATGATCCAGCCGTCCCTTGCGCTGGCGGATGGTCATCAGGTCGATCATGGTCTGGGAGGGGTGGGCGTGGCCGCCATCACCTGCATTGATGACCGGCACCCGCGCATACATAGACGCACGCAGCGGTGCGCCCTCCTTGGGGTGGCGCATGGCAATGACGTCTGCATAGTTGCTCACCACACGGGCAGTATCGGCCACCGTTTCGCCCTTGCTGGCGCTGGAAAGCTGCGCCCCGGCAAAGCCCAGCGTCTTGCCGCCCAGCCGCAGCATGGCCGACTCGAAGGAAAGGCGGGTGCGGGTGCTGGGCTCGTAGAACAGGGTGGCCAGAATGCGGCCGTCACACAGGTGGGCGTAGGGCGCGGGGTCAGCCTCCATCCGGTCGGCAAGGTCGAGCAGTGCCAGCTGCTCAGCCAGAGAAAAGCTGCCGGGCTCAATAAAATGTCTCACAGCCATTCTCCCTTCAGCACAAACTTTTCGCGCTCCGCGCCGGTGGAAACGAACTGGATCTCGTGCCCCAGCTGCTTTTCAAGGAACTCCACATAGGCCTTGGCTTCCTTGGGCAGCTCTGCCCAGCTGCGGCAGCCGGAGATATCCTTGTTCCAGCCGGGCAGCAGCGTGACCACCGGCTGCACACGGTCAAGGTCGGACAGAGTGTCGAAGCGGGGGACTTCCACGCCGTCCAGCTTGTAACCGGTGATGACCGGGATCTGCTTCATGCTGCTCAGCACGTCCAGCTTGGTCAGCGCGATCTTATCCGCACCCTGACATTGCAGGCCGTAGCGGCTGGCAACACAGTCAAAGGGGCCTACCCGGCGGGGACGTCCGGTGGCTGCGCCGTACTCGCCGCCGGCCTTGCGCAGCTTTTCGTTCCACGCTTCGTCCATTGCATTCTCTGCTGCAAAGGGGCCAGCGCCCACACAGGTGGAGTAGGCTTTCAGCACGCCCACCACATGGTCAAGCTTGCAATTGGGGATGCCCGCACCCAGCGGCGCGTAGGCTGCCAGCGTGTTGGAACTGGAAGTGAACGGGAAGATGCCGTAGTCAATATCCCGCATTGCGCCCAGCTGCGCTTCCAGCACGATGCGCTTGCCGCTGTCGTGCGCCTGCTGCAAGAAAGCGCCTACATCACAGATGAAGGGCGCAAAGTACGCTGCCTGCTGCCTGCACCAGTTCAGCAGGGCATCGTAGCTCATGGGCTCCTGATGATAGCAGCCCGCCAGCTCCATGTTTTTGGCGTCCAGGATCATGTGCAGACGGTTCTGGGTGCGCTCCTCGTCCAGATGCAAAAGGTCGCCCAGACGCAGGGTCTTTTTGCGGTACTTGTCGCTGTAAGCGTAAGCAATGCCGCGCCGGGTAGAACCGAACGCGCCGCCCTTTTTGGCAAGGCGGTCCTCTTCCAGCCCATCCTGTACCTTGTGCCACGGCATGGAGATGGTAGCCTTATCGGAGAGTTTCAGGTTCTCCGGCTCCACCTTCACGCCGCGCGCCTCGATGGCCTCCATCTCTCCGGCCAGATGCTCGAGGTCGATCACCATGCCGGTGCCCAGCACGCAGGTCACCTCCGGGTGCAGGATACCAGAGGGCAGCAGGTTCAGGATGAACTTGCCCTTCTCGGTCACAACGGTATGACCGGCATTGTTGCCGCCCTGATAGCGCGCAACGATATCGGCATTTTCGGCCAGCAGGTCGATGACGCGGCCCTTGCCCTCATCGCCCCAGTTGATTCCAGTAACAGCGGTCAGCATAAACTTCATTTACCTTCTTTTCATTCTTGTTTCCTGTTCGCGGTGTCTATTATACGAGCGTGCAGAGAATATGTAAAAAGTATCCTGTGTATAGCAGCAATATGTTTTTTACATTGCAGAGGCTGCTGCCCGCATCCGGCACAGCCAAGCTGTAAAAAGCGCTTGCAATTCCGGCGCGCCGTGCTATGATACAAGAAGAGCATAAAGCCGCTTCTGCCGCTGGCCGCGCCGGAAGCCCGACAGGAAAGAGGGCCGCACCTATGTATGTGGACTGGGAATACTACAAAATCTTTTACTATGTGGCAAAGTATCAGAACTTTACCCGCGCGGCGCGGGTGCTGGGCAATAATCAGCCCAACATCACCCACGCCATGAACCGGCTGGAAAGCCAGCTGAACTGCGTGCTGTTCATCCGCTCCAACCGGGGCGTCACCTTAACGCCGGAGGGAGAGCTGCTGTATTCCCGCATTGCCTCAGCAGCGGTGCAGATACAGGATGCCGAGGAGGAACTGAGCGCCACCGCCACGCTGGAGCACGGTGCCATCAGCATCAGCACCACCGAGACCGCTTTGAACATCTACCTGTCCGAAAAGCTGCGCGCTTTCCATACAGAGTACCCGGGCATCCGGCTGCGCATCTCCAACCACTCCACTCCGCAGGCGGTGCAGGCGGTACGCAACGGCGAGGTGGATTTTGCCATCGTGACCACCCCCGCAGAGGTGGAAAACGGGCTGAAAATGGTAGAGCTGATGCCCTTTTATGAAGTCCTTGTGGGCGGAAAGACCTTTACGGCGCTGGCCAGCCAGACCCTGAGCCTGAAGGAACTGGCCGGTTATCCCCTGATCTGCCTGAACGAGGAGAGCATGACCCGCAGCTTTTACCGGCAATTCTTTCTGGAACATGACGCAGTGCTGAAACCTGACACCGAGGCCGCCACCACCGACCAGATGCTCACGCTGGTCAAAAGCGAGTTGGGACTGGCCTTTATGCCAGAGCCCATGGCAGCACCCCTGCTGGCCAGCGGAGAACTGGTACAGCTGCACTTGCAGGAGATCATCCCCTCCCGCTCCATCTGCCTTGTCTACGACCATCACCGCCCGCTGAACACCGCCGCCCGGAAATTCCAGCAGCTGCTGACCAAGGCCGGGACACGGAGCGCAGAGCGTAAATAAAACCAATACTCCGGGCGTTATTACACGACTGCAATCCTAACGGTTTCTACAAAAGGCTTCCCCCGGTCGGGGGAAGCCTTTTGTTCCGACAGCTTTCAGCCAAAAAGGGCTGCTGCACCAATGATGTGCAACAGCCCCTTTTTTGTTATTTCCGGGCGCTCTGCGTCAGCTCCCGCTGCTCCTCCTGCAGCTCCTGCTTCAGGGTGCGGTCGATCTCCCGGGTCTCCTGCCGGATGGCGGTCAGGTCTTTTTCGATGACCGGGTTCTCTTCCAGTTCCTCCCGGATGAACATCAGCGTAAAGCTGACCAGCAAAAAGCAGCAGGAGAGCCAGATGGCTCTGCCGCCCAGCTGCGCCGCGCTCTTGCTGCCCAGCCCTGCCCCCAACGCGAACAGGAATATGATGCCGAAGTAGCGCACCATCCTATCCTTTGCGTGGGGTTCATGGGACTTGCGCCAGATGCAAAAGGCCTCCACGCCGCTGCGCAAGTCGCCGATGCACATGGTACTGGCAAAGGCGTAGCCGTTCACCTTGCGGAAAGCCTGTACCTGCATGGCGCAGGAGAAGGAAACAATGGCGTTGGCCAGCAGGTTCTGCGATTGCGGCAGAAAGCCCACCGCGAACAGCAGCAGCACCTCGCCCAGCACCACCAGCTGCCGCCAGTGCAGCCGCTGCATCGCCTGAAAGTGCTCCCGCATTTTTTCCGCAGCCAGAACCCCCAGCGCAAAGGCGCACAACGGCACCAGATAGTGCAGCACCTTATCCCACCGGCCATCCATGATATTGGTGCTCAGCAGCACGATATTGCCGGTCTGGGCATTGGCAAACACCTTGCCCCGGAACAGATAGGTGTAGGCATCCTGCAAGCCGCCGGACAGCGAAAGGAACACCGCCGTAAGAAAGGACTCGGACATTTGCCCGTGATGCTTTGTTTTCATACTTGTACCCTCTTTTCGGGCTCTATTATAATACATTTTGCAGCAGTTTCTGATATCATTTTTACATACCGGCTATGTTTTCCGCTCCAAAAGGCACAAAAAGCGCGGGTGTCCTTCCCTATTTCACCGCAATCTGTTAGAATAGGGAAAGAGAATATTGCATACAGGAAGGAGCTCTTATTATGAAGATCGCAATTCCCTACGAAAACGGTCAGGTGTTCCAGCACTTCGGCCACTCTGCGCAGTTCAAGCTGTACACCGCCGAGGAGGGCCGCATCACCGGTGCCGAGGTGGTCTCCACCGACGGGCAAGGCCACGGTGCACTGGTGGGCTTTCTGGTGCGCAACGGCGTAAATGTGCTGCTGTGCGGCGGCATTGGCGGCGGGGCACAGATGGCACTGGCACAGGCCGGTATCCGTCTGTGCGGCGGCATTACCGGCGACGCCGACAGCGCTGCGGCGGCTTATCTTGCCGGCACGCTGGTCTTTGACCCCAACGCCCGCTGCACCCACCACGACCACGAGGAGGGTCACAGCTGCGGCTCTCATGCCTGCCACGCCGACAAGGGCGGCTGCACCGGTAGCTGCCACTAAAGGCCGCTCCCCTTTCCGGGCGGGACGATTTTGAATGCCCTCCGCTTGCGCTCTGGGCATAAGCTAAGGAAAAAATATTTATAATTTCGGAATACCGGAGCGTCTGCGGACGCTCCGGTATTCCATTTTCACAGGTGGGTCGTGGCTGAAAACGGCCTTCGCAGCGCCGCTTTCTGCGAAAGCGCGGCGCTGCGGGTCAGCGTGCTAAATTTTCTTTACTGAAATCAAAAGCTTTGCACCATCCTGAGAAGAGTGCTCCTTTCCCGTGAAAAAGGGGTTCAGGAAAGTCCGCGTTTGCGCAGCAATAAAAGCCCCAGTGAGGCTTTTAAGCGGCAGAGCGGTCTGCGCAAGCAGATGGAGGGGCTTTGCCCCGACAAGCTCCGCAGACTTTCCTGAGCCCCAAATTAAGAATAATTTTTCCGCTGACTATGCGCAAAGCAGCGCGGCGCGCATTTCAAATGGTTTTTCAGGCCTTCTCGATGGTGATGCTCCACTCGCTGGTCATGGCCTCGTCCGGCTCCAGCACCTCGTGCTTGCCGTCCTCGTTCACGCTGTTGGCCCAGCCGTTCCAAGGCTCCATGCAGACAAAGCTCTCGGCATCCTGCTGCCACAGCACGCCGTTTTCAAAGGTCTCGTCGGCGTCCACGGTCACCTTGTGGCCGTTGCCCTTGTCGGTCAGGGTCATGGGGAACTGCACGCCGGTCAGCAGACGGACAGAGTTGTCTGCGCCCTCCTTGCGGGTGAGGGTGATCTTTTCCGGGGCGGCGGGCTGCTCGCCCTTGGCGTTATCGGAGCAGGTGGCGCACTTGATGTCGAACTCCACGTTCTCCAGCTTGGAGGCGGTAAAGTAGGGATGGTAGCCAAAGCTGAAGGGCATATCCGTGTTGCCCTCGTTGATGACGGTCAGACTGACCAGTGCCTTGTTGCCCTCCAGATTATAGTTGAGCAGCAGGGTGAAATCGAACGGGTACAGGAACTTGGTCAGCGGGGTGGACTCCAGTGCCAGCGTCACGCCGTCCGGGCCAACGCTTTCCACTTCCCATGCGCACAGGTCGGCAAAGCCGTGGGTCTCCATGGGGTAGGCCTTGCCGTCAAAGATGTGCACGCCGTTATCCGGGTTGCCGCAGCTGGGGAACAGCACCGGCACGCCAAAGCGGGGGCGGTTACACTCGGAGAAATTGGGGCGGCGGGTCCAGACGAACTCCTCGCCGTCCAGCGTAAAGCTGGTGATCATACCGCCGCGCTCGGGGGTGATGGTGAGGGCGGTCTTTGCCTCGGGGTCGGTGATGACGTACTGCTCGTAGCAGGCGCCGTTCTCGGTGATGTACCGGGTGGTGATCTGATTCATAAGTAAAAGCCTCCTATTATTGCCGCCGGGTCGCCCCGGCGGGTCATTCCTTGTGCTCGGTCTGCTCCGGCTGCTGTTCCAACTTCTGGAAGTAGTAATCAATGCCGTAGCGGATAAAATATTTGATCAGTTGTACTACACCATAAATGATAGCCGCATAAAGCAGCAGTGTCAACAGCAGTACCCCATTTGTGCCCAACATTCCATACACTTCCCTTCTTTTTATGCACAAAAAGGCCGCCGTACCGCTTTTTGCCGTACAGCAGCCCTTTTTCAGTTACAGAACCACGCCGTCCTTGAAGATGGAGATCTCGCGGAAGCCGTGCTTTTCCGCCTTGGTCTGCTCACCGCTGGCCACGCGGATGACCAGATCCAGCAGATCCTTTGCAGCCTCGTCGATGGTCTTTTCACCGTCTGCGATGACACCGGTGTTGAAATCGATCCAGCCGCCCTTCTTCTCTGCCAGCGGAGTGTTGGTGGAGATCTTCAGGGTGGGAGCCGGAGCGGAGAACGGGGTGCCGCGGCCGGTGGAGAACAGGATCAGGTGTGCGCCTGCTGCCGTCATGGCGGTGGCGGAGACCAGATCGTTGCCGGGGCCGTACAGCATATTCAAGCCCTTGGTCACCACGGGGTCGCCGTAGCCGATGACGTCCATGATGGGGGCGGTGCCGCCCTTCTGTACGCAGCCGCAGCTCTTATCCTCCAGCGTGGTGATGCCGCCGGCCTTGTTGCCCGGAGAGGGGTTATCGTACACCACCTCGTTGTGGCTGATGAAGTAATCCTTAAAGCCGTTGATCATGTGCTCGGCCTTGACGAACACTTCCTTATTGATGCAGCGGTCCATCAGGAAGCCCTCTGCACCGAACATCTCGGGCACCTCAGTCAGCACGGTAGAGCCGCCGCGCTGACCCATCATGTCGGAGAAGCGGCCGATGGTGGGGTTGGCGGTGATGCCGGACAAGCCGTCCGAGCCGCCGCACTTCATGCCCACCACCAGCTCAGACACGGGGATGGGCTGGCGCTCAAACTGCCCAGCGTAGGCAGCCAGCTCCTTCAGGATATCGCGGGCGGCGGCAAACTCGTCCTCCACATCCTGACAGGTCAGGAACTTGACGCGGTCGTGGTCGTACTCGCCCAGCTCCTCCACGAACTGATCGTGCTGCAGGTTCTCGCAGCCCAGATGCAGCACCAGAACGGCGGCGGCATTGGGGTGGCGCACCAGCGCAGCCAGCAGCTTGCGGGTCTGTGCATGGTCGTGACCGGTCTGGCTGCAGCCGAAGGGATGGGTGAAGGTGTACAGACCCTCGATGGAGCCGGTGACCAGATCCTGATTGTCGGCAACGATCTTCTTGGCGATATCGTTCACGCAGCCCACGGTGGGGATGATCCAGATCTCGTTGCGGATGGCGGCGCGGCCGTCCTTACGGCGGAAGCCCATAAAGGTCTCCGGCTCGACCTTAGGCAGCGGAGCCAGATCCGGGGCGGGGTTATAGCTGTACTCCACCTCGCCGGACAGGTTGGTGTGCACATTATGGGTGTGCATCCAGGTGCCGGGGGCGGCGTCTGCGGTGGCATGACCGATGGGGAAGCCGTACTTGATGACGTTCTCGCCGTTCTTAATGGGCTTGACTGCCATCTTGTGACCCTGCGGGATATCCTCCAGTGCGGTGACGGCAAGACCGTCCACCTCCACCAGCGTGCCCTTGGCAATGGGGTGCAGGGCAACGACCACATTGTCGATGGGGCTGATATGAATTGCCTGCGGCATAGTTGTTCTCCTTATCGTATCGCACAAAAGGGCTGCTGCCCAAAGCAGCAGCCCTTTGTTGTGCGGGTAGGTTGATTTTTCAGCTTACAGGCAGCTCTTGTAAGCAGCCTCGGCACCCTGGGTGCGGATCATTTCCAGATCTGCCAGCACAGCGGCCTCCAGACCCTCGATCTTGGTCAGATCCTGATCCCACATCTGGGTGTTGGTCAGCACAGCGTGCACCAGCTGAGCAGCGGTGTCGTCCTTGTGTGCGTAGTAGAAGTCCAGAGCCCATGCGTCGTCCTGGATCTTGTAGGTGTTGCCTGCGGGGCGCTTGCAGATCAGGCCGTCAGCAGTGCGCTCCTGAATATCGTTGGAGTAGAAGGCGATGTAGGCAGCCAGAGACATGGTCAGGCACTTGGGCAGCTGCTTCTGCTCCTCGATGTAAGCGAGGAAGGAGGGCATGTTGCGAGCCTTCCACTTGGAGGTGGAGTTCAGGGAGATGCTCATCAGCTCGTGGTTGACGAAGGGGTTGTTGAAGCGATCCTCAACAGCAGAGGCAAAGTCCTCCAGATCCTTCTTGTCCAGCGGCAGGGTGGGGATGATCTCCTCATGCAGCATCTTGTTCATAAAGCCGCGCACGGTATCGTTGTGCATGCAGTCACGGACGATATCAAAGCCTGCCAGATAAGCGCCCAGCACAAAGCCGGTGTGTGCACCGTTCAGGATGCGGACCTTGCGCTTCTTGTAGGGGGTAACGTCGGGCACGACCATGACGTTGACGCCGGCCTTCTTGAACGGCAGCTTGTCCTCCAGACCTGCAGGGCCCTCGATGACCCAGACGCCGAACACTTCGCCCACGTCCAGAGCGGTATCGTGGTAGCCGTTGGCCTCTTCCAGAGCGGCCAGCTCCTGCGGGTCACGGATGCGGCCCGGAACGATGCGGTCCACCAGCGTGGAGCAGAAGGTGTTGGCGGTGTTCATCCAGTCGATGAAAGCGGGCTCCAGATCCCAATCCTTAGCGTAGTTGTTGCAGCACTTCTGCAGCTCCTTGCCGTTGTTGTCGATCAGCTCGCAGCTCAGGATGACCAGACCCTTATCGGCAGCGCCGTTGAAAGCCTTGTAGCGCTCGAACAGCACGCGAGTCAGCTTTGCGGGGAAGCTGTTGGGGGGGACCTGATCGAACTGGCTGTCGCCCTTGGTGTAGGCAATGCCGGCCTCGGTGGTGTTGGATACAACAGTTTCCAGATCCTCAGAGCGAGCCAGAGCCAGAACCTCGTCCCACTTGCCATCGATGTAGGGGCACACGCAGTCAGACACGCAGGAGATCACCCGCTTTGCGTCCACCTTCTGGCCCTTTTCGCTGCCGCGCAGGTACAGGGTGTACAGACCCTCCTGCTCGTTGATCCAGTCTGCCATCTGGGGGAAGTTGCCGATGGGCTGCACCAGCTTGACCTTGCCGTTATAGCCGGCCTTCTCGTTTGCAATATCGTAGAAATAATCCACGAAAGCGCGCAGGAAGTTGCCCTCGCCGAACTGCATCACCTTAACGGGAGCATCCTTCAGGATGTAGCCGTTGTAGCCAGTGCCTTCCAGAACCTTGTAGTTCAAAGTTTCCATCTTATTGATCTCCTTTATAAACTTGCTTTGCATGGCAGGCTCTCGTTTTCCCTGCCATCTTCTGCTCCTATTTTATGCTGTTGTATACAAAGAAGTCAAGTGTTTTGTGCAATGTTTTTAGTCCAAAAATGGCCATTCAGCGCATTTCCAGCGGTTTGTACAATTCCAAGGGTGAAATTTTGGCAGTTTTTCAGTTGTATACATCGGCGTTTTCCGGTATACTAAAGATAAGGCAGCCTGCCCGTTCCAAGCAGGTGCAATTTCATGCCCGTTTTTGTCTAAATTTTAACAAATTCATCAGAGAAAAGGAGTTAAAATCCCATGAAAGCATTTATGGATAAGGACTTCATGCTCCAGTCTGCTACCGCACAGCATCTGTATCACGACTATGCAGCTGCTATGCCCATCTGCGACTATCACTGCCATATTCCTCCCCGCGAGATCTACGAGAACCGCCGCTTCGAGAACATTACTCAGGTGTGGCTGGGCGGCCGTAACCCGGACGGCAGCTACTTCGGCGATCATTATAAGTGGCGCGTGATGCGTTCCAACGGCGTGCCCGAGGAGTACATCACCGGTGATAAGCCCGACCGCGAGCGTTTCCAGAAGTTTGCCGAGGCTCTGCCCATGGCCATCGGCAACCCCATGTACCACTGGACCAATCTGGAGCTGCACGTTTTCTTTGGCTACGACGGCGTACTGAATGGCGACACCGCTGAGGAAGTGTGGAACCTGTGCAACGACAAGCTGCAGCACGATCCCAAGCTGACCGTCCGCGGCCTGATCGAGCAGAGCAACGTAGCTTTCATCGGCACCACCGATGACCCCATCGACGACCTGTACTGGCACAAGAAGATCAAGGAAGATCCCACCATCAAGTTCACCGTGGCTCCCTCCTTCCGTCCTGACAAGGCTATCAACATCAACAAGCCCGGCTTTGCTGAGTACATGGCTAAGCTGGCTGCCGTTGTGGGCAAGGAAAAGCTGGCCTGCATCGACTGCGTGACCGATGCCCTGACCAAGCGCATCGAGTTCTTTGCCGAGATGGGCTGCCGCGCTTCCGACCACGGTCTGGACTATGTGCCCTACCGTGAGGCCACCAAGGACGAAGTGAACGCCATCTACCAGAAGGTGATGAAGGGCGAGAGCTGCACCGTGGAAGAGGCTGAGAAGTACCAGACCTACATCCTGATCCATCTGGGCAAGCAGTATCATCGTCTGGGCATTGCCATGCAGATCCACTACAACTGCCTGCGCGGCGTGAACCGCAAGATGAACAGCCTGCTGGGCCCCGACACCGGCTTTGACATGATCAACACCGCCACCTGCGGCGGCGAGATCGCACAGCTGCTCAGCGCCCTGAACGACACCGACGAGTGCCCCAAGACCATCATTTACAGCCTGAACCCCGCCGACGATGCACAGATCGGCACCATTCTGGGCTGCTTCCAGAACAACGAGGTGCCGGGCAAGATCCAGCACGGTTCTGCATGGTGGTTCAACGACCACAAGATCGGCATGGAGGATCAGATGATCCGTCTGGCAAGCCTTGGCCTGCTGGGCAACTTTGTGGGTATGCTGACCGACAGCCGCAGCTTCCTGAGCTACACCCGTCACGATTACTTCCGCCGCATCCTGTGCAACATCATCGGCCAGTGGGTCGAGGATGGCGAGTATCCCAACGACGAGAAGGCTCTGGAGAAGATCGTCAAGGGCATCTGCTTCGACAATGCAAAGCGTTACTTCAACCTGTAAGCGCTTTCCCCTTTTCCTGAACTGAATCTCCGCGCCGCCCGCAGACAGCTTTGTCTGCGGGCGGCGCTTTGTTTTGCCCTTTTACGTCCAAAATGCACCGGATATGCCTGTTTTTTCACCTTTCATCGGTTGTTGTCCGTCTTTTTCTACAACTTCTCCGTTATCCCTTGACTTCCCCGTATAAGGAGAGTATATTTTTGCATGGCATTCAGGCCATATTACTGTATTTTTTGATGGAGGAAACCCATGAACGGTTTAAAAGAAGCCTTCAGCCGCGAGAATCTGCTGAAGGATCTAAATTTCTTTGCCCTGTTGAACCTCGGTCTTGTGCTTACGGCAGTGGGCATCGTATTTTTTAAAAATCCCAACCACTTTGCTTTCGGCGGCACCTCGGGTCTATCTATTCTGCTGGCAGACCTGTTCCCCCGGATCAACGTGGGCGGCTTTATGTGGATCATCAACATCGTGCTGGTGGTGCTGGGCTTTATCTTTTTGGGCGTCAAGTGCATGGGCTGGACGATCTACTCCTCCTTTGCGCTCTCCTTTTTCGTGTCCGGCTGCGAGTGGCTGTACCCCTCCGGCGTCTCCCTGAGCGGCGATGCCATGCTGGATCTGGTGTTCGCGGTGTTCCTGCCCGCACTGGGCGCTGCCATCGTGTTTGATATCGGTGCTTCCACCGGCGGCACCGACATCGTGGCGCTGATCCTTGCCAAGTACACCTCCATGGAGATCGGCAAGGCGCTGATGGTCAGCGATATCCTCATTGTGCTGGCGGCCGCCGTGCGGTTCGGTATGGGCACCGGTCTGTACTGTATTCTCGGCCTGATCGGCAAATCCTTCGTGGTGGACGGTGCCATTGAAAACATCCGCCTGCGCAAGGTGTGCACCATTATGACTGCGAACCCGCAGCCCATTCTGGACTTCATCATCCACGATATGAACCGCTCTGCCACTGTGGAAAAGGCCTACGGTGCCTACACCCACCACGAGCTCAGCGTGCTGGTGACCGTGCTTACCCGCCGTCAGGCTTTGCAGCTGCGCAACTTCCTGCGGGAGAACGACCCGCACAGCTTTATCACCATCGTCAACTCCAGCGAGATCATCGGTAAGGGCTTCCGCTCCTTCAACTAAGACCGCTTCGTATCCTTTTTTCATCCATTTTCCGATAAAGGCTTCCCCCGACCGGGGGAAGCCTTTATTCAGAGGATTGCCCCCGTGTTCCGTGCAACTCCGTACTTGAAGAAAAACGCAAAATAGTGTATTATATAGTATTATGAGTAAAAGGGGGCACGCTGTGCCCTGACAGGGGGAACCTATATGGCTGATAAAAACTTTCTGACAGATATCATCGATGCCGACCTTGCCGAGGGCAAGGTGCAGCAGATCCACACCCGCTTCCCGCCGGAGCCCAATGGCTATCTGCACATCGGCAGCGCCAAGGCCATTTATATCAACTGGTCCATTGCCAACCAGTACGGCGGCAAATTCAACCTGCGTCTGGACGACACCAACCCCGCCCGCGAAGGCGAGGAGTATGTCAACAGTATCATCGAGGATCTGCACTGGCTGGGTGCCGACCCCAACGGCGGCATCTTCTACGGCAGCGATTACTTTGATAAGTGCTACGAGTACGCCGAGAAGCTGATCACCGAGGGCAAGGCTTATGTGGACGATTTGACCCGCGAGGAGATGCGCGAGTACCGCGGCTCCGATGCCGGCAAGCCCTCCCGCCCCTCTCCGTGGCGCGACCGCAGCCCGGAAGAAAACCTCGACCTGTTCCGCCGGATGCGTGCCGGTGAGTTCAAGGAGGGTGAAAAGACCCTGCGTGCCAAGATCGATCTGGCAAGTCCCAACATGAATATGCGTGACCCGGCCATCTACCGCATCAAGTACGCCGAGCATCACCGTCAGGGCAACAAGTGGTGCATCTACCCCATGTACGACTTCGCCCATCCCATTCAGGACGCCATCGAGGGCATCACCCACAGCATGTGCAGTCTGGAGTTCGAAAACCATCGCCCGCTGTACAACTGGGTCATCGAGAACATCTTTGGTGCCGAGTTCCCCAAGCAGCGCGAGTTTGCCCGCCTGAACATGACCAACACGGTCATGAGCAAGCGCTACCTGCGTGAGCTGGTGGAGATGGGCATCGTGGACGGCTGGGACGATCCCCGTATGCCCACTCTGTGCGGTCTGCGCCGCCGCGGCTACACCCCCACCTCCATCTTCACCTTCGTGCGGGAGGCCGGCATCTCCAAGTCTGACAACCTGATCGATATGCGTCAGCTGGAAGCCTGCATCCGCAGCGAGCTGGACCTGACCGCACAGCGCCGCATTGCCGTGCTGGAGCCGGTCAAGCTGGTGGTGGACAACTACCCCGCCGACAAGACCGAGTACTTTGACGTAGCCAACAACCCCAACCGCGAAGCCAACGATACCACCACCCGCAAGGTAGCCTTTACCCGCGAGCTGTGGATCGACGCCGAGGACTTTGCCGAGGTTCCGCCTCCCAAGTTCAAGCGCCTGACCGTGGACGGCGAGGTGCGTCTGATGGGTGCTTATATCGTCAAGTGCACCGGCGTGGACAAGAACGCCGACGGCAGCATCGCCGCCATTCACTGCACTGCCGACCTGGAGACCGGCAACGGCAACCCCGCCGATGGCCGCAAGGTCAAGGGCACCATCCACTGGGTAAGCGCCGCACACTGCGTGGACGCCGAGGTGCGCCTGTACGACAAGCTGTTCACCGAAGCCAACATGAACGGCATTCCCGAGGGCAGTGACTACAAGGACTACCTGAACCCGGAAAGCGTCACCGTGCGCACCGGCTGCAAGCTGGAGGAGAGCCTGAAGGACGCAAAGCCCGGCGAAAAGTTCCAGTTCGTGCGCACCGGCTTCTTTACCCCGGACAGCAAGAACCCCGGCGTGTACAACCGGGTAGTCACCCTGCGCGACAGCTTCAAGCCCGCAAAATAATCATCCCCAAGGAGAAGATACCATACCATGACCGCAAAAATGACCCGTAATATCCTGCTCATGCTGGTGGCCACCGTGCTGATGGGCATTGTGCTGAACCTGTATATCCACAACACCGGCACCGTACCCGCCGCCGACAACGCCGCTCCCCTGACCGATGGCAGCTACACCTCCTCTGCGCAGGGCTGCCTGAGTGAAGTGACCGTCACGGTCACCGTGACCGGCGGCAAGGTGACCGCCGTACAGGTGGACGCCTCTGCCGAGACCCCGGAGCTGGGCGGCAAAGCTGCCGAGACGCTGGCTGCCCAGCTGACACAGACCGGCTCCACCGCCGGTGTGGACGCCATCACCGGTTCCACCATGACCAGCGAGGCCATCTTTACCGCCATGGACGCCTGCCTTGCACAGGCGCAGTGATGCTGTAAACTATAAAAGCAAAAACTGCCGCACAGTTGTGCGGCAGTTTTTTGCGTTTTACAGGGTGCTTTGCAGCCGTGCGCCGCTGGCGTACTGGGTGCGGCGGTCCATCTGGTTATCCAGCGGCTGACCGGCGGCATAGCGCTTGAGGTTGTGCGCAAAGATATCCACGATGTTGTCCAGCGTCTTGGGCAGGCTGAAGCCGCCGGTGACATGGGGCGTGATGATCACGTTCGGCTCTGCCCACAGAGGATGCTCCGGCGGCAGCGGCTCGGGGTCGGTCACGTCCAGCCCTGCACCGGAAAGCCGCCCGCTGTGCACGGCGGCTGCCAGCGCCTCGCCGTCCACGGCAGTGCCGCGTCCCACATTGAGCAGGATAGCACCGGGCTTGCAGAGCGCCAGCCGCTCTGCGCCGAACAGATGCAGTGTCTCCGGCGTACCGGGCAGGCTCAGTGCCACAAGGTCGGCCTGCGGCAGCTCCGCGTCCAGTGCGCTCTGCGCCACCACCCGGGTGCAGTAGTCCGGGCAGGGGGTATCCGGGTGCACGGTGCGGCGCACGCCTACCACCTCAGCACCCAGTGCATGCGCCCGCCGGGCAAAGTTCGAGCCGATATCGCCCATGCCCACGCACAGCACCCGGCTGCCCGCAATGCTGCCCACAGAGTGGCCAGTGGGTGCCCAGCGGTGCTCCCGCTGGTTGTCCCGGTAGGTGGGCAGCTCCTTGAGCAGGCTGAGCCACATTGCCAGCATACACTCGCTGATGGCCAGACCGTAAGCACCGGTGGCGTTGGTCACGATGCAGCCCTCCGGCAGCACCCCCGGCTCCAGATAGTTATTGGGGCCAGCTGCGTTGGACTGGAACCACTCCAGATGGTCGTTCTGCCGGATCAGCGGCACCGGCAGATTGCCCAGCACGGCATCTGCCCACAGGGCATCCTCCACCGTGGCGGTGTCCGGGGTTGTAAAGCGATATGCAAAGCCCTGCACCGCCTCAATGCGGATCCTCTGCTCTGCGCTGATGGGCAGACAGACAAGGATATGTTTGGACATAATGGGGTCTCCTTCCCTCTTTTTTGTCTATCATACCGCAAACTACGCGGCGGTACAAGGGGCGGTTCTGTGCCTTCAGGCATATCCTGTAAAAGAACAATGCCGGGCAGCCCGAAAGCCGCCCGGCACCGTATTGATTTTCAGTCCAGCGCACGGATGGCGTCCATCGTGCATTGATACTGCTCTGCCACCTTTGCAAACTGCTCCTGTGTGCCCTCCAGCTGCCCGGCGCGCAGGGTCTCTGTCAGGGTATAGGCGGGCGCATACAGGTTGGAAAAGCCAAGATTCTGGCAGACGCCCTTGAGGGTATGCGCCCCACGGAATGCCTCTTTTACGTCTCCCCTGCGCAGCCCATCCTCCAAGATATGAAAGCTGTCGTCCTGCAAGAACATCCGCACAAATTTGCAGATCATGGCTTCGTTGTGCAGCCGTCCCAACACCTCCTGATAGTCCGCGCCCATCTTTTTATAGCATTCCTGTATCGTCATCGCTTACGCCGTGCCTTTCTTTTCAGCCTCTGTCTAATTTCCCACCGCCGCACTTCCCGGCGATATAGTGTTATGATAGCACCTTTCCGGCTTGCTTGCAACTAGAGCGCAACAAATTTTGTGTTCTGTCCAGTTTTTGCATCCGCTTTTCGGCAGTTGCACCAAAACCTCACCTTTTTGCAAAAGATGCCTGTCATCGCCCGCTTCCTCACTGCTGCTTTTATTGGCTGAAAAAGTCGAAAAGCACCAATGCCCCTAACTGCGGATTCTGTATTGACGAACCGCGCAAAAAAAGATATACTATATTCTGGCGGTGCAGCCGTGCCGCCAGATGTCGGGGTGTTGCGCAGTTGGTAGCGCGCCTGCTTTGGGAGCAGGAGGCCGCGAGTTCGAGTCTCGCCACTCCGATCCTGCAAACGCACGTTGATTCGGTAAGGATCGGCGTGCGTTTTTGTTTTGTTGTTGAAATTGCCGGGAGGATATCTGAAAGTGCGCAAAAACTGCGCACACTGTAAGGCCGCTTTCCAAAAACAGAGCAGTCTTTTTCTATTTCCTCCCCTTTTGCGGGATTGATAAAAGCCCACAAGTGCGGTATACTGAATAGTACTTTATTCGAGCGAAGTAAGGAGGTGCGGCCCATGGCGATCGGTGTGCCCCGCCCGCTGGCGATAGAAAAACCGCAGGCCGTAGATCTTGTACAGGCGGCGCGGTATTTCGGCGCGCACGGCGAGCCGGACGCCGCCACGTTGGCACTGCTGCAAAAATGCGCCGTGCCGCTGCTGGCGGCGGCGATGCCCCGGGCGGTGTGGCTGCTGGCAGACACCCCCGCCCTGACCGAGGCCGGACTTCTGCCCGGCGAGGATGTGCACAAGCATCTGGCAGGCTGCGGGCAGGCCATTCTGCTGGCGGTGACGCTGGGTCCGGGGGTGGATGCCCAGATCCGCCGGGCAGGCGTGGGCGACATCGCCGCCGGGGTAGCCTCCGATGCCTTGGGCAGCGCACTGGCCGAGCAGGCCGCCGATGCTGCCGAGGCGCAGCTGCGCCAATGGGCGGCGACAGAGGGAAAGTATCTGACCGGGCGCTTTTCGCCCGGCTACGGCGATTGGGACATCGCGGTGCAGCCGCTGGTGGCAGCAGCGCTGGACACCGTGCGCAAGGCCGGGCTGTGCGTCACCGACACCAACCTGATGACCCCGCGCAAAAGCGTGACTGCCCTGCTGGGGGTCAGCGACCACCCGGTAAAAGGACAACTGGCCGGGTGCGGCCATTGTGTGCTGCGCACCCGCTGCGAATACAGAAAGAGGGGAAAGACCTGTGCAAGTGAATGAACTTTTCAGACAGAGCAATACCATCCTGCTGGACGGCGGCATGGGCACCATGCTGCAAGCTGCCGGGCTCAAGCTGGGCGCACGCCCGGAGGAGCTGAACATCACCGACCCGGCGCTCATCGAGGGCATCCATGGGCAGTACGCTGCGGCGGGCAGCCGCATCGTCAACGCCAACACCTTCGGCGCTTCTGCCCACAAGCTGGCAGGCAGTGCTTACACACTGGAGCAGGTCATCACCGCAGGCATTGAAAACTGCAAGCGCGCCTGCGCACCCTACGGTGCGCTGACCGCGCTGGACGTGGGCCCGCTGGGCGAGCTGCTGGAGCCAAGCGGAACGCTGGCCTTTGAGGATGCTGTGGCTGAGTATGCCCGCATCGTCAAGGCAGGCGAAGCCGCCGGGGCAGACCTGATCTTTTTTGAGACCTACACCGACCTGTACGAGCTGAAAGCCGCCCTGCTGGCTGCCAGGGAGAATACTCATCTGCCCATTCTGGCCAGCATGAGCTTTGAAGCAGGCGGGCGCACCTTTACCGGCTGCACGGTGGAAAGTTTTGCCGCCACCGCCCGGGGCTTGGGGGCAGACGCCGTGGGCATCAACTGCTCGCTGGGCCCCAAGGAGATCTTCCCCATGGCTAAGCGGTTGGCAGAAGCCGTGCCCGGCAACTTCCCGGTGTTCGTCAAGCCCAACGCCGGTCTGCCCCGGGCAGACGGCAGCGGCTACGATATCACACCGCAGCTGTTTGCCTTGCAGATGAAGCCCTACCGGGAGCTGCACCTGTTTGCTGCCGGCGGCTGCTGCGGCACCACCCCGGAGTTCATCAAGCTGCTCAACGGCACCTTTGCAGGCTGCACCCCGGGGCGTCCCGCGCACCGGATGCCCTCGGTGCTGTGCACCCCGGTGGACACGGTCACGGTAGACGGCATCACGGTGGTGGGCGAGCGCATCAACCCCACCGGCAAAAAGCGCTTCCAGCAGGCATTGCGGGAAGGCGACATGAACTATGTGCTGGAACAGGCCGTCAGTCAGGCAGAGGCCGGTGCGCAGATCCTGGACGTGAACGTGGGCGCACCCGGCGTGGACGAGCCGGTGCTGATGGAGCAGGTGGTCAAGGCTCTGCAAAGCGTGACCAGTTTGCCTTTGCAACTGGACTCCTCCAACGTGGAGGCGCTGGCGCGGGGTCTGCGGGTGTACAACGGCAAGCCCATCGTCAACTCCACCAACGGCGAGCCAGAAAAGCTCGCCGCCATCCTGCCGCTGTGCAAGAAGTACGGTGCCGCCATCGTGGGACTTGCCATCGACGAAAAAGGTATCCAGCCCAAAGCCGCAGACCGCGTGGCCATTGCCCGCCGCATCACCGAGGCGGCGCTGGCAGCAGGCATTCCCCGGGAGGATATCTACATTGACTGCCTTACCCTGACCGCCAGCGCCCAGCAGGAGGATGTGCTGGCCACGGTGCAGGCGCTGGAAGCCTGCAAAAAGGAGCTGGGAGTGCGCACCGTGCTGGGCGTATCCAATATCAGCTTCGGTCTGCCCTGCCGCGCCTACCTGAACACCACCTTTTTGACCATGGCCATGTACGCCGGGCTGGACCTTGCCATCATGAACCCCTCCAGCGAAGAGATGATGGCGGCGGTGTACGCCTACAACGTGCTGACCAACCGGGACAAGCAGAGCACAAAGTACATCGAGCGCTTTGCCGACCGTGTGCCCGCCAGCACCGCACTGGCACAGGCTGCAAAAGCCGCGCCTGCCGCCAGTGCCACCGAAGCAGAACTTACCGGCCCCTACGCCGCCCTGATGAAAGCGGTGGAAAAGGGCTTGAAGGGTGACGCCGCCGCCCATACCCGCGCCCTGCTGGCAGAAAAGCAGCCGCTGGAGGTGGTGGACGAAGCCTTGATCCCCGCTTTGGACATCGTGGGTGCCAAGTATGAAAAAGGCACTCTGTTCCTGCCGCAGCTGCTGCAGGCTGCCAGCGCCGCCCAGAGCGCTTTTGAGGAGATCAAGACCGCCATTGCCCAAAAGGGCGAGGGCAGCGCCAGCAAGGGACGCATCGTCCTTGCCACCGTCAAGGGCGATGTGCACGACATTGGCAAGAACATCGTCCGGGTCATTCTGGAAAACTACGGTTTTGAGGTACTGGATCTTGGCCGGGACGTACCGGTGGAGACGGTGGTGGACACCGTGCGGGAAAAGGACGTGCATCTGGTAGGCCTTTCGGCGCTGATGACCACCACCCTGAAAAGCATGGAGGAGACCATCGCCGCCCTGCACGCCGCTAAGCTCGACTGCAAGATCATGGTGGGCGGTGCCGTGCTGACCCCGGAATACGCTGAGAAGATCGGCGCGGACTGGTACGCCAAGGACGCCAAGCGCAGCGCCGACATCGCCAAGGAGTTCTTTGGGGTGTAACGCAAAAAAATTACAGATTCAGACTGCTGAGAAGCGCGGACTTTTCAGCAGTCTTTTTTATAGGCAGGGCGTTTATCGCAATTTTCAAAAACAGTGCCTGTCAAAACGGCATATTTGCGATATGCAGTTTGCGGATGTTGCTCGGACATTATAAACGCAAACTGCAATATTTGCAAACTGTTCAAATTTACCACAAAGAATTGCCACGATTGTCTGGCATAATAAGGGTGCACTCAGGGAGAACGGAACGGACATCCCCCATAACCTCCGAAAGGTTCTCCCCGCAAAAGCCCATGCAGGCACATTTCCCTGCAGGTGCGGCCGCAGCAGCGGCGCACAGCAGGCCCATAAAAAACTGTCTCCCGTTTCTATGCGAGGCAATAGCCAGAACGGCGGACAGACTACCAAATCCCTCCTGATCAAGCCGCAATGTTCAGGGGTTCCTATACAGCAGGCAGTGTCGCTTTCCTCCTCCTTTCCACGACACTGCCTGCTTTTTGTTTGCGCTGTTTCAAATCGGCTACCGGGCTAACCTTACCACAAGCCACATGATACTGTTCCGGGGCGTGCAGTACGATATTGTCCATATCGACCCGTTCGAGAGCTACAAGGCAGACTTGAAGCTGTATTGCAAGCGAAAAAACAAATGAAATGGCGGCAAACTCCAAAAGCCTGCCGCCGTTTTTGTTATTTTATAAACTCATATTCAAAAAGCACTGGGACGATTTCAGAATTGTAATAGTCTTTGACAAGCGTTTTCAAGCCCGCAAGAGCAGTATGCAATTCCACGTTATCCCAAATTGTATTGCCCGTCGTTTCGTCAATGTGCGATGTATCCAGTTCAGCGTAAATCTGATATACACCATATGTCAAAGAAGGGCTATAGTTTTCTGCTTTCTTTGCCCATTGCAGAACCGTTTCCCATTGATTCAAAATAGCCTTTTCCCTACCACCGGGGATAAGCCCCTTTATATCGCGCAGGGCGATTGTTTTTCCGTTCGTACCGTCAAGGCAAAGTTCATCGCGATAAAACCGCCCATCGCTCCCCGTGAATGTGCGCATATGGTTCTGCATTTCTGTACAGGTGAAAAGCAGGCATTTCAAGAGGAATTGCGCAAGTTTACCACTTGCAACGTCCGCATTGTATCTGTCCGCGCCGTCCGCCGACTTCATAATGCGGGCACGTTCCGTCCATGCTCTGTTATATGTAATATAGCGTGAAGCGCAAAACATAGGAAGTTTTTCAAGATAGTTATCTTTACGCAGGAAAAAGCCGTTTCCATCATAGCGAGCCGCTATCAAAAGGCTAGAATCCAAGTCTGGGTTATCAAATCCCGAACTGTGTGCGACCATATATCCCATTATATCGGGTGCGGTTGCGGGCTTGTTTCGTTGTTTGCCGCCTACCTTTTCAAGACCATTTAACCCTGCAAGAATACCCGTCCGCTGCTCATCTGGTATAGGGCGTTTGTCATAATATATTTTGCTGTATGTTGTAAAGACCTGTTTTACAGGGAGCAGTCCACACGAAACCAACGTGCCTGTGTTATCGTCTATATCATAAGCCGCTATTTCAATTTCCTTTCTGCTGTCAGCTATATTTTGCCAATATGCGCACATAATGCAAGCGTCAATATTAGTGTGAAAATGGCGGCGATTGTATGCAAATCCTTTGACAAATTTCCTGTCAATTAAATGTTGCGCTTTCCAATACTTGACAGGAGAATACACTATATAGCTATCTGTTGGTTGCCGCAAATAATATTTAAAACCAGACCAAATGAAAACGTTTCCTAAATCGTTGGACGCTGTTCCTTTGACTTCTTTTTTCATTTCAGTTACTACATAGCTTTGTTTCCAAGTAGATGATTTTTTGCTTTGTCCCTGTCGTTGGTGTTCGGCAGAAGTTGTTTCTGCATACGGTGGATTTTCAAACAATATAATCGTGCATTGTGGGTTGGCAATGTATTGCTTTATGACCGGATTTTCTATATATTCTTTGCTTAAAGCGTCTGCGCCCGAAACTAGCCCGGCGTTAAATGTGTCTGTCATTTCAATAGGCGGGATAATGTGCCGAACCTTTGCCCCTAACAATTCTTGAAGTACCTTGTACTCATAATATTCTACTGTTGAAACAACACAATGTGAAAGTTCCTCGTCTGTCAAACCTGCTTCAAGGTTTCCTGTTCCGGCGCACCTGTCAAGAATGATATAGTCATTTCCGGTGGGAACACGGGCGATTGCAGCCCGCACCAATTCAAGGGACTTTTCGGCATACAGCTTGTGCGTGTAAAATGCCCCCAAGTTCTTTTTCTGAAGCGTGTCATTTAGCTTATCCATCAAATAATTAAATTTGACATTTGTTTGCCCGGTATAAGGGTAAATGTACCGTTCAAAATGAACGGGTTTTCTAATTTCTTCTGCTATTTTTCAGTGTCTTATTGCAGATTTAAGCGACAAATAAGCGACAAGCCACAAGGTACGGTGTCAAGATATTCGAAGAAAGTACAAAATATAGTATTAAAATCAAAGAAACAGCCCTGTATTTGGTATCGAAATCAAATACAGGGCTGTTGAGATATACTCTTTTTCAGAAGTTCGATGTACACGGAACCCGTCTTGCTCCCGAATTGATTGACCAGTTCGTTGAAGTGATCACCCCATTGCCGATTACTCCTACCGCTGGAAGCTGAACACCGGCTGTAAGAAGTCCAAAGAGAAGAAATCTCCTCCCAGCAGACAGAACCCATCTACATTCTCCCCTGTCCTGTGCAGCAACAGCCTTCTGGATTGCAGGGTGAGCAGCTGTGCCGGGTTATCCGGGCAGCAAATTTCTGTCCGTTCCGCGCTCTTTGGTGCTTCCAATTCCCAACAGGGCTTGCTTTCGCCCCAGCATTCCCGGCCGTCGCGCAGCAGCGTCAGGTTCAGCATCAGGGTCTCGTACAGATTTTCGCCCTGTGCCTGAATAAAACCGATCTTGCCCAGCCACCCGGCTCCTACGGATGGAAGACCCTTTCCTTTTGGCTTCGCGGAGGTGTCATCATAGCCGTTCACGCATAGCAGCCACCGCGCCGCCTGCGGATAGCTCAGCTGCTCCTTGCTCTGCCCCGCATACAGCGGAAAGAGCCGGAGTTTATTGCTGCTTTCCGACATTTCACCGTTGAGTTTGGCCGCACCGTATTCCGTGCCGATCTTTGCCTGCGGCACCTGCCAGAAGGGGTGTGTCGGATGGAACAGCCAAAAGCGGTCCTTCCACTGCTCCAGATAGTCCCGGACAGGCGCCGCCGGAAAATGCCCAAGCTGCCACAGCGCGCTCCAGCGCTCCAGTGCATCATCGCTCTGCATCAGTGGGCGGGGCTCTCCCTTTACATCCACCCGGGAAAACACGGTGAACAGCACCGCCAGCAGCAGCCGCAGCACGGCGGCGTTCTGGGTGGGCATCTCGCCCGCAAGGTCCGCATAATCCTGCGCCGACACCAGCGCCTCGGTCAGGGACACCTCCCGCACCGTGTTGTCCCGCAGCCGCACCCGTATCCACGGTTCGGTCAGCAGGTTGAATTCAATTTCCTTCATCCGTCTCCTCCTTTTGGTAATACAGGCCGTTTTCACGGTCATAACAAAGTTCCATGCCCGCAAGCCGGGCAGTCAGGTTTTCATCCAGCAGCAGGATCAGTTCTCCGTGCAGCAGCGGCGACAGCTGCCACGCCGCAAGGCGGCTGCGGTTGTCCGCTTCCAACTCCCGGATGACCCTGTCCACCTTCCACGCCTTGCCGAACACCGCCGGGAGCCGCAGCTTCTGCCGGGCGATCTTCAGCGCCGTTTCCGGCGGGGGCGGGCTGTCGGCAGCTACGGCACTGCCGCCCTCCTGCCACGGCAGAAAGTGGATGCTGCCGTCTGCCCGACGCTGCATTACCAGCACCTCTACCGAGGGGTCGCCGTCCCGCACTGCCGCCCGCGCCGCCGGGTCGGAGCAGGCGCCCTCGTTCTGCATCCAGTCGTCCAGCGTGTTCAGCTGCGCCAGCCGGTGCGTTTCCGGCTGCGGCACAAGGTACGCCTCGGCGCGTGCTTTCTTTTTCTCCTGTGTCTGCTCATATATGGAGCGCATTTCCTCGCCCTGTGCTCCGCCGGGGGCTTCCCGCTCCCAGCCGTAGACCCGCTGCACCAGCGGAGAGATCTCCTCCGGCAGCCGAATGCTCCGGGGCAGAAAGTTCCGGGTGCGCCAGAGCAGCCACTGTCCATATACCGCCTCGCTGCCCGCGTCAAAGGCATCTTCCCCGGTGTCCAGCACCGCGCAGCAGGCCTGCTGCAACGGAGCGGGGCGGCTGCGGTGGTGGCGGTGCAGCCGCCCAATGCGCTGCAGCAGCAGATCCATGGGGCAAAGCTCTGTGACAAGAACGTCCAGATCAATGTCCAGCGACTGCTCCATCACCTGCGTGCCCACCACGATCAGGTCATTCCGTTCCTTCGGCGTGGATTCCTTGCCGATGCGTGCCATCAGCTGGTTTTCCCGCGCCGCGCGGTCCGGCATCAGAAACTGCGCATGGAACAGCTGCACCTCTTTGTCCGGCAGGCTTTCCCGCAGCAGCTGCGCGATCTTCTGCGCTTTTTTGACCGTGTTTACGATCACTCCTGCGCAGCCGCCCTCGGCCAGCTTCCGGCGCAGCAGCGCGGGCAGCTCCGGCTCTGTGAGCGTAGTCAGCTGCACCGTTTGACCGGGTGCAGCCGATGAGATGGCCGTCTGCTTTACCTCTGCGCCATCCGTCCATGTCAGCAGCGGATAGCCGCAGCTGGTTTCCCACGGAGCGTCCGGGGCGGCCTTTTTCTGCTGGTAGGCCTCGACCAGCTCTGTGCGCCGCCGGGCGGGCAGGGTGGCCGACAGCAGAATGACCGGCACCTTGTACCAGCCCAGCCATTCCAGTGCGCGGTCCAGATAGCAGTTCATGTAGGTATCGTAGGCGTGGCACTCATCAATAATGACCACCTTGCCCGCAAGCCCCAGATGCCGCAGCATAACGTGCTTCTGGGCAAGTGCCGCCAGCAGCAGCTGATCCACTGTGCCAATCACGAAGTTTGCCAGCAGTGCCTGCTTGTTTCCCCGAAACCACTGGTGTACCTGCACCTGATGCTCTTCCTGCGCGTCCTCCTCCAGCTGCACCCCGCGCCCCTGCAGCCGCAGATAGCACTCGTTCAGTTCCGCCATGCCGTGCGCCAGCTTTATAGCCTGCGGCAGCGTCTCCTCAGACTGCGTGTCTGCCCAGCCAAGCAGCCGGGGAAAGATGCCGTTTGCCGTGGCCTGTGTGGGCAGCCCGAAAAAGACACCGCCCAGCCCGAACCGGCTGGCCATGATCTCCGCAGCGGCCAGCGCCGCCTCGGTTTTGCCCACGCCCATCTGTGCTTCCAAAATCAGAATGCCCGGTTCCGCTGCGGTATCTGCAGCTTCCAGAACAGCCCTCTGCACCGCATTGGGCGCAAAGCCGAACCGCACCGCAAACTCCTGCGGGTCTGCGATGCTCGGCTGTGCCTCCCACGGGAAGGGCAGCGCCAGCTTTTCCCAAGCCCTGTCCACCCGCGCCGGGTAATCCTCCATGCTGCCCAGCTCCTCTACCGGGATCAGGGGGAAGTATTCCGTATTGCTGGCGATCCAGTCTGCCATGATCAGAAGTCCGGTCAGAAGCACTTCCTCCTGCGGGTCCAGGTCGTACAGTTCCGCCGTATCATCAAAGCCGCAGTCCTGCAAAACAGTCATGAGCAGTTCTGTCCAGAAGCCCTGCCAGACCTTTTCCTGTCCCTTGGGGTAGTAGTTGCTCTCCCAGCACTCCAACTGGTCATCGACCGCCGCGCAGCTCTGTGGCCTGCCGTGATGCGCTCCCACAATGGAGGCTAGCCCGCCGGGACAATCATCCCACAGCAGGATTGCCTCTCCCGCCCGGGCATGCGGCGACTCCCGGCGGTTCTGTTCAGGACAGTCCAGCGGCGTCAGCATTTCCAGCCGCTGCCGTGCCTCCGGCAGGGTGCACAGGATATTTGCCTGAAAGGCTACCGTAGCCTTGCCTATATCATGGATCCCGCCCAGAAACCGGGCATGCGCGAGCAACGCTTCCTCGCGCTCAAAGCCCATGGCCCGTTTTGCACTTTCCGGGAGCCACTGCCGGACCAGCCGTTCCATGATGCCCGCCGTATCCCACAGGTGCATCCAGAGCGGCAGCCACAGGCTGGTATTCTCCGGGTCCGTTTTACCAGCCAAAAGCCTTGTTTTATTCAACGTCCAGCGCATTTTTGCTCCTTTTCCGGTGTGTGTGCCTTCCGTGTACCGAGCATAGCAGATAATGTGTACCATAATCCGTACTTTTTGTATTTTATCTCCGCAAATGAAAAAAGCGGCACACCGGGTCGTGCCTCATCAAAACGAAAGTGTCCTTGCAAGGTAAAGAAAACTGCTATTTATGGCCCTGTTCCGCCTTCTGTTCCAAAGATACGCTTCTGCCCTTCTGCTGTCAACGGCTCCGCGCCAATTCATCAAAGCTACAAAAAAACGATTTCTTTTTTGTATAAAAAACCGCCCCGGCTTCCATTGCGGAAACCGGGGCGGTTCATTCTGTTTATTGGTGTTCTTTCAGACACTCAATGCCTACCAACTGGCATTCAGTTTTTGAAGTTTTAGTCATATCTGTATTTAGAGGACTTTCCGTACACTTTTCGGAGCGATTTTTTCAGACTGACCACCGTTTCTTTGATGATCTTTGCCTCATCGGCGGAGCAATCTGCAAGCTGTTCGGTCATCCAGCTGTCGAACACCGGCTTTGCTTTTTTGATCTCGATGCACAGCAGCTCGTCTGCGGAGCAGTCCAGTGCGTTAATGATGTCGATCAGCGTTTTCAGGCTAGGCACTGAGTTGCCCGTCTCGATATGGCTGATGTGCGTAACTACCACGCCGACCTCATTGGCCAGCTGCTCCTGCGTCATGCCCTTTGCAAGGCGGCAGGCACGAATACGTTTTCCGATGTCGGCGTAGTCCACCATAGTACAAGTACCCTCCGTTTTGTGAAGTGATACTTGTATTGTATGTGCAATCGACCGGGATTGTAATAATCTGAAAGTGCAGTGGACTTATAAATACTAATCGTTCAGAAATACTTTAACTTCCTGCTTTCCGTCAATCGTTGTCACAGCAGTAATGGCATCCGGGCGGAAGGAGTCTCCCGGATAATGCATTTCCAATTTCAGATTGACTTTTTTCCCAGCTTCCACTTCCTGTGCCAGTTTATTCTCAAAATTTTTGAATTCGTTCCGATTTAGTCCAGAATCCTGCGGAATGAGATTTTCCAAATCGTTTGCCCCATCAAAGCGATCTGCAATTGCATGACCTCGATCATCGGTACTTTTTTCATATCCTTTTCCAATGTCATGGATGCTGTCTTTAATTTGCAGACGACCATCATGCTCTTTCAGATGCAGGTCTCCTTCGGCTGTAAACAGCCTTCCAAGGTGATCGGTAGTGTACTCATATCCGTTTCTTTTATACTCTGCATCCGACAAAAGATCCTGCTCCATACGGTACGGCATTCCATCATCGTTATTTTTGTATTCCAGCTCTTTTTCTAGCTCTGCAAATGACTTTTCCGTAGCAGCATCCAGTTTTTCTTCTGCCTTTTCTGTCACGCCTTTCTGTAGACGCTCAAATGACTGTTTGACGACATCATCCAACCCAATGTGCGTTTTTGCTTCCATCGGTTTCGCTTCTGAGATTTCTCGCCTCACAGCACACGACCTCCCTGCTGTTCAAAATTCGTCCTTAGATTATCTACAGCCTTTGCATCCGGGTTCAGGCTCATGCCCATGCTTATCACGCTGTTCAGCACCCAGTCTGCGGCAGCAGCTTTCAGGCCGTACTGTCCCTGCAGCTGTTCCAGAAATTCCTTACGGGGTGTGAACGATTTTTCGGCTGCGGCACAGTAATCAATGACCGTGCTGATTCCATCAAAGAAATCAAACACAGCTTTCCGGGTCTTAGCCACATCCAGTTCGCCGCCTGCAAAGACCTGTTCCAGGTAGCGGCCGTCCTCCGGCTTCAGCACAGTCTCATGGCGTTTCAGCCAGAGCTTCAGCTGCTCCATCTCCGAACTGCTCAGCGGTTCCAGCTCTTTGCCCACTGCCAGTTGTCCGAATACAAACTCTGCGTTGATTTCACGCGGCATTTTTGAAGGCTTGTGGTAAACAGCATTTTCCGGCATGGGATACGCCTCAATCTTGCAGAGCACCGCCTCCGGCCACTCGTTCTGGTAAACGGCAGCCACACCCAGCGGCAGCTTGGACAATTCATCGATCTGTGCCTCCTTCAGGGCGGCAGACTTGCCTACCAGCTTGCGATCTTCTTCGTCCGGCAGGCGCAGAATAATTTTGGTGTTCGTGTTGCGGATGACCGACATATCCAGCAGTCCGGGTGCCTGGTCTGCAATGATAAACCCCTCACCATAAGTACGCATTTCCGCAATAGCATTTGCCAGCATTTCCACCGACTTGCCCTGCAAATTTGCACCTTCCTGTGATTGCTCTGCCGAGGTCTTGCGCAGCAGGTTGTGCGCTTCTTCCAGCACTGTGACATGGCGAAGCCTGCTGTTCATCCCGCTGCTGCACATCCGGTATTCCTGTAACTTCATCACCAAGATGCCCATCAGCAGCGATTTCGTTTCCATAGAGCCCACACGGCTCAAATCCACAATAACATTGCGGTCAAACAGCGCTTCGTCCGTCAGCGCATCTTCTGCGCAAAGCACACTGCCATAAATACCGTTTGTCAGAGACTTTACGCGGGTGCACAATGCGCCCACATAATCGCTTTGGGTATCCTTGGAATAATGCGACTCTTCAATGACGCCCGGCAGAATATCCAGCAGGTCAAAGAAGGTTGGGAAAATTCCCTTCTCGCTCTCCGAATTGCGCAGATCCCAGCCTACTTTCTGATAGCTGCGCTCAATAGCATCCTTCAGCACCGCTGGCATGGCTGCATACATCGGCCAGCAGGCGTTGAATATCTCCACCAGACGGTCAATATGTTCCAGAATATGGATATTCTCAGGGAATGCAAAGGGATTCATGCGCAGCAGCGGCGTTTCTCTGGGGTTTGTACCAAACACCTGCACATCTGTACAATTGCCGAACACGTTCTTGTATTCGCCCTTGGCCGGTTCCACCACAAGAAACGTCGTTTGTCCGTTCTTTGTGATCTCATCCAGCAGATGGTAGACCGCATTGGATTTGCCTGTGCCGGTCGAGCCAGTGATGAACGTGTGGGAAGCCATTGCCTGCCGGTTCAGGATCAGTTCTGCACTTTCCGACTTGCCCATGTGGTAAATCTTGCCCAGATTCATCTTGTCCTCATCCGGCATCGCCTCATCCGGCACATTGCGGCCAAACTCCGCGTGCTCAATAATCGGCAAACCATGCACTGAGCGGGTGGGCAAGCCAAGGTGCATCGGCAGTTCCCGCCCGCTGACCAGCGTTGCAGGTGTATAAAGCAGACTATCCGGCGCATTCTCCCATAGCGGGCGAGCAAAGACCGGTTGCATGAACCGCTTGAGATATTCCCGCAGCTGTGCCACTTCTGCCTCATTGTTCTTCCACACATTGACGGCACCGCTCTCCACCGAGGAGCCCTCGCCTACCATCAATGCGCGGTAAGTGTTGGCCGCCAAAAGTGCTGTGGATTGAGTAGACGAAAGGAAATACGCTGCACAGTTATAGCAGCCATAATCTTCACTTTCCTTTACACGCTTGAGCTGGTTTTCAATGCGTTCCAGCAGTTCCTCCACCGATTTATTGCACAGTTCCACCTGCTGAGTACGGCCCGTGCCGCGGGTGTCCGTTGTGCCGTGGCTCTCCTGCTGGCTGGTGGTGTCCGATGTTCCATGCGACGTTCCATCGGAGGTGCTGTGCGAAGTGCCGGTCTGTTCGGTGTTGGAGTGACTGGTGCCCCACGAAGCATTGACGCCCAGTGAGCCTCCGATGTTCCGGGCGATGCTGTTGAAAACCGTTCTGGCTGGCGTCATGCCTCCTATGGCCCTGCCCGCCGTGCCAAGCAGCGGGCCGATGACGGCCCCCGCGCCCGGAATCAGGGCCGAAGCTGCCAAGCCGCCCAGACCCAGAATGCCTGCAATGCCGCCAGCCACCGGCGAGATTTTTGTGACCGAGGTGCCGAAGCTGCTGCCGACACCGCCGTTGATACCGCCGCTGACCCCTTTCGTTTTCTGTGTGCCGTCCGTCACCGAAGAGGACTGGTTCGTACCGTCCGTTGTAGTCGTGCTGACAGTATCGCTGATGGTATGGGAAGTTCCACTGCACAGGCTCTCCATCACAGCAGTGCTCTGGTTCTCGGTATAAGACCATGTACTCTTGCGGAAGGGCGAAAGAGTGCTGTACAGATTTTCATACCCGCTGCGGATAGCCGCCTGCGTTTCATTGGAAACAGGTTCTGCCAAAAACAGCGCAGTATACTTTTCTCCTTCCATCGCGTCCATAAAGCGCTCGATGCCCTGCACAAAGGCTTTATCTTCCGTTTTAGACTTATCGCGCAGAGCTGCCACACAGGACACTGAGGCCACCGCCTCCTGCTCTTCGCCAAAGGCTTCATCCAGCAGTTCTTTTTCATCTTTCTGAGAAATGCCTTTTATATCGGAACCGGGGAAGTTGGAGAGCAGCACTTTCTGCAACGCCTTGCTGGAAATTTCCAGCTTGCGGCTCTTCATGCTCTGTTTCAGGGGATCCTCGCGAACGCCCAGATAGATATTGGCACCGGCATTTCCTTCCGGCACATCGATCATCACCGCCAGACTACAGCCTTGTGCCATGCTGGAATAGTACACCGTGGAAAGCTTCTGGAACATATCTTCGCCCTTTTTCAGGGTCAGTTTCTTCAGCTGGAACATTCGGATACACTGAGTGGGATCCTGCACCTCCAGCATCTTCTGAGAAAGCTCCACCATGCCATAGTTCTGCAGTTCCGTCAGATATTTTTTATACACCAGATGATCCGCAAGGGTCAGCTGGTCCGTCAGGTCATTCAGCGACCGCTGCGCGGAAAGCTGTTGTTTTTCAAGCACCTCAAGCTCGTCTGCCATGATTTATTTTCCTTTCTGCTGTTAACCCCTCAAAATTTTCCATATCAGGCCCGTCACAGCCAGTGCCGCACCTGCTGCGACGGCAGAGCCCACGTTGCAGCCCTGTTGTAGCAGCTTTTTATCATAGCCTTTATCAGCGGCTTTCTGGTACCACTCCGCCGCCTTCGTAAGGTCTTTCGTCACGCCATGACCCCCCTCATAACAACGGCCTAGATGGTACTGCGCTAAACCAAGACCTTGCTCTGCAGCTTTCCGGTACCACTCCGCCGCCTTCGTAAGGTCTTTCGTCACGCCATAACCCCCCTCATAACAACGGCCTAGCTGGTCCTGCGCTGAACCAAGACCTTGCTCTGCAGCTTTCCGGTACCACTCCGCCGCCTTCGTAAGGTCTTTCGTCAC
>OFMA01000153.1_pt1 | contig 52378 bp, 40 predicted proteins | sample 1541011 | NCBI WGS metagenome assembly OFMA01 (sample SAMN04209225, study PRJEB22552) | human gut metagenome | biome: gut; material: feces | host: Homo sapiens | place: USA: Oklahoma
TATTTTTTGACTTAGAGACAACCGGTGTTAAGTTCTGGAGAAACGGGATACACCAAATAGGAGGGATCGTGGATATCGACGGGCAGGAGGCAGAGAGGTTCGACATCCGCCTAGCCCCGAACCCTGCCGCCACGATAGAGCAGGAGGCGCTGGACGTGGCCGGCGTTACCTTGGAGCAAGTGCAGTCTTATCAGCCTATGGAAGACGGATACAGGCAGTTAGTTGGTATATTATCCAAATACGTGAATAAGTTCGATAAGAGGGATAAAATGTATTTAGTGGGGTATAACAACGCTGGATTCGATAACAGCTTCCTACGGGCTTTATTCCAGCAATGTGGGGATAAGTATTTCGGATCATGGTTCTATCCTAACTGTATGGATGTATATGTTATGGTGACACCATTCCTTATGGGCGTAAGAAACGATATGGAGAACTTTAAGTTGATGACCATGGCTAAGACTATGGGTATTGAGATTGATGAGAATAAACTCCATGACGCTACTTATGATATTGAGCTGACTAGGGATATATTTTATAAGATAATCAACAAAATGGATGTCAAGCTATGAGAGATGTTCTAGAGGCCATACATGATTACCCGGATGAGGCTCTTGGGTTATTTTTCTTTTTGATAGTGATTGTCTGGTTATTGTCAGGTGTATTTGAGAAAAAAGATGGATGATAAACTCGATGAGATACTGGATCTCCTAAGATCTCAAAATGAGATGATTAAGGATATTCACGACTATGTGAAAGAAGTTACCAGCGAGAAATATATAGGGGAGTCTAGGATGACCAGCTTCTCTATCAATTTGGCCGCTGATATACTTACCGAAGCCATTAGCCCTAAGATAAAAGGGATGATGGTGGATTTATTAAGGAAACAGGGATGGAAAACCGAATGAGACATGGGAACATATGAGAAGAAGGTAAATCAGTTAAAAGATTTGATGGTAAGGAAATACAAATCGGCTTATAACAAATCCAAGGAAATGGAGATAGATATAAGTTCAATGACATATCTTCCAGAACCGGATGTATTCAATGTTATGTATACTGAGCATATGTCCGTTATTCTTGATCGGGTTAATAAGATCATAGATGATAACAAGGATAAACTTAAGAATCCGACTTGCGCCACTTGTATACATCTACATGATCAGGAGTGGGCGAAAAGATACGGGAAAATATGTTGCTCTATTTGGCAAGTGTGTGACCATTATATAAATCCTAACAGTAAATATAACAGGAAGCAGACTACTTACGTAAGACGGCCAAGCAACAAAGCTTGTCCTAATTATGAGTATGGTGATGATAATTTTGAAAACAGAAGAAGATGTATAAAAGAAAAGAATACCCAATAAAGAGCTATGTGCCGATGCGCACCAACAAGGATAGGACGTGTATCTGCTGTGGCGATACGATCCCAGCCGGCAGCAGCAGGATGATACCTAGACACGCCAAGGCAAATCACGGTCTATGTTTCCCGTGCTTCAGGAAATGGAGAGATACCGGAGGAGATCTTAAGATTATGAACAACCCCGGAGATGCGAAGAAAGAATATGTCATACATATGTCTAATATCCTGAAAGGGAATTGTGATATAATAAAAGGTCGAAAGCTTTACGTGGCTTTTAAAAAGGCGATAAACGGCGGGAAGAAGATTGTTATCAAATTTGACACTGATCAACCGATATCTATGTCAACAAGAGTCATGAATCCTTCATTCGGGAAGATTATGGATGAGTACGGCAAGAACATATTCCAAGGTAATCTCAAACTGGTAGATGTTCCAAAAGGAGTTAAAGATTTGATAGTTAGCTATATAGAAAAACATCGTAAATTATGAATATAAAAACATTTATATACATGATCCTGACATTCAGGAGAGTAGATCCTATACCTAGGAATATAGGTCTTATGTTAAGTACAACGTTCTGGATATCTATAGTATGGATAATATCCAACTTTACCATATTGATAATGAGATTAACAAAGTAGACGAAATGAAAGAAGGTGATGTGATATACAAGAATGGCGTGGAGCTGCTTGTGGTATTAAGCTACGACCATAATGAACCATGTAAGGGTTGCTTCTTCTACGAGGATAAGGCGTGCGGATCAGAAAGACTGATAAAATGCTGGGATTGTAAAAAGGAATATATATTCACGGCTATACGTAAATATAATACGACTGAACTGTGCGGAATAGTAAAAAGATATGAGGAGACGTATAAGATAATACTTAAAACAATCAAGAAGATTGAGAAAGAATGTCAAAAATATGTTATCTGGGATACTGTGCATGTGATGTTGAAAGATGATGGAGAGCTTATTATAAAAGCCTTATCCAAGGATAAGTCCGTGCTTTTAAATGATTTCATTATATACATCAACAATAATGGGAGTATAGACGAAGAGGACTATGATCTATTATTAACTAAATAATTGATAGTACAAATGGACAAAATAGAGAATCTAGCAAACAAGTATGTTGAAAGGCATATAAGAGATAGACATCTAAGCGATGATACGATAAAAGAAATAAAGATGACAAAAAGCAACGGAGCACCGAGAACAGACTCTTTAAGAAATATGCCTGCCGTGATTGGGATGGACGGGGATCGACTCAATGGAAGAGTTTTCCAACTCAGTCCCCTATTTGTAGAGGAAATGATGGGCTACCCTTTAATGTGGACAACCTTACCATTCCTTACGGGAAATGGAGAAAAGAATCAATAAAGGCTTATGGTAATGCCATAGTGCCGTTGATAGCGGTGAAAATATTCGAGATGATAAATAAAATAGAAGGATATGAACAACAAACAACTTTATAAAATAACATTGACAAGGGAACAACTGATGCTGATATCCCAGTGCGTGGAGGACATAAGCAGATACGCAGCCGGAGACATGGACCTACAACATACGACAGATACGTTGATAAATGATATGGATAGAACGGAAACGCTGGGGATAAGAAGTTTTATAATCAATAACTCACGAGCGATAAGAAGAAGGTTGTTCCCGGATCTCGAAGACTATGAACATATAGGGTATGATGGAGGTAGTAAAGATATGATCAATAGAAAGAGACTTATCGGAAATACCTACCAGATATATAGATCTATACTGCATCAGCTAGCTATTGACGAGAACTGGAATAACGTGTATAGCGATATTACGTTACCTTCAGGTGATATGGGGACGATTAAAGTGGAGAGGATTGATGATGAAAAGAAAGATGAGGATGTTTAACGGGAATATGGCGTGGAAGGCAATCCAATGAACACTGTGCCGGACGGGGCGGTAGCCGTTACCCTTTCCCTTGCGGCGAGGAGAGGGGGGGGCTTCCTGCTTGTGGAGATAGACCGTCAATTCTTTGATGAGATGATAAACAGATTTAATAACAATAACATTAAAATAGATAGGATATGAATAAGATTGAAGAACTGGAAAAACAGTTAAAAGAAGAAATGAGCAAGATACAAGTTGACCTAAAGGAGAAGTATAAATGGATTGTTGGAAAATATGCCAAATATAATGATTCTTTTATAACAAGAATAGATGATATACATCATATCCCTATGTTTTCTAAAAATGGCTATACGACTGATTTAAAACCAGATGATTTTATTTTCGTAAACGGCACTGTAGTTCGTTACTCTGTCAATAGTAATTGCTATTCTTTAGCAAAAGAAAGAATACAAGTGCAGATAAAAGACATAATAGATATGCCTGATGGAGAATTTGAGAATCTGGTAGAATGGTTGTTTAATGAAGCAAAAAAGAACTTACTATGAGCCTGTTTGTATGCGCTAAATGCGGTTGTGTAGACAATACCGCCACGTCTAGTTACTGGATGTTGACAAACGAGTATATGGTGGACAAATTCGAGTATGCCAAGGAACTACAGCCGTACAAGGGCATGGGGCTGTGCAGCGAATGCGGGAGGCTTACTACCTCCCCAGACGGCCGTGATGTCGTGGTGCCCGGAAAATGGCACGGGAAGTTCCCGAAGGAGAAAGCTACCGAAGAGCAGTTGAAACATGTAGGATATAAAAATCTAATAAGATGAATAAGATAAGAAAAGGAGAAAGAAACAGATATTAGAATCAAATGAATTACTTCAACAAAAAAGAAAGGCTTATCATCTTTCAGATGAAGGATTCGAGGAATATAAAAAGTTCTTGTCAGATCCCGATCAAAAGAAATTTTGTTTCAAGGGATATTATTATGTAGAGGTAAAGGAGCAGGATGATAAAGAGCTATTAGGAGCAATGGGACGAGTAGTATATGAATAAAGTAAGGTAATTATATATCATTTAAATTTTGAATCATGAAAAAATATAAATTGTTAATAACAGATTTAGATGGGACACTGATTGAAACATTGTCAGGAGATACATTCCCTAAAGGTATATGGGATATGAAAATCAAACTCTACGTATTTGAGGCTATCAAAAATTACGCTCCTGATGATATACTAATCATATCAAATCAGGGAGGTATAGAAAAAGGCTTCGTAGACAAAGAGATGTTTGAATATAAATTCGATTATATATCAAGCGCATTGGAGGATTATACCAATATATCCGTATACAACTTTTATTGCGACAACAATGATAAAGATAACATCAATAGGAAACCAAATACGGGGATGATAGACCAGTATATGGATTATATCAAATTCATAAATGATAATGTAGATGAGGAAAATAAGATCATATACGATACTATCATGATGATCGGGGACGCTTCCGGAAAAGAAGGGCAGTTCTCCGACTCCGATAAGAAGACGGCGGAAAACTTCGGGTGTGAGTATATGGATGTGGATGATTTTGTGTATAAATATAATAACCGATAACGAAAATAAGAAGGATAGGATGATAATCGCCTATCCTTCTCTTATTATGTAAATCCATTTTTGGATTACATTAATTATCAATGGTATAACTATTTATTTATACTCATCTTTCTTTCCTTGTTATCAAACATTCCACGCAAAATGCAGTTATCGTATATACAATTGTTGATCTTCCCTCAGTAGGGTTTTTACCATTTTGGGTAAAAACTTTATAATCAATATCTTTAGTGAACCTATTATCGCTAGTAAGCGCTCTAATAGCCTTGCCTTTATCAGAATAATCGCAGTGAGGGGCATCATATCGTGAACCGACCATATTTCTCAAAAACGCTCCTTTTTTTTCTTGACAATTCTTCCAGTTTAACAAATCCCTTTAATGTTATCATAACAGTCACGGCCTTAGCCTCCCAATATTCATCACCAGGATCAGATCCATATGTAACTAATCCAGAATTACGAGCGGACTGATATGCCTCTATCCTACCTCTCTCATTCCTAAAAACATATTTTAATTCCTGTAATAACGGATACATGTTCTTAATCCCGATATAATAGCCAAATTGCTCAAAATATTTTGATGATTCACGGATAAGGACACCTTCTCTTGGAATAGACCTTTTAAACATATCAATTACCGGTTCATTCTCCTTTATCGTATCTATAGCCGTATTTAATTCAGCTTGGACAATCTTCTTTTCCTCCTCGACCTTGTTCTTGGCTTCTAGTGCCAACATAGCTTCCTTCTCGGCCTTCACCTTGGCCTCATACTCATCAGCCCATGCCCTTGCGGCTTCCGCTGGATTGGAAAAGTCGGGAATACGCAAATGACTTACTTGATCATTATTCGACTTTTCCAACTTCTTTAATTCTTTTTCTTTCTCGATAAAATACCTTCTAGCTTTCTTCCCTTTATCATTATTCTCTACCATACATAGCTCTTTGGCCATATCCATCAATAGCAGGTAATCAGTCTTTGCAACTACCTGAGTATCAGACTCACCAAAATGGGGGAGTCTGTCATTCAGTAAGTTACCTAAATAATCATATTTTATCAATACAAAGTCCTGATTTTCAATAAAACCGTATTTTGATATACGATCTTTTATCCATGATGTAAAATCTCTTCTTATTTGAAGAAACGCATGAAGAAGCCTGGCGTCTACAACCTTATGATTATTATTATCTACTACCGGTATTAATGTATTTAAATCCATTTCGTTGGATTCGGACGTCAAAATTCCATTACTATTGTTCGTGGAATCATGAAAAAGATCTACATTTGTATTCATAAAATAATTACCTATTCCCATCCGTCCGGGATGGATAGATGGGAATACAAAAATAGCCAATCAAATTGTCTTAAACAATTGACCGGCTATTTTTTTTGTCATACCATATCAGTTATCTTCCCCTGTCAAAATACCAATTAGCGTCCTCTCCGGACTCATCCTTATTCCTACCACCTAGAAAGAATCCCATCGTCATGCCGTTGGTCATCAACCAGTAGTCGGATGTCTGCTTAATATCCCTAGCCGTCTTGATATTATACCATTGCTTACCAAACGAGAACTTCATGAGCTGCCTCCATAGTTTGCTCTCGCCCTTATATACGCCGGTCTGGACAGTAGCGAACGGATCCCAGTTTCGAGGATCGGTGAGGTCGCCTAACTTCCGGGCGGTGACCAGCGGATCTTGCAGCATATCTATGGCGTTAAGCTCCATGAACGGGGATGTCTGGGAAGCGATCTCATTGATCGTCCTGAACCCGATATAGGTAATGAACTGCCCGAACCAGCTATCCTCATTATCCTCCCTATATCCCATCAAGGCCCTTCCTATAGCCATCATCGTGGCGAATACCGCCATATTGATAATAGATCTCTTGATATTAACCTGCTCATAAGGTGTAAGCTTATCATATTCCTCCTTAAGCACGTCATACACCTCTCCCATACGACCCTCGGACATCGTATTATAGACATTCCCCGCCAATCGCCATAATGTCCTCATATATCCTTCCTCGAACTGGTTGGTCTGGAAATTAAAACCGGCTTTCTTATATGCCCGCTGCACGGCCAATATAAACCATCCACGATGAGGAAGCATCATATTAAGGATCGCGTTCCGGCTAGCCCCCACCCGGTTCTGCTCATTCAAGGCGCCGTCGCAGATCTGCACCATGCTCCTGACCCTACTGGACAAGGTAGGTATGTATCTTTCTATAATATCCTTATTAGCTTCGTTTTTAGCCACGATCTTCCCGTCCTTGACATTTACTAAGTTCCATATGGAATAATCCCTTAAACGCTCCCAATCACGTTTAGCCTCATTAGCGGACATATTCCTGTCTTTCATCATCATCTCCTTGAAATTAGAATATGACCAGAACTGACCCTCATACAGGCGGGTGTCATCCATTACCGAGATAATGACCTGCGGATCCAACGGGGAGTTAAGAACCTCCATCATCTTAAACGGCAGATCCCGGAATAAGGTTCTCCAGATCTTGTTATACGCCGCCGATTGTACACGGTTGCGGACATTAAACACACCTAGGGCCTCACCGACAACATATAACTTATTGGTACGATTTATGTCCCCGATCTCAGACACGTACGTACTTAACTGTTTCTGGGCTTCCCCATAGGCGTATTTCATGGAATCCTTGCTTATATACTGCCCCACCATACCCTCCAAAAGGAAGTTGGCCTGCCCGGTAAGGGCACCGGTAGCCGCGACGAACGGGGAGAAGCCTAGGTTGGATTTGGATACGAATTTGGTAAACATAAGAGCCAGCTTATTAAGATCGACCTTATAATTGCCTATATTCCATTCAGTCCGCTTATTGTTTATCCTAACGTCATAGATACTGGCGTTAACCCAGTCCTGAAACATCCTATAGGCGTGAGTGGCCTCCGGGTTCTTGCCTCCGTCGTATTGTGTCTCAAGCATCATATTCCTATATCCCATGACATCATCCAAGGCCGCCCTCTTATACTTGTAAGCGGTAGCCTGTAAGGATAACATGGAATAGGAGTAGGCGAAGTCATGGGACACGTCGTTGGCGTTCTCCAACTTACTGAGATAGTATTTGGGGATCATACGATATTTGTTATCGTTCTCGTCAAGCCCTCCTAGGTCTTGTCCTTGACCGTGTATAGGATCATCCACCCTCTCGCCAACAATATCACGTACGGCATTGCCGATAGCCGCCTTCGGGTCAACCCCGGCCTGCACCATCCTCTCCACGCCGCCCTTGGATATTTGTGGTATCTGGTAGATATTCCTGAACCGCTCATCATAGTCCTCCATAGCCTTACGGCTTATGTTAAGCAATTCCTTCCTCATCTCCCACTTATCCTTATTGATCGTAGCCTCCTCCCCTTCGTTGGTAATACCGTATTTCTTGAAGAAAGCCTCGTTCTTGTACTTATCGAACCTAGGCGTATGATACCCGTAACCCAGATCAGGATTATAGTTAGGGTTGCGGAAAGAACTCTCGGCGTCGGCCTCATCAAGCCACTGGTTGTTGATCGTCAGGTCGATCATATTAATATCGAACCCGAAACGGGATACGCTCTCTTCCTTGGATATACCATTTTCTATGGCATCAAAGAACTCGGATACCTTATACGTACCGTTATTTATCTTACTGATGAAATCAGAATACCCTTTGGGAGAGTATTTTCTCATATAAGGATACAGTCGGGTTCTGGCGTACTCGACAAGGATCTTATCAGTCTTACCCATCGCTATGTCGTTAGCTAGCTTATTATTGAAGTCAGGACCGTATTTCCTTCTCAAAAACGATACCTCCACGGTCGTCCATGACGGGTTCTTCCTAGATAGCTTAGCGGCCATCCTATCCACCTGACTCCGGGAGCGGGCAGACATATGTTCCTTGGCGAATTTAATCTCATCCATACCCTTGTCGTATGCCATGGCATCCCTTAAAGCGTTACGGTAAGAATCCGTGACTCCACTCTCCACCGTATCAGGCATATCCATCTCAATAGCCTCAGCGGAAGCGGCGGCGTTAATAACATTCTTGGCTTCGGCCAGACGATCGTATAGCTCGTTTATCTTCCTTAATGACGATGATCCACGAAGACGATCGAAATCATACTCGCCATATCTGGTACTGTCCCGGTACTGAATAAGCAAAGGTCTTAACTGATCGTTAATCTCATTTATTGTTGCCATCGCCTCCTCTACCTTCTCTATCCTTGATGATGATACAGATTGCTCCGTGATCTTATCAACCAGATTCTCGTAATAATCACCCTCCTCGGATCCCCACATATCCTTGGAGAAGCCAAGATGACCACCGGCTAGCAGGAACTCGAACGCCGCCTTACCGCCCTCGGACCGCTCTATCCCACGCAGTATCTCCTTAAACTCGGCTGAAGCCTTACGACCCTCGTTGGTATTCCCGAACTCCTCGGCCCACGCCTCGTCCCATGCCTTGATCTCCTCGGACATCATCAACGCCTCGGACCCCGCTTCCTTTGGTGTCCCGTCGGAATACCACTCGCTCTTGGCTATAGCCCTATCACGAAGGATATCCAGATAAGATCTCCAAGCTATAGGGTCAGATTGGAAAGCGTCCCAATCAACCTTCTTGTTCTTAATAAACTTATCCATAGCCACATACCTACTTCTACGGATACGGGTCATGAAATCGGACGTGGCTTGTGATACCCTACGCCCTAACCTCTCCTCAACCTTCTTATTGACATTCTCTATCTTATCATAATACGCTTGAACCATAGGCTTCTCACGATTCTCATCCAACCACCTATTTATCGCATCGAGATATCGTTGCTGATCCTCGAATGTCATGGCCGAGATATCAAAATTCTGGATACTTGGCTTGAATATATGATTGACCTCCTTTGTAATAGGTTTATCACCATCATATCCTACGATATCATCACGAGTCTTGACCTTAAGCCCCTTATCAGATAAAAGCATGTCAATAAGCTGCTTCTCGGTATTACCCGTAACCTTTTTAAGGTCATATATATCAATAATAGCTTTCGCCTGCTCTGTCCGATACAGTAAATCGTATTTGGCGAAATCACGGGACGAATCAAGGTAATCAGAGTTCTTACCGTTTATCTTCTGTATAAGATCCTCATTATCCTTTATCCCCCATCCACGCTCTTTCATCATCTTAGTCATCTTATTGATATTAGCCACGCCCTCAACATGAGCATCGTTATAAGCCTTGGCAAGACGTTGCCCTAACATGCCTAAGATAGCGTTCCCGCTATGTTCTAACGTCCCGAAAAACCGAGACATGACATTGATATCCTTATGGATGTTATTTATCAACTTCTTTATCCCATTCCAGAATCTTTCCGGAATATTAAACATCCGGAGCTGTCCATCCAGCCAATCCTCGTTACGATCACTACGGAGGGCGTTTATATCGGACATGGATGTCTCCGCCATCCGTAATATGTCATCCATATCCTCTACCATACCAACCTTATCGTTGCTATAATAATCCGCCGCCTGATTGTTGACGAATCCACGCAGATTCCTGATTAACGGTACTATCTCCCCATATACGTTATCGATAACCTGTATCGTCTCGTAATCCAATCCCTTATCACTCTTACGCAAGCTACTGGCTACGGTGACCAAATACTCCACCTCGGCCTTGGCGGTAGCTATAACGCTTTTAGTGGATAATAGGTTGTTGTTTTTACTAAGCTGACCTCCAACCTGCCTTACCTTCTCGCCTATATCACGAAGGAGGGTGATGCTCTCACCGATCCTCTGGCTTTGGATTGATCTCATCCTCTGCAATCTGGTGTATAGCCTCTCCAATGACCTACCGTTCTTGATCAATTTATTAGCCACGTCAACGTCCGATAACGAGTACATGAGATGATCGCTATCCTTTAATAGGAGCACGTCAAAAGCGCTTGGATCATCAGCTAACGCCGACTCCTTTATCCTGTCAAGTACCTTATTTAAATCCGATCTTTGGCTGGAGAAGAAATTACGTATAGCTCGTACCATCCTGCCAAACAAGGAGAGCTGGGCGTCCTCATCCGAGGCCAGATCCTCCACCGCCCGTTCCATGCCCGGCACGAACCGCTGGGCCAACGTCTTACCTAGGATCTCCCGCTTCACCATTCGGTCTAACTCCTCTCCTTGGTATTCCTTTCCATACACCTCATAGTAACGACCAGCGAACTGATTCCATAACGACGTACCAACAACAGAATCCAGCACCTCATCAATCTCCTGCTGGTTACGATAAGTATCGATCAAGAAATGAGCCACCTCCTCATTGAGATCCTCTACCGTAGCCCCCTCAGCCAAAGCGATAACCCCATTAGCCATGTCAGACAAGGCCCTAGCCGAAGGATCCACGCCATTACGCATCTTATACTTATCCATATACTCAGACATACCCATCACACGGATGCCTAACGTGGATAAGATATTGGTGATATCAGTCCTATTCTGGAGATCTTCCGCCTTCTCATTCTCGATAACCCCACGGACGTTACTCCCGTACAAAGCGTTATCCTCCATCATCAACGACAAGGCTAGCCCCATGAATCCATCATACTTATTATTAAGTTCCTCGAACTTACCTTGCCTTAACATACCCTTGATCTCCGGTCTGCTTACCGTAACCTTCTCCCCGGACGTAGTGATAAGATCAAGATCATTACTTACCTCCGTATCAAAACCTATAGAACCCAATACGTTCATCTCAGAGGATTGACTTCCAAATCTATTCCTGAGGCTGGATAAGGCATTCATAGCGTTATAGATCTTAAGACCATCGGAGTTGCCGGCCCCGGTAAGATAATACCTATCCCCCAGCCTTATACGCTCACCGCTTAACATACCTTTCTTGATAAGGTAATTAACAAAGCCTCCACGAGTACTTATATCTGAGTCTGAGCTAATACCAAGGACCGGGATGAATGACTCCTTGTTATTGAGAGTTATGGAAGAAGAACCGAAGGAGATGTCCGTCGCTCCGGTAGGGATGTCGCTCTCCTCGACACTGCCGGCCAAGAACCCGGCCTCGACCCGCCCGCCGGACGAGCCTTTTATGGCGTTGGCATAAGAGTCATGCACCTTGCCGTCATCCGATCTAAAGAACAACTTAGGCTCCCCGCTGTCGTAAGTAAGGAGACCGCTTATCTGATTCATCGGCATATCAAGCTCCCTGTCCACCTCCGACAACTTATCCTTTGATCTGGTAAGAAGCGTACGCATATCCGTATCGTTCATCTTAAGATCAATACCCATAGAACGAAGGGTGTCACGGATGAATGATATGATTTTATCCCATAAGCCGGTATCAGGATCGGTCTCGGCAAGATCAGCCATAAACTCCTCTGCGGCTATGACATGATCACCATACCGCTCCATATAAGACCGCTGGTCAGACTCATCCATCGAATCGAATATCTTTCTCATCGTATCATCGAAACGGTCTCCAAGAAGCCCCCTTAGGCCCTTATGAGTCACTACCTCATGAAGGACAGTTCTTTCCAGATCCTCCTCGCTCTCTATATTATCGGACACTATTGTCACGGCATCGGTATCCATATCATACCAGCCTTTAGATCTTAACATCATGGATCTATAATCGCTATTATCGACCTCATTGTCTATAATAGACTTAGAGACTATGTTGATATTAGAGGACAAGTTTTTTGAGAATTTTATGACAATAGGTTTAAACATCACAATTCTCTCGTTTTTAGATCTATCTTCCGTGTCCATCGGAAATATATCGTACTTACCTAACTTATCCCTATTCTCGGTGTTCCTAGCCTCTATCTCCCCGTATATACGATAATAAGCCTCTTGCTTGGCGAGTTCATCAAGAGCCTTTATAGCCTCATCCCTTTTTGTCGATAGATCATTGACATAATCCATAGCTTCATTATAGGCCTGTTGTATGTCGCCATTATATTTCTCATATACCTCATCAGATGGGATGGATGCCAGATCTTTTTTTAATCTCGCCAAAGCCGCTCCGGTAACAGGACGGCTCTGGTATTTAGCTAACGCCTGATTCTCGGCTCTGGCTATCCTGTTCTTAAGATACTCAATCCTTAATAAGTTGGATAAAGATTCTGGAGTCAACACCATCCCGTTTTTCTTATCAACCGATCTTTTGTAAATCTCGATTTGACGATCATACATAGGTATCCTAGTATAAGGCTCAAGTTCTTTCTTTATCTTATCGACGTCAGTCTTGCTAACCGTATCCTCGTTCCCGCCACTGGCGAAAAACTCATTGAGCTGAATGAAATGCTGGATCTCATGGATGACGATAGATCTGATATCCTCATCAGATCTAATATCTTTATGCGATCCGTTTATAATAAGATCGTTATTAACGCCATCATAATACCCGAAATAATCATCTCCCGAACGATCCTCTATTCTTACCATAAGCGATTTGAATGAAGGATATCTCTTGACCATATCATTGTAATACTTATCCCCGATAACGGTCTTGATATCCATATCCAGATCATTATCACCAGCCTTGAAATTCTTGACATTATCCAAGAACCGGGATGATAGATCTATATCCGTATCCGGAATTTCATACCGCCATTTACCATCAGGACCGACATACCATTTAGTCCATGTCCATATATCCCGGTCATTGAATCCGATCTTCTTAAGCCTCTTAGCATCGTCAAGATCATTCAACGCCTTAACGTCAAATCTCATACCCATCTCACCTACGATACGGAATCTTAACGAGTCTCTTAACCCGCCAGACCTGGCATTCGATACCCAATCACCGAACTTAGACCTAAACTTATCATTATACGTAGTCATATAAGCCTCTGCGGCCTTATTAAGGTCACTTACGGTAGCTATACCCGCTATCTTATCGAACAAGGTAGATACCTCGCCGGAAGGAGTCAAGACACGGGTTATCTTACCCTCCTTATTTCTTTTAATTACGCAACTCGACATAACTTCATGTTTTTGACAAAGATAAACAAAAAGCCCCCACAAATAAGCGGAGGCTGATATTCTTATATTCCTTATAGAATTTATTACTTAATCCGTATTCTTGCTATTGATGAACTCGCTAACACAATCACCAGCGAAGCCGGCTATATACGCCGCATGTTCATCCTCCCCGACCTTAAATCCAAGCGACATATTACAGAACTGACACACGCTCATGGCTATATGGAACGACTCATGACATATATTTCTCATCATTATATCATCGTCGCTTGAAAAATTCCAAAGTATGGCGAATTTATCATCATCGTCCCTATCCCTTACCAGATTCACGAAAGACGCTTCCTTATCCATATCATCCTTATCACCCCATTCTCCCTTATGATCCGGCTCCATGTTCTCGAAACGGTTACATAACGTCTCGTAATCCAATCCTACCGTGATAATCAACTTCAACGGATATACCACGAAATCAAATTCCTGCTCTCTCATAATTTTTTTAATTTTTCTATAACCTCAAAACACATCTTGCACTCAATCCTACGATACAACTGCCTTACGCCATCTACCGTAACCCAATAACGATCACCATCACGGTGCAGGAACTCACTCATAACCTTGGTATCAGCCACATCATGTAAATCGTATGAACTGAAACATAACTTACATATATCGTCAAGATCAAAATAAGTAACCTTATTATACGACATACAACGGATTTGTCTTCCATCAGGAATCTGAACATCGAAAACATTTATCTTCTCCATATTAAAAAATAGAGGGATACCGATCCCATCACAGACCTGTATCCCTTTATAATAAATTAGCGATGAAAAGCATGGTGATGGACATGCGCCACAAATGTAATTACAAATTTTGTAAAAACAAAGCAGTTCCATGGTTAAATGTCCCTGATGAACCGCACACTATAACGGCTGCCCTTACTGCTGCCGTTCACGCTGCCATCTTTGAAGTACACGCGATGCCCGCTGTTGGAGTCAAACTCTGAGCTAACCCAATAGGCTTTGGATGGACTGAGTTGTTGTCCACCAATAGCCGATAATGCGTTATTGACACTCGTCAAGTTCATAAATATTAACGCAAGTTGAGCGCATGATGGGATATACCAATCATCATATCCTTTAGCGTCAGCACTAGCTAAGAACGTATTAAGCACATGGCCAATTGTCGCATAGGAAGTATAAGACCCACCACCGGTAGTTATTCCTTTTAATATCTCTGAATTGGATTTTCCATTCCAATCAGATAAAGCCCCGCTTGTCCAGGCAGTAATATTTGCCGAAAGGTTAGGAGTACCATTGTATGAACCCGACTCCGGTTTTAGGTAACCTCTAATATCACTTCCATCTACTTTGTCATAATTTGTAATGCCGGTCTGATCCGTACCATATCCACCCCAATAAAAAATGGAAGTGCTGTCCTTCCCGGCTCCGGCTGTTACATAGCTTTCATTAAGATCCTCATATTTCTCAATCATAAATCTCTTACCTTGAGCGTTAAGGACAACGCCTATACAATTATCGGAAGGTGCGTCCGTTATGCTTCCATCAGGACGGACATAAGAAATAAGGCAAGTACCGTTGCACTGACACGGAGCGTCACTCTTCAACACCCCATACACCCGATTGTCGCTAGTCAGCCATCGTTTGCCGTCGCTCGTGATATAAGCCTGCCTACATCCCTCCTGATTCACCGTAAGCGTCTTCTTAACGCCTTTGGGGGTTGTTATCTCCAACTCAAGGGTACGGTCAAGACCTTTGTTCATTACCGAGCCAAAAGAAACGGCGGCGTTACCGGTCCCGGACCCGGGGCTGACGGTCAAGTGCTGGTCCGTTACCTCGCCTACCCCGTCTTTCCAATTAATATCTATATCATTCATCCTATTTAATGCTTTTTGTAAATACTCATCGCTTAATGTCCTATCATAAATATCAAGAGCATAAAGAGCTCCATTCCACACATAAGCTTGAACACCCCTAGAGAAAGTGCCTATATATAAATTATCCACGGTTGATGTATAATTTGAAGATACAAGATCCATCTCTCCATTGTAAGACTCCCTAGTTACATAAACGATCGATAATTCAGGGTTATATATATCTTTTACAGCAATATCCTTACTACCAAGACGTACATATACATTTTTGGAATACGCTAATTCACTACAAAATTGCTGAGCCTGATCCGTTGATACACTTTTAGATAAAAAGCAATTAGTGGATTTAGAAGGGTTCAAATTAATTCTTTTATATACAAACGTAAAATCATTGATGGCCGGGAAATTCTCGCATATACCATAATCATCAATACCATCAAATACAAGAGCATCCTTGAACGAAGGTAGTAATTCTATAGAAAATGGGCCTTTGATGTTATAATTACCTCCCTCGATATAAATTCCTTGATCATCGACATCTTTATCACTATCACCGGGAGTATATATACCATCATTAGATATAAGATAGCTCATTACGCCACTAGCCTCTTTCTTTCTACCTACATTAACAATAATAGCGCCATTCCCGATATTGCTTACCCCACTTACCTTTATTCTATAAGACGGGGGCATCCCATTTAACTTCAAAATCCATTTATCGTCAAATTCAACATCACCTTGACAAGATATCTTGGTGCTTGTAAACTCAACCATATCCTTGTGGCATACGTTGTTAGAATCGAAGGCAATAGTATCCTCCCCATATCCACTCCACTTATCAAAAGAGAAGCCGTGAAGTTTGATATCATAACCATTTCCAGATAAATCCTTTAGCATATCTTTATCTGCGTCACTGTTGCCCTTACCATTACATCTATAAGAAGCCACTAAATAATCATCTATATTAGCCATAACTTTTTTTTTCTTACAAATATAGTAAAACAAACAAACCCCAACCGGATTTATCCGATCGGGGTTCGATACCATTATCTCCTAACTGTTATCGTTCCATCATCCTCAATACTGTCCTGGCGGCCGCTTGCGCCCATGTCCACTTATCATTGGAAGTCACGTTGACTGTCTGGACAGAACCATTGACATCCAAGTTGATAGTATCCTTATCAATGCTAAGGGTAGAATCCCCGGCTGCCTGAGTAATAGTCACCTTGGCTGTCTGACCGCCAGCGGCCGTCACGGTCAGGTTAGCGACCAATTCATCCACCTTGGTGTTAGCCGGTACGTCGGCGATAGAAATACTCCACACGAACTCACCAGTAGCTCCCGGGTCATTGGCTATAACGGCTCCATTGGCGGTAGACTTGCCAGCGGCCATATAATTCTCCGGCAATTGCAAGGTAAGTCCATTCTCCTCCGCCGGAGTAGAAGCGAACGTAAGTTTAGTACTGTTGGATTTACCCGTTATAGTTACCGTACCTCCGGTTTTCGCGATGGAGGAGGATGGACTGTCAGCGGAGACAGATTCCACGGCCGCTTCTTGATTAACGACCAACGCCTTTGACACATCACCCTCAGTCGTGACGGTAAGATTCAATGTGCGCTGAACACGACCGGTATATTTATCACCAGATACGTTAACAGCCATATCGCCTGATCCTGATACCGGATCGATGGTTACGAAACCAAATTTTTGTGATGCCATATTCAAATAGTTTAAAAAATGTCTTTTTATTATGCCAAAAATAATCTATATTTAATTACACGTCAAATATAGGGGGGGTAGATACGACTAGCCCTGTACAACCTCAACATACAACCCAACCAAGTCCTTTAGATTATGACTAAGAGGAGTCCCGCTATCCCTTGTGCATTTATACACGTCAGCGTTCTGAATGTAATATTTATCCTTAAATATCTCCATAGGAGGGAAATAAGGGATAGGATCACCTATAGTCCCGGCGTGCTCCTTGTCAACAACCTTATATAAGGAGGCCGTATTGAGTCCAGGCTCCCATTCTGACGATAACGTATGAGGCTGGATAACCTCGTAAAGGATATTCGTATCCTCCTTAACTACCCTAAGACAAAATCCGGTATCCACGGATAGCCCGAACTCCGCTCCTTCTTGTCCCCATATAGGAAATAGGACCTTAACATCCAATTTCTCGTTGGATGATAAGGATAAAGATTTGTCATTAACCAACATCCTAGAAAACTCGACAGCTACTTTTTGAGGATCGAGAGCATCCTTCTCCTTTGCCTGTTGCCGGACATAAGTCATGGTGATATTTACCTTATCTGGATAGCCGGACTGAGCGTCAATAGCCCTCACCTGCTCTACGGTAGTGGCTAAGCTTACTTCCCTCTGTTTGGCTCCTAACGCCGACATCAGGTCATTATCATACTTATCCATCATCCCGATCAAGATCTTGCCTTCCGTCATATCAAACTTCAGACCCATGATCGTTATCTTACCAGCTATAGCCCCATCAGCCAAAGCGTTACGCCTATCATATTCAGGGATATAGATATTTTGGTCATCCAAGAAAAACTCATGAAGATTATTATTCTCATAAGTCCTGATCTCCTCATACTTAGCCGATTTCTCCTCATTAAGAAGCCTTGAGTCATCCAATTTAGCCTCGATAATCTCCTTAACCGTAGCTTTAGGATTAGCCTCCTTGAACGCCAATTGCTCCTCTCCCAGCTCTATCCATGGAATCGGATTGCCATTAATATAATCATCATAGCTATTACCCTTAGCGTAATTATCATCAAGAGGTTCGTCTAAAACCAACATATTGGGATATATTTCCCTGTTTATATATACGTAGCTCATATCTTATATCATTAATCTTGTTCTTTAACGGCGATACTATACTTACCTGAAGCGTAACACCAGATATTTATCTCGAAAGGCTTGTTAGCCGTAGTGGTTATAGAAGTACCACTCATGCTTACATAAGCTCCAGAGTTTGGTATAGCCTGTGTAAACACTGCCGACGGGACGCATCTGATCATCAGCTCCTCTCCTATCTGCATGCCTGACTGCACGGATAGGGTGGTAGCGGCTGATAACGTAGCCGTGATACTTCTCTTGCTAATAGGCAGGTTGGCTAATGTCGTGACCGTATTAACTCCTATAAGCCTATTCACGGTCTTCTTATCAGCCGCCGCCATCAACCCGTCAGTAGACTCGTTGGCTACGGCGTATGTCGTGTTAGGAGGTGTGGCCCAAGTGCCATCTCCACGCATGAAACTGGATGTACTACCATTAAGCTGTCTCAACAAGCCGTTAGCTGTAGTAGAGGCCAATCCGTATGTGGTATTGGTAGGTACGACCCATGTTCCGTCACCACGAAGAAAAGACGTCTGTTTGCCCGCAGCGGGGGCCGGTACCAATCCCGCAGCACCAGCCGCTGAAGCCGTAGCTGCCTTCATATTGGCGTAAGTGGTATTAGTGTCTTTATAATAAGGGACACCACTGACAATAGGACAGGCGGTATAGCCAGAAGCGCTGGTTACCGTACTCCCGTTCTTTACCAGACCTGTAGACCCATTAGCTCCTACAACACCATACGTCGTATTAGTGTCTGTCCAAGGCACATTGACATACATCTTTCCGCTACCGTCCAGTTCTACCGGATAATTCTTGCCATTCTCCGCATATCCAATCATTACCAGCCCAAGGGTCGATGTATTGGCCTTGGCGTATGTAGTATTAGTAGGGACAACCCACGTGCCATCACCACGTAAAAAAGAGGCTTGTTTACCTGCGGCTGGGGCGGGAACCAAACCGGCCTTTCCCGCAGTAGAGGAGGTTGCCGCCCCCATATTGGAATATGTGGTGTTGGTATCCGTCCACGGGACGTTCACGTACATCTTACCACTACCGTCAAGAGCAACGGGATAGTTCTTGCCATTGGCAGAGTATCCGATCTTAACAAGACCCAGATTATCGCTCGTGGCTTGAGCATAAGTCGTGTTATTATCAGTCCAAGGGACATTCACATACATCTTCCCATTAGAGTCCAAGGATACGGCGTAGTTCTTCCCACTAGAGGAATAACCGATCTTAACCAATCCTAAAGTATCAGCCGTGGCCTGATTATAGGTCGTATTATTATCTGTCCATGGGACATTAACAAAAGCGTTACCAGAAGCGTCAACCTGTAACTTATAGTTCTTGCCAGAAGTCGTGTATCCTACCTTTACGCCACCTAAGGTGGAGGCCGCCGCCGTAGGTGGAGCGAAGGTGCTAGGTTTGCCGGTCACTCCAGACCATGGCACAGATGACGCCGAACTTGCCGTATAAGGCTCGTAACCATCCTCGGTATTCAACTTACTATCATCCTTGACCAGATACATCTTATTCGTGGCCGTTACCTTAACCGTGTCCCCGACCTGAGCCGTGGCTGTAGTAAGTTTAAACCTTGCCGTATCATCAGCAACCACGACCATTCTCTCTAAGGCTGCTTTAGGCAACCTATCTATATCGATAGTACCGGACGTGATCTTAGAGGCGTCAAAGTTCGCCAATGTCGTGGAGATAGTAATATTACTCCCGAAGTCGGAGGATACGCTACCGGTCACGGCACCGGACAGCGCTATGGTCCTAGCTGCCTGTAATTTTGTGGCGGTAGGGGCGTTATCCGTCTTAAGAGCGTATTTGGAAAGATCAATATCATTAGCCTTATCCAAAAGCTGCTCTATCTGCTTGCCATTGTATTTACCTTGAAAATCTTCCATATCATAATTATTTTTGTTCAAATATAACCATATATATAAGCACCAAGAAATCTAGGGGGGGGGTAGATACGGGCAGGTGTTAAAAGCTGCCGTCCCCATGCAGGAATCCGCTACGGAATATAATAGCCTTGTCTTTAAGTTTTTGGATAGACTCCCATTCCCACTCGCCCTCACAAGGTCTTATGACATACTTATTGCCCCAGATCTTGAATTTACGTTCAATAACAAACATCTCCTTATCGTTAAGGGCATGGAAGATACTCCCGACAGGAAAATACTTATCAGTCCTCAATATAACACGATGATGTTTCTCGTCATATTCAGGATCACCCACGATACGTGCCTTATAAAACTGAAAATCATTTAACGTCCGATCCACAGGTTCTATCCAATAATACCCCTTACCCATTGCTATTCACGTTTATTTATCTATATTTGCGGTGTAGTAGTAACTCATAATGTTTTAAGTGATTTTCAACCAAAGGGGAAGGGTGTCCGTGAGGATGCCTTTTTTCATTCCCGCCCGCCCTACCTATGAACAAAAAGACCTACTCCTGACAAATGTAACGATAATAAGATACTTGACAAAAAAAGAAACCCCATCGGTATTCTATCGCCGACAGGGTTCTTCCAACGTTGTATCAAATCATATCATCTCACTCCATTTGATTGTGTCACCGACGAAGCACCGCACCGCCAGATACCTGACGAACGCCGTCCCTTCCGGGGCGTCAGGGTCTTCCAGATAAGCCAAGACAGCCTTGACTATTTTCTGGTCGCAGTCCAATACCTTGGGAAAGTAGTCGCTATAAAACATAGCGAACAGATATTGGATATCTCCCCACGTAGCGTTATCCGGTTTCTTGGCCCCGCATTTATCGAACATCTGCTTAGCGTCCTCCATCGTCCATCTTCTCTTGGATCCGTCAGCGTTAGAGATCTGGTCGATAGCGCTTCTGTTACCTTGGATAGCCTGCATCAGTAACTCACGACCATAGTCATTATTCAATTGAGCTGGAAGACCGTTAGCGCAACATTCATTGCCATTGCCAAAGCCATTTCCGAAGCCACGTCCGCCCCACAACCAGAACAGGACGATGATCCACAACCACCAGCCGTTGGCTCCTCCGAACTGGTCTTGGTTGTTACGGCCGTTCATCAACGCCGCAACTAAATTCGGGTCCATCTTATTACCACCCAAAAGGCTGGTAAACATACCCGGAATCATAGATAATAAACCGTTAGCGGCGCTACCGCTCCCGGAACCCATGCCGTCTAACAGCACGATTTTGTCTCCACTTGTACCCATGTCTATTTATTTTTGAATTAATAATAAACCCACCTGATGGCGGGCGTTACAAAGTTCAAAAATTAATAATCCTAGGATCGTGATATATGTCACCATCAAGGCACGTCATGTCATGCAATTGGTATTAATAAGAACCGGTACAAGACAAAAAAAATCCGGAACGTATCACTACGGCCCGGATTCATGCAAATCTATAAAATCCAATGTTTCAATGCTCGAAAGAAAACGTCTCACGACGCCAAAGAGAGATTAACTACACGAAAAATCTCGCATTAATTTATTTGTATTAGCAGTGTATTCATTAACTATCTTACTGGATGAGGGATTATCCTCTACCCTTGATAGACGGTTATCGTCACTTCTTACCGTAACGTCACCTATCTTTCGTACCATACTATCCTGATATGATGATGGGTCCGAATATATAAAATTATCCACGAAGCTATATATCCCGCCATTAACCGTCTCACCCACCTTCTCATATAGACCAGATTGGAAAGACACGAAATCATCATACCTTCCACGAGCCAAGAACAAGCCGTCCGGTCTCGCCTCGACACCGCCGTTGACCTCCCGGAGCAGGCCCGGATTCCTTTGGTATAGATATCGATAAAAACCGACATCCATCATCCTGTCCTGTCTATCCAGATAGAAAAGATCCCTCATGCTGCTGTCACTAGACTCGATAGCCACGTCAAACAAGAGATCTCTTACCTGACCATTCGGCAACGACATCTCTATGTTTTTTAACGTACCTCTGTCATGGTGGTTCAAAGATACGTTATAAAATCCATTAAAATCAAGGAAACGCAAGACATTATTATATAAATCCGATTTTTTTAACCTTTCCTTGATCTGGATTTTCCTCAACGAGATACAGGATTTGATAAAATCCCGATCCTTCCCCTGTCTAGCCTCGTATCTCCTGAACTCCCGATCAATATCGACATCATCCACCTTAGAGGTAACGGGATGTTGATATATCAATCTGGCAAGGATCATACTCTCCGTATTGGAGGATGAGATGTTATCCATAACCAACTTCTTGATATTATCCTTGACCACGCCAATATCAGATCGAGAAGCCCCATGGGGAACCACGCCTGTAGGTAAGTACGAGGGCTGGGCTATCCCGATATCAGCCAGCACCTCATAGGCCTGATCGGTGTCGGTTATCGGGGTCGTGTTATGGTATATATTTCTACCTACATACAACATGTTCCTGTCATACATATCGGAAGGAGATGTTTTCCCGGACCTTACATACACCATCCTATCCCCGGTAAAGTAAGTATCCTGAACCTCATATATCGGATTCCCTTTCCCTGTTATCCTATCAAGATCGGAAATAAAGTCATCATATACCGGATCACCATTCTGTATAGAAGATAACATGACATCCAACGATGCCATAAGGTCACGGATATCCTCCGGCCTAGATATAACCATCTCATCGCTAATCGCCTCGCTTATATCAACGCCCATATCGGAAAGATCCATGGCTATGTCATATAGACGTCCGGCAACATCCTTGATGTCCTTAAAATCGTCCATATTGATCATTTCCCCAACCTTATCCCTTAGACCTTTCATGTCCTTAGGCATACTGATATACGGTATGGTGCTATTGGAATATGAGTCGGTAATCGTATTCCCATCCTGATCCCTGACCTCCATACGGGTCATATTACGATATGTGTCATACATCCGATCGGCGTAATCCTGATCCTCCTGATACCGGAGCGCCAAGGAAGGGTAGGGGATGGAGGCGAAAGCCTGATCGAACTCCCGGCGGTCGCTGATACCGCCTACCGCCCTCATGATCGTATCCCTTACCTCTATTGGATTCAAGCCCCTTCTCTTTCCTAACGAGTCATATGTATCCTCATATATCATATAATCATCACCAAGGCCCGACTCGGAGGACAGGAAATACATATCCTTCTCATTAAGATCCCCGTCAGACATAAAATCGACAATCCTCCTCATCATACCCCTTACCCGCTCATACTCCGATCGGTTAGTCATAATATTATCAATCTCATCAGCGTCATACATCCCGGATCGTTCAAGATTATATCTGTTGATGAATATATCACCGCCGGAAAGGAAGTTAGATACGATCATATCATTAAGATCATTGATATTATCAACGCCCAGGGAAGTAATGGTATTATTGATATCCTTAACCTCGTCAGCCATGAAATTACCCACAGCATAATTCTTTTGTTTGATAAAGGACATGACATCATCATACCTAGGCTCCCCATTGCTATCTAAGTCGTATTCTGATGGCATGGACATCCAATCGCCAAAGAAAGACACGAAGTCGGGGGAGTAGGCCGTACCCCAGACCGATAAGGCCTGCTTCTGGTCGCCAAGCACCTCCATCGCCCTTTGGTATAATCCGGATGGTTGGTCGTTCGGGGCAAGGACATTATCTACCCCACCCTCCTTATTTTTTATAACATAACAAGATCTGCCCATTACTAAATCGTTTTGTCACAAAGATAGAAAATCCCGCCTACTCTCACGAGCGGACGGGATACTAAATAACAATAATAACAAACCTTATGTTTCTACTGAAAAGTACAAATCATTTTGCCGATCCTCACGGACAGGCAAAAACTCAATCCTAAATTACAAAAAAAATGGAATTTATCGTTTAGCGAAAAATATCTTTATCCGATCTACGACACAATCCACTGAAATCCTTTATGGGTCACATAGACGGTGTTAGCTCCATAAAACTGTCGTATTTTCACCATTTGTGGCTAAAATCTCATAATCAATACCTTGCATAAACTGATCACTGTTTACTAAAGCCCAAAATGTAATCAGTCATATTCCTCTGTCATATATAAAGCGTAGCTATACCTATCCTCTATCATTGTTACCACCTCCTTGATATCAGATAAAGTTAGTTTCTTTATCTCCATATTCCTACTATCCATTCTGACAAAAGAGTCCTTGAACTCCTGCTCGGTTATAGCATCCAACCTAAATAGATTGTATTTTATAAGTAACTGGGTTACGTCAAATATCAAGATATTAAGATCAACATCACCTTTCAACTCATTAAGAAGATCGCGCATCATATCCTTAATAGCGTCAGTGTCAAGTTCCAGCTTCTCGGCTTCCCTCATCAACTTCTTAATGATGCCATTGTACTCGATTATGATATTAGCGTTATCATCATCGGTAGGCAGAAGAATATCCATCGTACATTCTATACCTATCTTATCACTAAGTCTTTCATTAAACTCCGCCATATAATCGAAAGCCTGATCCCTGCTTAAAGCGTATGTATGGTCAAGCAACTGCCTTTGTCTGTTATTGACAAAATAATGACTGGTGTATAACATCATCAAGACCTTAACTCGCTGGATGCGTAGGTCTTGCATAATTTTCCGGTGTAAAAAAGCATCTAATTGCATAATATAAAGAGTCCCCACCGGGGCCATCACACACCCGACAGGGACCAACTTTTAAATATCTTACTCGTCAGGTGATGGACTGACACCGCGAAGATAAATCAAGATAATTTATTTAGCAAGGATCATCGGCTTCTTTTTCTCCCGATACTATATTACCTTCGGAAGCCAAAGACTTATCCTCGGCCGCCTTCGTAGGCGAGGCGAACTCCGATTGGGAACCGGACGGGTTGACGAACGGGGTCTCCGTATCCTCGAAGAACGTCTCATCCCTCCTAATACTCATCCTAAACTTAGGAGCTATGAAAGGATCGTTATTAAGATCAATATTGATCGTAACGTCATTCATCAAAATATCCTCCTTGGTCCTAGAATCGCCTATCCATCCTCTTACGTCAGCGGTCATAGGCATCTTGCTAGCGGCTTCCTTGACAGCCTCTAACCGTCCCTTGATAACATCCACGTCTCCCGCCAACGGAATCATATATGTCTTGTTATCCAGCCCGGATCTGGCTATAGCGTTATTAAGATCCATTATATCATCAATACTTACTCCACCACCTAGACCCTCTATAATTCTGTCAGCCATTGATCCGATCATGGAAGAGAATGACGATATATCCTGATTTTTCAATCTTACGGGATATAGATAATTTCTTCCATTCCCTGTTTTTATAGCCACGACCGGGATACGTGAATTTTTATAATCACCATACTTATCCCTAACAATAGCCGTGCAGAACGGGAATATGTTATACTTGATATTATCCCTCATCGTAACCTCCCCATTCTCTATATATCCTACGCTCTCTACCTTGCCAACCGTCTCGTTGGTAAAGTCATTTTCGGATACCATCAACGTACCATTATCATCACTTATGCTAAAATTAGGTCTTCCCGGCAAAACACTGGTGACTGCGCCTACGAACGGTATATCAATCTCGCCAGCGACAGATCCTACATTATCCCTATATAACTCAAAGGCCATACTCCTTAAATCAGCGTTACTACCTTTTGAGTCTGGATCATTGGCTTTTAGCACCGAGACAAAATTACCGTCACCATCCACGATCTTAATAACCATATTATTAACCAAATCACTACGGGCAGACTTGGTCTCGTCAGAATTAGGATCAACGGCATAAAGGCTATTGTATTTATCATACAATTCCTTGGTATAAGGATCTAACATATCTACCTTGAACCTCACGATATCGTTCTTACGAAGACTAGCCGCAGCTTCTTGATTTATCGACTCATTATTAGAGCCAAATGCATCTCCTGTATAATAAGGAACAACAGATCCATCCTGCCCCTTGCGATACACCATGAACCAGTTGGAGGTCGATAAGGAGGTCTGCCTCCCCAGTATGACACCGGTAGCGTTCTCGAAAGCCTGAGCGTCATCCTCGCTAATCATCCATCTTGAATGATTTTTAGACTCGATAACGCTGAACATGTTCGTCCCGTCAGTGAAATCCATCACCACCTTATCATCCATAACATATTCACCGGGCGTGACAAGAGCCTTAAGCCCGGATCCCGCCATGAATCTATCAAGCCTCATTCCTCCTACCTCATAATACATAACCCCGCCAACTTCTATCTTCTGGGCCATCAACACCACCGGATTCAGGGCGGCATTGGCCTCCGTCCTGCCGGTGGATGTTCCGGGTTCGCTCTCCGTGAGAACATCACCCATAGGTATAGACTTATCGTAATCCTTGACAACCATACTTCCATTATCATACAGCCTCATCCATTCCACGAACTGGAGAAGAGGCCCATCAGAATAGTTATTGATAATATCAATAGCCTCATTAAGTTTATCCTGATCAACTTCATTCCCGTTGTCAGCATCATTCATAAGATCATTGTAAGTCTGTATAGCCTCCTTAACCTGATCCTGATCAAGACCATTAATGTTCATATCTATGATATCATCAATAGTATCCCTGATGTTATTTAAGACGTTATCGTTGGTATTTAACCTATCTATCATTGACCTAATCTTATTAAGCCTAGCTATAGGATTATCGCCAAACCCATTTACAAGATCATTGATACGATCCTTATTATTATCATATATCTGCCTCTCCCTAGGAGATAAGATATCCTCATTACCGTCCCATATCTTTATAGCTATATTATTGATTCTATCATCAGAAGGATTTATGATATCCTCATTATCAGGTACATTCTCAACGATACCGCCCTCATCAGCCTTGATATTATTCTCCATAGATCTGGCGATCATATGATTATAGGTCTTGAACATAAATGCCTCGTCCTCTCCTATAAGACCATCTTGATAAGCCTTATCTATGGCCTGATCATTGGCATAAAGGGAATTAGCATCAGGATCATCGGTATTCCTGAAATCATACTTGCTGTCATCCTCCTCATAAGTCTTCCCCCATGCGTTTGACAAGACCTTCATAAACCCACGTTCCTGCGACCGTATGAATCTCCTGTCACGCATACGGCGAAGAGACTCATTTATATTCTTATAAGCCACAAGATTATGACGATACTCGCTAAGCAACGCCATAGCCTCCTTATGATTATCAACCCCACGGATAGATACGGCATTCTCAAAACCGACTATAGTCTCATAAGCTGCCATAAGATCGGCGGCGCTGATCCTTGATTCATTCCTGTTTAATAACAGCTTAGATATATCTGTCTCTGAGTTAACTAACGTAGCTAATCTCCTCTCCAAAGCAATCCTATCCTCCGTCAATTTAAGAAGTCTATCATTCTCCTTGGCTAACTTGACCTTATCAGACTCAAGAGCCTCCTTAGATGTGATACTCTGCTGAAGCTTCAAAACATTCTTCTCCATCTTCCGTATATCATCTGTAAGCTTCCTGAGTTTCTCAAGATCCCTACTCGAATCAGGATTAAGACGAGAATATATATCTAAAGCGGGGCCTATATCCGTATTGTATATCCTTCCTAACTGATTAGCGATATCATCCAAATTATCCTTAGCCTCAAGACCGTTATAAGCCATGTTAGAGATGTAGGTGTTAAATGATCTATTGGATATACCATCGGTAAGGGAGTCGGCAAATCTGCTGGCCATAGTAAAATTATCAACCTTCTTATTGAACTCACTGATAAGGTTGGACTTATACTCATTTACCTGCTCATCTGTCATATTCATATCGGAGGCTATATCGCTATTAGGTATAGACTCGATGACTGTCTTGAAATTCTCCTTAGTATCATCTAACATCCCCATTTCCTGATCATAACGAAGACGATTGAATACAGCGTCACTAAAAGTCTTATCTACGATTCTGGAATTAGGTATATCGTCAGCGTTATTATCCGTACTTAATCCTGATAATTGAGCGTTCAGAGCCATGCTGCCACGAATAGCCTGGACAGCCGCCGAGGTCAAAGCGCCGGCATTAGTGTTGTAGGCCTCCACCATCCCCTTGTTACGGGACATGTCTTGGCTCCATTCCTTTATACCTCCAAGGCTTCTTACACCCATAACCGATCCGATAATCATACCGATTCCGATCTCCTTCCAGCCCTCATTAGATCCATAGGTCTCCTTAAACCCGTTCTTTATAGCTTCCATATAACCTATATTCTGGCGAATAGCCATGGGATTGTATCTTGATTCCACCCAATCCTCCGCGGACTTGCTGGACACACCTTGAAGACCTTCCTCGAACAAACCCTCAGATACCGGTCGCTTAATGATATTAAACGTATTACCAGCTATTTTCTGCCATTTCTTTGGTGTTATAGCCCTTAGTGCACCGTTGTCCATTCTCTCGGCCCCTACGCCAAATATATTGCGTTTTATGAACTTATCCACGCCCAGATCCATGCCAAACATATCACCGAACATAGCTATGTTGGATAATGACAATATGCCGACGTTTGCGGCGAATACGGCGTTAGCGGCATTGGCATTGTCAGCCCTGAACCTCATAAGCTCCTCATACGGGACTTCCCTCCCGTAAGCGTTACGATAAGATTGCCTGAAATTCTCCTCGGCCTCCATCAACATACTTCTGGCTTCCACTGAAGCTTCCCATGAGGTAGACGTGCCAAGGAATAGGGCGGTATCCAGCCCCTTGCCTACCCTCTGACCGATACGGGCGGCTCTAAGGTAAGCGCCGAATGCTTTCTTGGTGTCCGAAGCGGCCTTGCCTATCCTAGCTAAAGCCACCCCAGCCCTAGCTCCGGTACGAGCAAGGTTCATCAGACCGGCCCCGGAATATACGGCGGATGATAACATGGCGCCAGCGGTAAAAGCCAGACCCGACAGAAAGTCATTAGACCAGAAGTTAGCCGTAGTCATACTTTGAAGAAAGTTCATGTCCCGCTCCTCTCGATTATAATAATGAGCTAGACCATAATCCATCTTCTTATCCTGATCATCTAACCATCTCGTAAAATCATTATCAAAAACAGCATTGAAATTACCTTTGGATACTCCGGCATAAATACCATAAAAAGGCTGGATAACGCCTCCTAATCCGTACAAAGCGGTTTTTCCGGCAAGCTTACCCAATCCTCTCATCCACTTCTCAGTCCTACTCTGGGTTTTTGATAGACGTGTATCATTATCTACACCGGGTATATAGGACTCGTATTTGGGTATCCACGTTCCACTACTTAAACGATACCTTGAATCTTCTAACGATACCTCAGGTCCGGTGAGATTAAATCTACCCTTGTAACTCTGATCAGAAGCCATATATCCCAAAGGGGACATATGCTTCATGTTATCATAATAATTAGTCTTTACCGTATTCTTGATCCTTTCTGACAATGACGGTATCTGGGACTTTGATCTCTCGGAAGCAGAATACGGATCCAATACCGGAGGTAAGTCACGATCCGGTATATTATAGGGATCCGATCCAACAGCCTTTATATTATCCACGCTCATAGTAGGATACCCGTATTTGTTGGCAAGATCCCTTCCACTGGGAGCGTTATTATTGGTTTCCACTATTTCCATTATTTCCACTATTTCCGTTATTCCTGTTTCTTATCTCCTGATCGATCATACTAGCTATAGGCGAGATGAAGCTTTCAAAATCATCAGTAGTAGATCTACCTTCACTTCTCCAATATACCTCATTCTCCTTGCTAAGTATCTGTTGCCATGCCATGACCAAATAATACTGCGGGCAGAAGTCGATCTTCCTTGCTACCTCATCAGCATAATTAACGCCATCCAGATCAATTGAGTATAATGGAGTACCGCCATCCCTTGCTCCTCCCTTGCTGTATATATCAACATTTATCCCAGAGGAACCATTATTATACTTATATCCGGAAGCCCTTAACTCATACATAGAAGCGTTATCAAATAACACATCGGTAGCGATCATCATCTGATTCTTCCTGATATTACCGTCATTTATATTCGTGAACATATCTATATAAGGCATTGTCATATCCTTAGCTCCGCTGGCATAAGCCACAGGAGCTACCTGCAATGCCTTGGCCATCTTCCCATAAGCGTTATCGCTTGAATTGGCAAACGATATAGATACAACACCAGAGTCGTAGGTCTCGGATGGGATACTTACATCCTCCTTATAAAAAGTAAGGTCATTGGCGGCTAGATCTGCCTCACTTACCTCAACAACAGATCTTCCATCACCTCCATTATTACCAATGATCTGATAATTGCCATCACCTATAGGAGATATAGTAAACGTTATCTTCTTATTGGCATTATCCTTATCCTTGGGGATAAAACCACCACCACGAGTGAATAGATCACTAATCTTTATATAATCATACTCAGCTTTGCTTTTAGACGGATAATCACCAGAGAAGATATACTCACGCTCAGCGTACTCATGACGATATTGTCTTAGATAATCCTCACCGGCACGTTTAGCGTCATCAGCGATCCTACCTAGATCACCACGACTCCATTTATGTCTTAACAAATCGTTTCTTTCCCTATACGCTCCATTATATAAAGCGGTAGCGACACCAATCGCTCTATTATCTCCAGCAAATCTATCCTCTATCGCCTTGACGTGTATATTCCTATTAGCACCAGACACAACAAGAGACATTATAGATTCAATATCATCAAGCGAGAAGGATGTTCCCATAAGATTATTTATCTTATTCAGTAGGACACTAGATTGACCTGAATCTACCGATATAGATGGCGCTTCCCCTTCAACGGGACTATTAACAACATTTATATTATCATTCAATAAAGAACTATAAGCTGACAGTTTAGCCCAATCGTTTAACGTTATATCGTTTATACCATTTATATCAAAAACCTTATCGCCATTGTTATTAATATCTCCAAGATTGAATGTGCCGAATCCATAACTAATATCTATACCTGATCCACTATCCGATCTAGCTTCTCTCTGAATTATAGTATCAATACCATCCAAAACAGCATTGCTCGCCTTATTGAATCCATCATTGATCTTATTATACTTATCTCTTTGAGTATTTAGCCCAAGAAGCTTTATATAACTATCCTTGCCATTATAATCAAGAAGCGTATTCGTAGATCCACCATTAGCCTTGAAATATGTCATGATGATCTGGTCTTTATCCATATCCTTGACCACGTTACTATTCTCAGGATCAAACGCCCATGCGTCGATCTTCTTTCCAGCGTCATCTGATAGTGATTTAACGAAATTATCCATGCCAGTAGTCACCGCCCTCTCGTTAGCTATGAACCCGTTCATGAACTCATCGCTTATATTTACGTCCTCAAGGTTAGCGCTCTTAGTAACCACGGTAGGTCCTGTCATATCATCGTCTCCACCACCATTCTTTGATTTACCCGATTTGCCAGCTCTCATCAACGCAGCTTTCTCCATAGCCAGATTATGTCTCTTTGTCTCATTGAACTTAGCCCTCTCCATCATCTGTTGATTAGCCTTGAAATAATAATCATCAACGCCCAACGTCTCATATGAGTTATTATAAGACCATCTCAATCCGACACCACGAAGGAACTGCTGCCGCACCATAAACATGCCGGCCCGCTCTGGACTGTAGTTGTCGCCGATAACGCCCTCAGCCTCCTCCACGAAATCATTTTTCTGCTTGGTGATATCCGCCAGCTCTGACTCCAACCTAGCCTTTTTGACCTTATCATTGCCAACGCCCTTTAGCTTTGCCCGTATAGATTCTTCCTTGGCACTAAAATCATCAATATACCCTTTAAGGAAATCAGAGGTACTCTGGACATTGAATAGGTCAGGATTCGTCCTAGCCATATACCTACCCTCTAGTTGCATCTGAGCTTTGCCGTTCTCTGATATGGAAGCCATGGCTATATCCCTGACTTGAGCATAGCTCATTTCATCTATATACATCTCACGCATCTCCCCCGTCCTGTTACCATTGGCATCAATCACCGGCACATTGACTTTCTTTCCCTTATTAATGGAGATGAAGTTCTTCATCTTCTCATCAATCTCAGCGTGATAATCCGTATAAGGAGTATAATGTATAGGATTAAGACGTGTTCCTACCTGACCGTCATTCATCCATGCCACGGCATCGGCGAAAGCCTCAGCCTCGTTTATAGGACTATACATCTTAGGATTATTCAATTTCATATCCTCCATCTTCTCACTAAACGACCGGATCTCCCTAGTGCCGGCAATAGCATTCAACACACGGGTATCCAGAGCCTCTCCAAGACGAGCCTGTATACTTCTGGCTATACCATCAGAAGCCAAATTAGATTTACGATACACGTTATTCACGTCCTGTATCAATCCATTTAACCTATTCTGAAGATATTCCCTATCCTGAGGTTTTATAATGTCAGAATTGATAATATAATCAGCATACTCATTTATAGCCTGCCGATTGGTATCTATCTTCTGCTGCATGTATCCCATACCCTGCATCATGACATCCATGTTGTAGGGTGATACGTACTTGCCGTAATTCCTTAATATACTATATTGTGAAGCCATCCTTTATCCTTTCTTGCCTTTAGTTACTTCCTGAGCGGGATATAATCTCCTATAACTCAATATATCTCCTTGAGGATCAGCGATCAACTGACCATTGGGACCAATCTTAACATCCCCAAATATAGATCTTAATGTATTCATGGTCGTAGCCGTGTTCCACTTCTGCTGAATCTCGTCATTCACGCTATCGAAATACCTAGCCCAATTCTCGTCATTAATAGCTAACCCCTGCAATATCCGTTGTTGATAAGCTTGACGTTGGGCTATGTTCTTGTCGTAAGTATTCGCCCATGATTGAGAATTGACATTATCAGCCCAAGTTCTTTGAGCCACGTTACCTCGCTCTACCCCATTAATGTACTTACCTATATTGGAGCTCATGATAGCCTGTAAATTGGAAGATAAAGCCCCTCTCTGGGAATCCGGGACATTACCCATCTGATCCAATTGTGATTGGAAAGCACGATTGGCTTCAACCATATACTGATCCGCTGATCTCAATACCGGATCCACGGTAGGAGCGTAATGCCTTTCCAGACCTTCCGTTGTCACGGATCCCGGAGTCATCCTGAATACCTCGGGGAAGTCAAGACCGCCACCCACTATATTCCTGCCTCCATTGCCGCTGTTCGACTTACCGGCATTTGTATTGGTCTTAGGGAGTGTATTGGGATCAATCAGCTCAGGCATATCCAGTTTAACATCAGGTTCCTCCACATCACCTATATCCATAGGACCGGGAGCCACCTTATGAGGATCAAGTATAAAATCAAGACCTTCCATTCCTTTCATGGATCTCAATGCCTGCATCTTAAGCATATCCTCGCCAAGTATCTTATTAACGACATCCTTGTTCTTGTCAGAAAACAGTTGACTAAAATGGGTGATACCAGCATCGTTAAGAGCCTTATGTTGTTCATCTGTAACAACGTCTAGACCGATCATAGGGCGAGATGTGGTAAACAAACCTAATTTATTGTCTCTCATCCTATCATGATATGCGGCTTTCTTGTCTTCCGGGTAATTACCTTGACTATCCTCACCGCCAAAGGAAACGAGCGTCGTGTAATCCCGAAGCGCCTCGGCGTTGGCGATGATCGGGTTCTCCGCCGTAGCCAAGCCCATCCAGCTACTTGTCTGACCGTAGATAGCGTCTTGCAATGCCCTAGCCCTAGCGCCCTCTGAAGCTCCCATATAAGCATCGTAAGCGACCGGATTGAATGTCTTATAATAATTCAACCTCTCATCCGTATTAATACCTCCATAAGAGCCATCAGTTCCTTGGCGTTGATAACCGAAATAGTTAGGATCATTGTTGAACCTATTCTCGATCGGGCGGAAAGTTAATTTACGACCGAACAAAGACGTGCCTCCTATCTCCATCTTCTGGCGAATACCAGCCACTTTCTTAAGCAGCTCTTTCTTAGCCTCAGCTATATCCTCCTCCGTAAGACCGTATTCTTTCATAGATCTGGATATGATGTTATCTATCTCACCACCCTTAGCGAAATACGTATCCTCATCCTTCTTCATCTTCCGGTCTTCCTGTTCCTTGTATATAACATTAGCGAAATCCGTAAATCTTCCCTCTAAGCCATTAACGGTATCGTTGCTATCATTTATAGCCTTAGATAATACGGAGGCGTTTAAACGCCTTGTATTCTCGTCATCTATCTTATCGTTTTTCTTCAGCTTCTCCAGCGCCTTTTTCTGATCATCGTAAGCCGATTTAAGACCGATATTAGCCTTATACCTGTCCATTAACGTAGCATACGTATCCTTAGGCGTGGCTTTGATCCCATACGTATCTCTGATGTATTTAGCGAAATCCGGCTCTATGGTTGTGTCGTCGGTAATAACCTTCGTTCCCTGCTCCAAGGAAACGGGGGTTCCACCATCGGCGTGCTTCTGCCCCATAGCCTCCATCGGCGCCTCTCCGGGCTGCGTCACGTACTCACCCTTCTCGACCTCTACGTTGGCTTGATCTTCCATCGACTTAGGTAACGGATACAGGTACTCACCGGTAAGGCTTCCGCTATCGAACCTATTATTAGGCCCTAGATAAACACCCCCACCATCCTTGTACTGCATCTGGGATTGCCTTCTTTGTCTGGCCTCACGCTCCTGAGCCAACCTGATATTGGTACGAGTACCTTTCTCAGACGCTATCCCAGAAACCACGTTACGAGCCAATCCCATGATACCACTAATTCCTGAGGCTATGGTGGTTATCGTATTAGCCGTTTTAGCCCTAGTGGATAAATCTCCATATCCCTCGCTTCTCATACGCCCTATACCACGACCCATCTGAGTGAATCTAGACCCTATATCATCAGCGCCATAGTAAGGGATGGTGGTAAAATCAAAAACATCCGTACTACCAGACTTATCAACCTTCTTATTACTGTCAACCAAAGCGCTCAAATCACTTGTATCAATGGTATTAATATCAGGCTGCTGAATATCAAATCCTATCTGGGTAGACGAAACCAAAGGCTCCACTCCAATACCCTGAAGACCAACAACATTACCGGGCATAATAGGGGTGACTTCCCCGGCCTCTTGATATTTAGGTATCTTCCTCTTGATTACATACTTGCTCATATCAAATTAATTTCGTTCTGACACAAAGATAGTTTAAAAAAATAGAGACTCATCATTTCACAACGATGAGTCTTTTTAATATCAATCTTTTAAACACGTTATAGGATTGCTCCACTTCTTTTTCCACTCATGACCAAGATAATCTATAAGTTTATCATAAGTATCTATAAAGCCACCATCTATAACCCCGGTGATAACATTCTCTACAGCTACTATGTCGTTTAACTGATTCTTTGTAGCCGTATTCCTTATCCCACTCTCATGCTTGTTAAAGACGATAAAATTAATAGCCTTAGCTACCCTTGATATCTTATCAGACAACTGACTCTTGTCGCTAACCAACCTGGCGACGGCCGAACTCATCTTGATATAAGCCTCGCCAGCGGCATTCCTGTCCTCTATGAATCCATCATGCAACCATATTATCACCTTGGCGTATATCTCTGGATCCAATTCCAATGCTACCATAACAAAAAAATACGGATTTACATACCATTTCTGACCCTCCCCCTTTCCTCTTCGGTAAGCCATTCCGTATTTCTTGAGATCGGTTATCTTATTGATTTTCAATTCATGGTTTTGTACCGTAAGATTTCTTACATTACATATATCATTAATACTCAGCTCCCTAACAAGAGCTTTCATCTTTTCCTGAAATCCATTAGTAGCAAACAAATGATCAAGCCTTCTAGACTCCAACCCCATAGATTTACGTTTTTCATTCAAGGCTTCCATAACTTCCGTTATGCATACAAACCCGTCCTTGGACATAACAGAAATGTTCCTACCTAATAATTCCCTGCTCTCTGATGATAAAATCAAATTACTTTTCATATCTTTACTAAAAGTTTTTAATTAATAAATGCGCCTATCCGCTCGTGATGAGTAGGTAGGCGCACAAATATAAGCAATACTAATATTATTACAAAATATAATAGCCTATATCATAGATAATAAAATCTTGAAATTTTACATATCTCAAATAATTACAAGATGCTAGATCCTTTTTACAAACAGTGATCCTATAGCCTTAACCAAATCATAGAAACCGGCAGAACTGAGACCTACAGCCACTCCATATAATAAAGCTTCCCACCATTCACTCCCTATAAGCAATGGAGACACCTTTAGAAACCACACTAATATACAAACCAGCATACCTATGACTACGGCGGATAGGACTTTAGCCCACTTATGGGTGTCAATATACGGCACAACCTTGGCTAACTGCGTAGCTGACATCGTGACGAAAGCCATGATGCCGGTGAAGGTAGTTAAATCAATAGTGATAGCCCCTTCTGATGGGATTACCTCTTGCGCCATCAAAGCGAATGGCGTCAATAACATAGCAAATAAAAATAACAATCTTTTCATATCTAAAACGTTTAATTACTTCGCAAATATAGCGTTAATTCTGGGTTCTGCTCATACCCTTTATATTCAGCATCAACCCCGGTATCATATTAAGCACCAACTGCCTTTTCGCCTGCTCCCTACGCATACGCTCAGCTTCCGCTATCTGCGCCTCTGATTGGGGATCGTTCTTGATGTTATTAGCGATATCCTCTATAGCTTTCCTGTTGGCGCCTGATTGAGCTAGCATCTTATATAACAGGTCTTGACCTTCCTTCTCCCACCAGCTATCCATGGAAGAGCGGGAAGCCAAAGAAGGATCGGCAGGGGCTACCGTCTCAGGTACGGGCTGCTGACCTCCGTCCCCCGTGCCCGAATCCCGCTGCCCGAACTCGTATCTCATTGGCTCGTTCTCAGGGACACCGTATCTGTTGGAGAACATATCGGCGAACTCAAACCGCTTCTCGTTTCTTAATGTCGATCCAAGGGGTCTTCCGTATCCTTGATTCCATGCCACGGTAGCGTCCTTATAATTCGTGGCGTTATCAAAATCAGCCTTCGAATACATATAGTAATTATAAACATTGCCTTGAGCGTCCTTATCAAAGAACTTGCCTTGGTTCATGTAGTTCCAGCCTAGCCCCGGAACCTTGCCTTGATACTCATCCACAAGATAATCCAACTGCTGTGTCAAAGTCGGTTTCTTACCATACCTACGCTGTAGCTCTTTCTTCCTCGGTCCAAGCCATTGTTGGATGCCAAAATCACCGGCGGCTCCTAGGGCTTCGGTGTCCCCTCCGGACTCGGCGGCGATGTTCGATAGGATGCCGATAGCTTGAGTTTGTGGTATCCCTTTCTTTTCTGTCAGATAGTCCCATATCTCATCATACACAACCATCTTACTATCCCCTGATCTACTAGGATCAATAACGTATTTACCAGCACCATAATCTCGTTCTGTATTTACCGGACCTCCATCCTCCTTATCCTCCAACTTATTCTTAGACATAATAGCGTTACGGATAAGAGCGTCTTTACCGCTTTCTGGGAGAGGACTATAATCCTTAAACGAACCTCTCTCATCAAACTTATTACCTATAGCATCCAGCGTCTTGGTAGCTATATTGACAGGAAACTCTTGATCATCGCTATAAAAATCATACACGTCGTAAACACCTAACCTCCCATCCGGACGCCTATAAATTGTAAAATTGCCAAACCCTGATAACGGGGTAAGATCACCAGCAGCTTCGGGATAAAAATCGTACTCAGAAAAAACCGTAGGCTTTCCGGATCTTACAGAATTACGATTCTTCTCAAAAATATCTACCCACTCTCTTGACTTCTTTAAGAACTCCAATTTACCATAAAGCTCATCTGATGCCGGTGTATCAGAACCATATATTTCTTGCTCCGTATCACGAATCTTCTTATCTAACCTCTTTATCTCATCCTTAGTATCACGATTAAACATCCTCTCGATATCAGCAATAATATTATCGGGGATTCTTATTTCTTTGCTATTTCCGTCAAGACTATTAGGTTGGGATAAGAATCTACCCCATAGCTGTTCACTATATTCATCAACATTAGCTTTGCCATTTCTTCCGTATATAAATTCCTTAGCCTTATCAGGAAGACTGGCATTTGAGGCTACCACATCAGGGGTGACATTCTCGTACAACCTCCTTCTTATGGCGTTACCTATGATGTCTTTTAAATACGAAGCTCTATCAGATACATCTTGTCTTACATGCATAGGATCATTACCAGTAGGACCTCCTTCGGCTTTCCGCTCAATTTTCTCTCCCCATAGCCCATATTTCTCCCTAGGCCATATGCCGTCTATGGCATCCACATAACCAACGGGATGCTCCCCTTCCAGACGCCGGTTCCGCCGCTCGTCCGCTGGATACAGGGCGTTGGCCAACGGCTGCGTGATATGAACCAACCCCTTATCCTTGGAACTCGACATAGCATCCACCACAGTCCGATATACAGGCCTTAATTTCTCAGGTAGATATAATCCCGCCTCGTCAACCAGCTCACCTATCTTCTTATTTATACCCCTGAGGCTGAAATTATAATTACCCATACCGTTATTCAACGGGGACAACGTACCTCTTATCCCATTCATACCTTTAACTGCGGCTCCTCCGCTAAGGATATCAAACTCCGGGGACACGTTTCTCAAAGGACTATCATCCATACCCCTGAAATACATAGGACGCTCGCCTCTTACGACACGATCAAGATCCTCCTTATATAAATCCTTTATCCACGATGGGATTTCCTCCGGTTTATTCTTCTTAGACATATACTACATTTTTCACAAAGATAACTATAATCTCATAAGCCTAAAAACACGAAACGGGCACATAATAAATCATGTACCCGTTTATACGCTAATGCATGTGATAAGCAGCCAAGGCTCCTTTAGCTTTCTCCTTAGACTTGTACTTAGCCGGCCATAATTTACCGGTCTTGTTACTGACCACTCGCCAATCACTCCCTACTTTCTTGATACATCCTGATTTCGGGCATTTGCCCTTCTTTTTACTGCTAGTTTTCCCTGCTGCCATAACATCAAATATTTAAAGGTATATAATCACCTCAATAAACTTTCTCATCGTTGCTAAACCAACGTACTATCATCTTGAACCGACTCTCAATGTCATTCACGAACCTAGCCAAGAACCAATCGCCACGAAGACGATCCCGCCACCTCCGATGATAATCGACAGCCCTGGGGTCGATCTTACGGTCAATGTCATTCACATCCTTAACCCATATCGGAAGATTGTTCGTATCGTCTTTGACCTCGTTAAAATAGTCATTTATATTTATCTTCTGATCAACCTCCGTCACCAGTATCTCACGGCTATCGTCATTGGTTACAGGATACCTTAACCGCTGGCTCATATCGTTCTTGTCGGCGATAACCATCCGAAGCTCACCGCTGTTGTTGGTATCATTATAAAACCATGCCTTATTAAATCCAGTAGTCCTAAGAATTTGGTAATTAACCTCATCCTGATATCTTCTGGCATCCATCCGATATTGGTAGTTGGTGAGGATCTTATTCACGTACTGCTCACGTACCGGAACCTCTATAACAAACGGATATAGCTTACCATAAAATACTTGATACGATTGGTTGGTCAAACCATGAGACCATAAACCTATCTCCTGACTTTCACTTGAGTAGTTCTTTCCGGACTGGAAATAATGCTGGTGCTCGATATAATAATCAGGGGTGTAGGATAAATATGATTTCCACTCACCCTTCAGGCAGTTATACCCAACGGTGAACGAGACGTCCGTGAAATGGCTGGTGTCCTGCAACTCCACCGCCTGTCCGTTCCTGTAGAACCGGCCGCCACGGAATTGGTACTCGCTCGGATTCCCTACCGGTATATAATCTTTCTTGGTTATCAGAACCCTCTTAAACCTATTATCCCAACCCATGGACAACCCTATACCAAAAAACTTGTTATCAATATCATAATAAGACAACTCAGCGTCCGTATCAGCGTTATATATCCGGCTACGGATGATCTTCATCTGAAGATGCTCCTTAAACCAGTTTCTAAGCCCCGGTGTGACCTCCGTAAGATTCCTGCCATTAGAATCTACCTTGAATACCTGACCACGCCTTAAATCGACCCAAAAATGCCCAAACTCGCAACTGATCATATCCCGACTCTGGGTCCCGGAATATCCTAACGTCGTATTATTATACTCAATGCCACGAGAGGCGAAAAGCCCACCTGTCCCTAGCTCGCTATTCTCCGGGGATATTCTCTCCGCCAACACGTCTATGGCGTTATATAACCCTACCTGATTCTCGAAGCGAGCCAGTATCTGATCCGACTCTATCCCTTTCATGCTTATAAGTTTCCCGAAAGAGGTCTTGAACTCATGGTAATCCATAGGCTTGTACGACAGCCAAGGATCGGTCATGCCGTTCTCCGACACGTCGGCGGTGCTCCATATGACGCCGTTGGGTCTTTGGTAAGCGCAGTCCCAAAAATTGCTATCATACGTCTCTGGTAATGACCTTCCGCCTAGTGTAAAACGATTCTTATACACAGGACTTATCTTAAACACATTATCCCTTGATATAGGGACATTACGCTCCTGAGTCCATGATATATAATCCCCTACCTCCGGATAGAACCCCTCGTAAGGCTCAGGCCCGGCTATACGGAAATTGCAATTGATCTCAGACTCCACAAGAAACTGAGGTATGCCATAGAAGTATAGGAAGAAACGACCGCTAAGATACATATCTCCGGTCTTGCAAACCATCTCATAAGCGCTCTTCCGGCTAGGGAAAGAGTATAGCGATCCGGTATCCGTATCGGTCTTATTAAGATAATCCTCCCCGGTATCGTAATTAACGAAATAACGGGGATACCCGATGTTCCGATAATCATAATAAGGGAATGGTATCATGTCCCCCTGACCGAACTGAGTCAAATAAAACATAGGCATCTTCCTCTTAAGCGAGAATCTTGATATAAATACATCACCTCCAAAAACAGGTTTACGCTTATCCTTATCCATCAACCCGCAACCACCTAACGATACCCACCTGATATCCTCTATCTGCCCGTATTGAGCCGGAGAATATTTCTTTATCCTCATATAAGGACAGGATACGAAAGATTCACGTGTCATAAAATGAGGCGTCATACCAGCCACCTCATCGTTACGAATATTACACTCATCCTGAATACGACTGGTATCGTAACTTGAAACCAACTCCGGATATTCAAGCATATACTTATCCATACCAAATGACATGAACAACGAATGCTCACGATCGAGGTTGTTTATGATAATAGGCTTACCACCTACGGTTTCCCCTTGCGAAGAGATATCTGTTACCGGATATAATCCGCTCTTGATATATTTGGCCGTTGACAATCCACGTAACTCTGACTCCCCTATTTTTTGGTAAAATAAATTATAATGAGCGACAGAAGTATAATAATAAGCATAGTTCCGTCTAGGTCCCCTATCTATCAATGCCGTTAACCACTGATGCCTGTACTTGCCTATATCCACCACGGACTGGGCTGTGGCCTTGGCGATACCCGTAGCCAGACGGATAGCCGTCAGCGCTATGCCGACAGGGTTGGCTAAAAAGAACACGCCTCCACCGACATATTGCTGTGAAGCCGACTGATATGTATACTCAGCTATAGCGGATATTAAATTAGCCATGGCCTCCACCGTAGCCAATGACGTTGCCATACTGTAAGCCTTGCTCCCTAATATCGTCCATTTAGGGTGATCCTCCACCTCCCTGAATATACCGGAGGATTTACCTAATTGATAACCATCAACAAGGCACTCGGTGGGAGCGTCAGGCTTGTTAAAGGCAATATCAGGACTTAAGAATGAATACCAGATATTACCCTTCCTGTTAAACGGGTGCGTTATAAATTTCTCACGATTAATATCCTTATAGATATACATATCATCAGACAAATCGTTGTAAGGGTAATTAGGATAAAGGTTAGCCGATCCGTCTGGATCATCGTACTTAAACATATCATAAGCCAGACCGGTCCCGATAACGCTCTTATCCAACGTCCTATCGCCCCTATACAACTCATATCCTATTATAGAATCTCTTCTAGCCTTATCTATAAGACCGTTCTCTACCGCTATATCCAGAAACTCATTAACGATATCGTCATCAAGCATCACCCCCATAGGATAAATATAGGAGTCAACTCCATATTGACCGGTCAGTTGAGACGGATTACCCATGAAAGGAGCGACAGAGTTATCCGGAAACTTGTAATGACGTATAGGTCTCTGACAAAACGTGGTTGACGTATTGGGGTACTCAGCGTTACCCCCATTACCGGTGAAATAAGACTTACCCCCAACTGATTTAGGAGACCCATAGTATTTCGTCAAAGAATCTATTATGTCCTTCCTCTTTAATCCTCCCGATGATATCCCGATCTTACTTGAATCATACAACTCAAAATTAGCCGGGTACTTATTGGTAGACTCCCAATATCCGAAATCACCATACTGATATGGTCTGGGAGCGCAGTCAGCGGGTTTATCTCCACATGAGACACATTTCGCCTCATAGGTAACAAATCTCCTTAATTTCAATTCTTTCGTGAAGAAGAACACGTATTTCACCTCCAGCGGCCGAATGCCAAAACAGAACGGGGCGGGGAAGATGGCGGTGCCGGCCGTATAGAATCCGGCAAGCTCCTTCATGTCCTGCCTCATGGCGAAACCGGTGAAGAACACGCATACCGCAGGCTCGATGCAAACATATATCTTATGGAAAGTAGTCTTGTCATCATTCCAGAACAAGTACTTTGGCATCATAAATATCTTATGATCCACGTAATTCACTATAACACCTTTCTTGGCATCATTAGCCAAAGGATTAGGAGCCACGGTACCTTCCTTGTCCGAGAAAAACGTTATACGAACCTTATTGTATGATGATGAGTCGCCGATCGGATAATTATAGTTACCCATCATCTCTATATACATAATACCGTTATCAGGATCGGATAAACCACTTATGTATTTCTCGTAATCCAACTCCACCCATCTGGCGTATGAGGATACATGTGGATAGAACTTGAAATAAGTCAAGTTGCTTCTACCGAACCAATTGGTCTTGGCGTCAATATCATTCTGCACAGACACACGATCTTCCCAGTCAGTAGTTATACCGGTATTAAACTTAGAATTATCACCATCGCCAAAAAGACACATGGCGTTCTCGATACCAAACTGACTCTCATATTGGGGGAAATAAGCCTCCATCGTATCCATTAACTGATCAAGCATCGTCTCCGTATGCTTCTTTCCTTCCCATCCGGGATATTGATACAAATATGTGCACTTACCCAATGACCTACCCCCTTGGAATGTAGGAAGTTGAACATCGTTAATAGTAGGATTCACGTGAGGATCACCTACCGAACACCCATTAGTACATATACCCTCATCATATAACTGCCGGACATTAGACATATCCTGACACAAGACCAAGGCGGAGGAGTCTATATCAGACGGGAATTTATCCTCATCCTGACCATCCAACCATTCCTGAACCAGATCTATGATATTCTTACCTCCACTGGAATAATTATCGAAATCACACAATACAGAAAATTTCCTTTGTGACTCGGCATTACTTTGTATTAATGTAGTAGGCTCGGTCTCCGTATAATCACTAGCCAGCTTATACGTAAAATCAATCATAGAATCCACCAAAGAGTTTTTATCCAATATAGTCCTGGTCTCTATCCTCTCAATATCATCACATCCACTAGGGAAATCGGGAGCCTTTATACCGTCTTGATCCTCCGGCAACGATATAGCAGCGCATAACTCGTCGGTAATACCTACATTAGATTCTATGATATCACACAGATTCTCTATATTATCAGCGATATAATCAATAGCATCATCTACCGTAACATCTTCCCCCATCGTGTTGATAACGAATTGAGTCTCTCCTACTGTGGCATATTCCTGCTCTACATATCTGAGTTGCTTGACATCTAGCTGATTCTTGCATTCTCCTCCAAAACCATCAAATCCCCAAGACGGGTCGTTTATGATCTTTGCCGTATTCTTAAACTGCCAAAGATGACGGCGGCTGTTCCCTGCGCACTGCGGGTTGTTCTCCAGCACCGACGCAGCCGACAGGTCGTCAGAGTTACCGTCCTCATCAACGATAACCTCCATCTCCTCCCTTGTGGCCGGACGAGGGATAAGCGGGAATCTAGCTGTCCTGTATCCCGTATTGGTAAAGAATCTTATACCCAACGGATATACCTCGTCACGCATGAAAGAGGCGTATTTAGAGCAAGCCACACCGTCTTTATACAAATTCTCCGTGGCTATAGATGTCTGCCATTTAACGAAATGACCCAAGAAATTAACGACCGGTTGAAGATTCCATTCATTCTCCACGGTCAAGCCGTATTGAAGAAGACGATTCCCGACAGACGTCATTCCTCTGGCTGTCTTATATACCGGTATTTCCTTGGATAACTTCTCCATGGTCGTACGCTCGCTATACTGATCCGTAAGATAATAGATGGTCCTTTCCGTTATCGGATGTATACCTTCTATGAAATACTCAAGAACCGGGCTTTGCTCACCATTAAACCCAACCGTGTTCTGTATAACACCTATCTTATAATGAGATACCTGCTTATCTATATTAGACACGGTAAGGCGGATACCCATGTTGGTTGACTTACCCCATAAACCATCGCGGATAACCATATCTTGACGATCGAATAACATGATTGGGTTGGTCAATGAGCAATATCCGGTCTTCTCAATCCCGAACTCATCGCACAACGCCACGCAGAACTGGTAGGTCCCGGCACGCAGGCTCCCCCCGAACTCCACGACCTCAGGCTCCACGCATGGGGCCGTCAGCAGCGGGAATACCAGTAGCTTCTCGCAAGCCAGCCTACACCTCTCTATTGGCTTATCATCCCCACACGTCTTATACCCATGATAATGATACCAAAAATCACCATTCTCATCTGGATTAAGAGCCTTGTCAACCATAACATATCGCTGGGGGTTATATCCATCAGTCCAGTATATAACCTTACCACACTTCTCATCCTTGATCTCTATATCGAAGATAGGATGATGAATGGAGAAATTAAGACAAGGATCATCGGCACCATCCTCTATCAACACCTCCATCAAATCACATATCTCATCGAAACGACCATCCGACTCCTCAAGCCTCTCGCCAAGGATACGATGAATATCTTTCCCTGATCCCGCTAATTGATCCTCTACGGTCTTGACATAATCCAATGACCTCATGAACGTGATCTTAGAGGTGTTGTTATCAGGATTCACCAGAAAGAAATAAGTGTTATCACCAGCTATATCATTCTTATACCCAATAACCTTATAGCCATCAAATCGCTTACATAAAAGGGTGCTAGGCTCGTTCTGGATCTTAAGCTGGCTTCCATCGTCACCCTCTATGGTAGCGTTCAAGGCGAAACTGTACTCAGACGGGGATAGGTCCTGTGGATGCTTATCCCTGTTCATCCCGGAGCCGGGAACCGCTATGTTAGAGTTATTTTGCACGATCTTATCTTTTTCGCAAATATAACAAATCCTGCGGATAATCACTTACACGCAGGATCTTGATAAAAACTATACCATTATGCAAAACATTCAAAATCGCACAAAAGTAAAAAAATCCTCCTAACTTTCACAAGTCAGGAGGGAGACTAGATGCTCGTGGTAAAGCACAAAAAACAAAACAATTACAAATTTTTACCCATGTAGCTTGACTGCTTGTCAGCATCCTCTACAGATATGTAAAAGAAACCGTTAGTCACGTATCTCTCATTGACATCCACAAAATCAGTAGATCCTTTATCCACTCCTTTCTTCGATCCCTCATCACACACAGCTACCAGACTATTAAAGTCATTGGAATAACCTACGACTACACCGTGTATATCCCGATTTCGAGGATCGAATACGTACCTCATCTTACACCTATCGTAAGCTAACTCTAAAGAGCTTTTGCTTAACCTCTCATCTAATCCAGCACCCGCTACCAAGGCCAAAACGCTCTTTGATATGTCACTCATGGTGGTATCCTTGGCCGGAGCCTTAGGCATAGAAACGCCTTCCATGACAAAATCCAACGCCTTATCTACAAGACCATCGAAATCATCATCTCTTATATAATCCTTAAGCACCTCCAGTATATATAACCGGACATGGAGTTCGTTATTGACATCATTTAATGCGATCATAATATTAGTTTTCGGCAAAGCTAGATTATTCCTGCGCAATAAAAGATCAAATATGTCATAAGCGAAGGACTAAAAAAAATAAAAACTCCCCCATCCTCACGGACGAGAGAGCTGATAGATATTTGTATTATGAAAAAGAATAATCACTCACCTATTCTTACAATACAGTCACGAGACTCCTTGTTATAAATCATCGTACCTACCTTAGAATACAAGGTCTTTATATTTTGCCAATTATCCTCGCCGTGAGCGGGTACGTTAGTAGGGGCATCACCGGTATAAACCTCCTCACCTCCTATGTTGACAAAATCATATCCACGTTTCTCCATCGTTCCGCCCTTATAAGCTGTAAATTTGATAGTTACATTCCCTCTTTCTCGACCGCCATACCAGTTGCCGTATATACCACATCTGATCTCAAGAGGTAATTTATCGTAATTATCGCCATCCAATAACGGCCCCATCTGGATCAAAGCTGCCTCATTACCTGATTCCATGTTATCACCACCGTGGATAAGATAATCACCTACCCGCTCCTGCGTGGTCTGGTACTGTTTACTCCAACCAACCAGCTTGCCGTCCACGTCCGGGAGGCCGGTGTTGTCGAAGCCGGTTGCCGTGTCGAAGTCAATGCCGTCCTCGTCAGCCCAGATATACCTAAGCACTAGGTAGTCGAACTCCGGGATGATCACCACCGGAACCGACTCCTGCCTGCACACGAACGTCTTTTCTTCCTTGGTGCCTTCTTTTATAACTTTGTACGTAGCCTGACGTATCTCGCCAGTCTCATTAATATCAGCGGTAACCCTAACCTCAGCAGGACCGGTACCACTTGTCTTATCTAAATGTATCCAATCAGCCATATCATCGTATTTTGTTAAACCATTTTAATATACTTATCAAAAGCGTTAGGCCACATCCGCTCATAAGACAACATCCTCCTCCTATTATCCTCAGCCAGTTCCCGATAATCATTCAAGGTAATCATCGACATCTTAAGCTCCTTCATAGCCCTAGCGAACTTACCCGGTTCTTGCTGAGCGTATAATTTGTAAGCGTCACCAGCGCCTTGTATCAAGCCATTAACGGCGGCGTTCTCGAAGATCTTCATCTTGATATACGTCTCGACATAATCCTCAAGATAACCTAACGCCGTTTCAGGTATATACGGGAGACCGTCATCATCCTTGGGTGTAGCACGATATATGATGTAAATAAATCCATCAAACCCGGTATACATAGTATTGCCGGATATAGTTATATCATAATTATCCCAAGCATATTTATCCCGATACTTGTCGGCGGCGCAATCACGTCTCAACCCACGACCTATAGACAGCCTTACGGGGTGATGGTAATGGAAGCGAACCTCGTGAGACCCGATATATATCTTCTCCGTGATTGTCTTCTCAAACTCCTCCTTACAGCACTCCGTGCAGGAGTTCCAACGAAACCCGCGCTCCGTGCGCTCGACCCAGCCGATCTCGTGTTGGAGGTCAGCCTTAGCCTTATCGCCCCCCGGAATCTCACAGACAAGAGGCTCACACCTATAGGCGTCAAGCATGTCGAAGAAATCGGAAGGTAATACCGCCTGTTTGTTGCTGGTCTTTACAACCGCCTCGGACATGACGGCTATAACACCCCCAAACCTTTTTAAAGCTATCTCAGCCCACCTATAAACAGACGAGGTGTCTATAGCTCCGCTATCGTCGTATTTATGTAAATCGGCCTTGATCTCGGCCAATAAGCCTTTTATTGTCATATTCAAGTCTTTTGCACAAAGATATGTATTTGAATCCGTGATACAAAAAAAATCCAGTCTACCCTCACGAGCTAACTGGATCATAGAAACTTCTACAGCTTATAAACCCATTTAACTCCAAATACCTTACTTTCCGATTCAACTTCCCGGTACAAGAACTTATATCTCCTACCTGATTCCATAGCCAACCTACACTCCCTGTTCAACGCCGGAGAAATATAGAGATGGAAATACTTGTTCCGAGGCATAAAATCAATACACGTATGGACATAAGAATATCCACCCGTTCCACGTCTGTTAATAGTACCGGTAAGCTTATTCAGATATATCTTACGATTAGGATTTATCTTATGGCACAGATAACCGATGTTGTTTATATAAACCCCACCCTCATTCTCCAGATACTTATCACGTATAACCTTCCATATCAAGGACTGACATTCGAGAATATCATTCTTGTCCACGATCGTATGCTTCCTCCTCTTACCGTTCTTAGACATAATAGACCTGTAGAACCTAAGAAAGTATTGATCAAGTATTTTAAACGACTTAACTTTCATACCGCAAATATAACAATTCTATCCTAATTCGAGTAATATTTAGATGACTTTTGGTGTAAGTGTAACGGTGATAAGGCCGCACTTACCGCCGCGGCACAGGCTGACGCACAGAGACTAGCGCAGGAAAAAGCCAACGCTATGGAATGCGATTGCCCCAAAACGTGGAGCGCTTACGCCAGTGGAAGTTTCAACGGTCAATGTTTAAGTATATCGGTAAGCTACAATAACCCATGTGGAAAATCTAAAACAGCTTCATTCGATGTGTATTATACTAGATCCGAACCGTCAGGAGATGTGGAATATTTCTCCACTACCAAGACCGTTACGATACCGACAGGATCGGGAACAGTATCCGGAGGTAGTGATTGCGTAAGTAACGCCACAAGTATGTATGTCTCTAACCCAAGTCAAGGTGGAGGATGTTAAAAACAAAAGGAGAGGTTGATTAGCCTCTCCTTTTTAGATAAACCTAAGATCTCTTTTCTTAGTATGATTAAGTATCCTACTAATATGCCTTGTTCTAAAACCTGTTTTGTCTTTTATCTTATCATAGATATAGTTCTTTGATACGTATGCTGACATCTCTCCAAGATCCTTTATAATCTCATCATACATATCATGTATCTCATTATATTTTATGATTGAGCTATCTCTCATTCCTCTTTCCCCGATACCATCAACAACATCCTCAGCACCAAAGAAATTGATTATAGATCTTATTATGTTCATGCTTATTGAATTTTTTGCGTTTTCTTATTAATATCCATATCCGGATTCTCATCCGTAGGTATCTGTAGTTTGGTTATCGTCTCCCTTAACGTCTCAGATACCACATATTCCAGTAACTTATCAGGGCATATGAAATCATAATCCCATTGAGATATACATGGATCATCTTTTTCCGTTCCACATCCCCCTAGTTCTAACGCCGCTTTCCTGTCAAGGGTTATAAGATCCACGTTTATAGCCTCTATATTTATATCAGGTATATAGATATATCCATCATTGACGTAATAATAGTATTGATCTATATTGCCATATTTACGTTCCTTATTATTAGCGTATTTTCTTAACGATATAGGAGTAAATATAATATCATCCATGATGTTCGATACCTTTATAATAGCCGGTCCTATACGGGTGTATATCATATCGGGCAACCTTTTCTTAGATCTCATAAGAATCCGGCATAACTTGAACTCATCAAAACAACAATCAACCTTCCGGACTCTCTCCATCTCCAGACAATTGATATGGGTGTATAACGATTCCTCGCCGAACAAAGTACCGTCAGCGTATTTCTGGGCTATATAAGACCTTGCTTTTTGTCTGCCTATGGATAATATCCATCTCCTACTGACATGAGCGTCCTTATTGATGGAGTTCATATCATTTATGATTCTAGATACAAATTCTGAATTTTTCATATGCTAAATACTGAGGAGGGGATATACCCCTCCGGTTGTTACTTCTTTTTCTTAACCTTGCCTCCACATTTCAATTGAGGTTTCTTTTTCTCGGAGACCTTGCCTCCATTAGCCATTTTCTTTTTCTTATTGCAAGCCATAACTTAATGTATTAATATTAACGATACAATATTAATGATTTTAGGTGATTATATACAACTTTACACCACAAACATACCGAATCGTTTTTATTTATAAATAATAATTCTTACATTTGCGCCATGAGATTAGTTGAACAACATACAATCAAGCCAAGTTCTGTTTATTACAATGAGCTTTATGACTTATTGCATAAGTGTAAAAACTTATACAATAAAGGATTGTATGTTGTTAGACAACACTATTTCCAATACAAGGATGATAATACTGTAAAGTACAAATATCTTAACTACTATTCTCTTGAAAAGAAATTAAGAACAGAAAACGATGCTGACTATCGTGCTTTACCTACACCAGTTGCTCAACAAGTGTTGATGATGGTCGACCAAAATTTCAAGTCCTTCTTCAATCTTCTTAACAAGAAAGGTAGAGGTGAGTATTCCGAATTTGTTAGAATACCTAAGTATCTTAACAAAGACGGTTTGTTTCCTGCTGTTTTTACAACAATCGCTTTTTCTCAAAAATGGATAAAGCAAGGCATTGTTAAGTTACCAAAACAGTTTTCCTTTACAACAAGAACCAATAAACAAAATATCCAACAACTTAGGTTCATTCCTAAGAATGGGTATATTGTTCTTGAAATAATTTACAACAAGAAGGAAAAGAATCTTATGTCAGATAATGGAAACTACCTTGGTATCGACATAGGATTAGATAATTTAGCATCTTGTGTTTCAAATAATGGTTCTTGTTTTATCATCAATGGTAGACCACTAAAGTATATCAACCAGTATTATAACAAAAGATTAGCATTCTTAAAATCCAAGTTAAAAGACAATAAACATACTTCAAAACAAATCAGGTTATTAACTAACAAAAGGAATAACAAGATCAAGGATTATCTTCATAAAGCTAGTAGGGTATTGATTAATCACGTAGTTTCCAATGGTATTAACACGATCATAATCGGTCATAATAGATGTTGGAAACAAGAGATCAATATCGGAAAACGAAATAATCAAAACTTTGTATCTATTCCTTTTAATATGTTTATCAGTATGGTATCTTATAAAGCAACATTAGAAGGTATTAATGTTAAGATTGTTGAAGAATCTTATACTTCAAAATGTAGCTTTTTAGATAATGAACGGATTTGCAAACATGAATCCTACAAAGGAAGAAGGACCAAACGAGGATTGTTTAAAACTTCTTCCGGTAGGACAATTAATGCTGATATCAATGGTGCTTTTAACATCATTAGAAAATCAGAAAAAGAATCCTTTGATGTAACGATGTTACCAAAAGGTAGAGGGTTTTGGTGGAACCCAGTACGGATTTCCGTATAAATGTATATTATTTTACGCTTTTGGTGTAAAGTGGTATATAATCACCTCACCTCACCTAGATAAACAATGCGCATTGAATAAGATAAACTTACATCAAGTCAGACGGTATCTCTTACGCTAATGGCTTGGCGCAGGCGGATAGATGTGATTG
>OFMA01000163.1_pt1 | contig 50933 bp, 57 predicted proteins | sample 1541011 | NCBI WGS metagenome assembly OFMA01 (sample SAMN04209225, study PRJEB22552) | human gut metagenome | biome: gut; material: feces | host: Homo sapiens | place: USA: Oklahoma
TTCGCGACTATACTGAAACAGACTGCAACTGGGTAAACTTTGCCAAATGCATGCGCACAGCAGGCATTTCGGTAGAAAGCCTGATTGAATATGTGGCACTGTTTCAGCAGGGCGACAAAACGCGGGCCGCACGCAAGGAAATTTTAATCGAGGAGCGTGCCAAGCTGCTCGAGCGCATAGCGCAGATGCAGGAAACGCTCGATAAGCTAAATTATAAAATTGACAATTACTACAAGTGCGTTGAATTTGAGGACACTAAACTGAAATAAAACGCAGTACGAGGAGAGATGGCGCCGAGCTGTCTCTCTTTTTAGTTTACAGGCTTTGCCGGATAATGGTATAATAATTAGTTTTAGTAACCATATCTAATTCATTACCTTTTGATACCTCTAAAACCCTATGGTTACGCACTTTTCACTGTTCTTCTTGTTGATGTGTTACCTTTTCTTATACATCGTTACACAATCTTTTGTGACGTGATAGTGACAGCCTTAGTGACAGTTATTTTGTGCAATCCATAAGATTAGCAGCTAACTGGTGCTGTTTCTTAATGGCGTGTGCGTACACATTGAAAGTTACTGAAACACTTGCATGACCAAGACGTTCACTAACAGTCTTATAATCATTACCTGTTAACTCGATAAGACGTGTTGCATTTGTGTGTCTAAGCATATGGAAAGTGAAATGCCTGGTGATACCTGCTTTTAACAGAAACCTCTTAAAGCTGCTTCTTAAAGATTCAGCAAGTAGAACCTTAGTCCCATTGAAATCCTTAGAGAATACATAATCATCTTGTTCAGAGAGCTGAAAGGTTTCTTTGTGTTTTGTAAGAATTTCAATTAGACCATCTGACACAACTATTACCCTATCAGATGCTTTAGATTTAGGAGAGCCATCTTTTATAGTTGCACCAATTTTAATACGTTGGTTGTCAATGTGTACAAGATGATTCTTGAAGTCAACTCGTGACCATCTCAGTCCTAATACTTCACCTTCTCTTAAACCTAACTCATAAGCTAAAAGAAATGCAATGTAGCACAGAGCACTATTATCCGGTTTTCTTTGTGGGTGTTTTTCAATATATGTGTGGTACACCTCTTTAAGAACCCCTCTGAGAGCTTCAAATTCGCTTTCTGAGAGGATTTCTATGTCCTTCTTTAGTGATGTACCTTCCACATATAAACAACCCTCTAAGGGACTTCTAGGAAGCACTTTAAGGTTCTTGATAGCATAATTGAACACAAGACCTAACACAGTCAATCTTAATCTGACAGTGCTTTCCTTTTTACCCTCATTACGCAGCTTTGTGATGTACTCATCAACGTCCTTTGTGGTAATCTTAGAGATGATTTTATCTTTGAAAGATTCTTGAAGTGAGTTAAGATTAGATGTGTAGTGATATAAGGTTGTTTCCTTGATTCTTGTACGTGTCTTTTTGTACTCAATGAAGTGCTTAATTAGTGCTTCAAAGGTCATGTTCATACTTACTGCTACATCTGCTTCATCACGGAGCTTCATGAAACCACGAAGTAACACATGTGCTTCTGTAAGGCTATCTGCTGTTCCAGAGAGCTGCTTGCGTTTACCATTGACGTAGCCACAGTCGAGCCTTATGCGATACTTATTGTTATCCAGTTTGGTTATAGAACCTTCACCTTTAGTTCTTCTACGTTTTGTTGACATTGTTGTGTACCTCCTAAATTGAAAAATTGTAGAAAATTTTGTGAAGGGGTATTTAAATAGATTTTCGTGCTATTTTCCCCCATTAGTGTGTCATTTTGCCATCATCAGTCACCATCAGCTAACCATCAACAAAAGTTAGCAGCGTGAAATACAACAGCAAGGCAAGCGGAAACACTAGGGAAACCAACTGTTACAATGTGTTATAATGTGTTATTATCTTCATTATACCGGGGAAACCGCTTGCTTCATAGTGATTGACTGTTTGGTGTCACTATGTAAGACACTATGATTACACGTTCGGTCATAATAAAAGTTCACAGATTGTTTACATTCTGTTACCTGGTTGTATCCTATTGAGTATTAATACTCGATTGCTTTTTTTTTTACGAAAATTAGTACCAGGTGCTAAATTATCTGAGAACTTAGTGGGACAAAATGAGTCCCTACGAAAATATAACTGTAATTTTTATCTGTTTTATCTTTTTGGAATCATTCTGCCACATATGGAATACATATGGAATCAACCTGGAATCATACAGAAAAAGCCTACATGATGTTACATAATGTTAACATGATGTAGGCTTTTTGTTTGGCTGCTAAAAATCTATGGTTTTTCTTATTAACCATTTTTCAATCATTTGTCTTAATAATTCGCTTGAATTTATAGAACGCTCTTTACACGCTCTTTGGAACTCTTCTTTTAGTTCCTTATCTAATCTTATTTGTATTACTACTCTTTTATTATTTTCATCTGTAAATGTCATTATTTTCACCTCCTAAAAATAGTATAACATATTGTCATGACTAAAGCAATCATTCTTTTTTGTGCTATTATATGAAGAAAAAAAAATCGAGTATTAATACTCAAAAATTTTATAAAAAGTGCTTGACATTGTCATGACGGCGGTGTATTATAATAGCAACAGAGGTCATGACAAGACATGACACAAAAAGAAAGCGAGGAAAAACAAATGGAATTCAGAATCTTTTTAACCAACTTAGGCAAGTACAACGAGGGCGAACTGGTAGGCAAGTGGCTTGACCTGCCGTGTGCTGACATTGAAGCTGAACTCGCTGAAATCGGTGTTGCTCCTGGCACTCAGTATGAAGAATACTTCATCACTGATTGCGAAAATGAAGTAGGCTACGAGGTAGGCGAATATGAGAACGTGTGGGAACTGAATGAGCTGGCAGAACGCCTTGATGATGTACGTGATGTTGACTGGCTGCTTGCTTACATGGATGTTACCGGTGAAGAACTTGACACAGCTATTGACAACTACGAGGAACGCAGCTGCTTTTATTCTGGGCAGACCTTAGAAGATGTAGCCTATGACCTGGTAAATGATGGCTATAATCTGCCCGAAATCGCATTACGCTACTTTGACTATGAAGCGTTCGCACATGACCTGGGATATGATGGCTACACTGAAACAGATGACGGCGTAATTTGTGTTTGCTAGTTTGTGTAAACTTGCAGGGTACTACAAAGCTAGTGCCTTGCAGGAGCTACACAAATAGCTCAGACCAACAAAAAGAACTAGGAGGAAACCAACATGACCAACAACTACAATCTGAAACCACAAAGCGAAATCAAGGACTTCTCAGACCGCATTATTGAACTTGAAGAGCTGTTCCGTCGTACCAACGATGACATTTTCGCCGTACACGCAAAACGCATTGACCTGCCCGTGTTCGTAACTATTCAATCTAAAGGTAAACGCCGTGCCTATGGCTGGTGCTACATCGTACCGAACTGGGTAGCTAGTGATGGTGAAACACGCATGGCGTATGAAATCAACATCGCTGCTGAAACTCTGGGTAGACCTCTTGAAGAAACCTACGTTACCTTAGTGCATGAAATGGTACACCTCTATAATTGTCAAGAGGGTATCAAGGACACGGCAGCACGCTCAGACCGCCACAATAAAAAATTTGGTGCTACGTGTGACCTTATCGGACTTGCAAACAAAGCTGACGATTATTTGGGTTGGACTACACATTGTCCCTGGTCTGAATCAAGTGAAGAACTTCATGTACTTCTTGAAACCTACAAGCAAGAGGGCAGACCGGAACTGTTGCAAGTGAACCGCATGGATGAAAAAGGTGTCATCTGGAAACCTGGCAAGGGTGAGAATGGTGGCAATGGTGCAGAGGGTGCAGGCGGTGGAGAAACTAAACCGAAAAAGAAAAAGTCCAATCAAATCAAATATGTGTGCCCTCATTGCGGTGCGTCAGTCAGAGCCACCAAAAAAGTAAACATCATGTGTGCTGACTGTGCGGAAATGATGTTCTCAGAGAACCAGGACGAAAATTAATAAACATTGTGTTACCTTGCAGGGTTCTACCTTGTAGAGCCTTGCAGGGTGGACATAATAGGACACTAAACTTGAGTATTAATACTCAATAAGATAACAAGGAGGAATATAAAATGTTGTTTGAAATGTATGAAACATACCACGAAAAGGTTAGTCCCGATACTTACAAGGGTGCTTTAATTACAAATCGTGATGACCTTATTCATGCTATTGAAGATGCAGCAGGATATGAACTGGCTAATTTGGTGGTGAAGTATCTGAACAAGGTGGAACGCCAGGCACAAGAAAAGATTGATGCAAAAATGGAACAAGCGGAGCAGGACGCAACAGACGCAGAAGAAGCTAAATATGCCTTGCATGAAATGGAACGTGCTTTATATGATGCAGCGTGTGATTTTGGTGACATTCTTGTAAAAGAACGTCTTAATCGTGACAAGTTGCACAAAGTCCATAAAAAATTACTGGATATTTACTGGAAGCGTTAAATTATCGAGTATTAATACTCAAAATTCTAACTGACACACGTATAGGAGAACAAAACGTGTGTGACACATAAATAAAGTTGCACACGTTGGTTTCTCTAAATAAAAAAAAACTTAGGAGGAATAACAATGGAAAACAATCAAGTACAAGTATTTAACAATGTGGAGTTCGGTGACGTTCGTGTCATCATGCAGAATGAGCAGCCGTGGTTCGTGGGCAAGGATGTAGCTAGTGTGCTGGGTTATGTAGACACAAATCAAGCTATTAGAAACCACGTTGATAGTGAAGATAAACTCAACGTCAAAACAACTTTGAGTTTAGGGCAGCGTGGTGGTTGTCTTATTAACGAATCTGGTCTGTATTCTCTCATTCTGTCCAGCAAGCTCCCAAGTGCTAAACAGTTCAAACGCTGGGTAACATCTGAAATTCTCCCAAGTGTTCGCAAGCACGGCGCATACTTAACGCCGGAGAAAGTCGAAGAAGTGTTGATGAATCCAGATACAATCATCAAGCTGGCTACTCAATTAAAGGCAGAACGTGAAGGACGTATTAAGGCAGAAACAGCATTAAAAGCAGCTACACCGAAAGTAGAATACTACGATGAATACATGAATCGTGAAGAAACCTTTACTGTGACTTTCGTGGCGAACACATTGGCAATGGGACAACATCAGCTCTATAAGAAACTTAGAGAAATCGGATGGCTGTGCAAGCCTTATGGATGTTCCCACCAAGTAACAGAAGATGCTCCCGAGGATGTGTTTAAAATCGTGCCTGTATTACATACTGGTGGTGGCAAAGGCTCTCAAATTCGTGTGACTGCCAAGGGTATGAAGAAGATTCAATCCTTGTTTGACAAATAGCGAACAGTAGTTTATACTAATGTTCATAATAACAAACAGCCTTTTGCTTTAAAAATCCCTTTAGCAAGGGGCTGTATTTCTTATACCCAAAATCAAGGAGGAAACACAAATGTACAACCTGGAAGAATATGAAAACAAATATGGCAAAATGTTTGTTCGTCAGCTTGAAATCGAAGAAGGTTACAAGCAACTTGCAGCAGAAGCAACCAGTAAGACTTATGCGAACGTAGAAAATTCTACAATGCAAGAGGACGTTGCAAGCCAGACCAAAGCAGGACAGAAGTTTATTGCTGCTCAATGGACACACGTCAACAATGCTATGACGCTGTTTGTGGATAGCTGCTTGCAACCTAAAAAAGGTTCTAAAGCAAGCTATGTGCTGTTGGTGCAGGAAATTGAAAAGGTTTGTGGTAAAGAAAACATGGTTAACCTGTTCACTCTGACCACGTTTACAACGCTGCTGAATGGTGTGTTGAAGAAAAAGACATCTCGTAGCACATTTGCCAAGAACATCAGTGATGAACTCTATTATGAAATTAGCTTGCAAGCCTTTTTGAGTCAATCTGACTTTGCAGAAGTCATCAAAGAGGGTATCAAAAAGCGTGTAGGTATCTCCTATAAGCGTGCCTATGTACGTGCGTGTATGGAACAAGGGCAATATGCCTACCATGAGTGGGACAAAGAACAACGCTTGACGCTGGCTACATCCTTAATGGAAGTAGTGTTAGCAGCAAGTAACTACTTTGAAACCACATCTGTGAACGGACTTACCGAGATTATCCCAAGTCAATTCCTTATTGAGCAATGGCAGACCAAAACACAATGGCTCATTGATAACAGCTACAAGTTTTGTCCCTGTGTGATTCCACCAAGAGAGTGGCAGAATGTAACCGAGGGTGGCTATTATGGCGAACTTGCTAATCAAACCAAGCTGCTGCGCTTGCGTGATAATCGTGATGTGTTCGCTAAACACTACTTTGCAAAGCTGGCTCAATTAGAACTTACTGACGTTCGCAAGGCTGTGAACGCTGTGCAGAACACACCCTGGAAGATAAACACAAGAGTCCTGGACGTTCTGAAACACATGGTTGATATGGGTGGTGATATGGCAGGTATTCCGGCTGTGTATGAAGCAACTAAACCCGAGGTGTTACCAGAGAACCCCACGGAAGAACAATTAAAGGTGTATAAAAAACGTATGGTAGGTTTCTATAAACTCGAAACACGTAGGAAATCTATCCTGCTGCGTATCTTGTCACACCTCAGAACCGCTGAGAAATTCGCTAAATACCCAAGAATTTACTTTCCGTGTAACATGGATTTTCGTGGCAGGATTTATCCTGTTCCTGTGTTCTCGTTCCAAGGTGATGATGTTAACAAGTCGCTGATTGAGTTCGCAGATGCTCCTGCTTGTCAAGATGAAAACTGCTGGGACTGGTTGTTAATCGAGGGTGCAAACCTTGCAGGAGTTGACAAGGTGAGCTACGATGACCGCAAGGCGTGGGTAGCAGAGAACGAAGCACAAATCATGGCTGTTGTCAATAACCCTAAAGGTGAATTATGGTGGGCAAACCAAGATTCTCCATGTCAATTCTTAGCGTGGTGCTTTGAATATGCGCGTGCGAAAGAATGGAAGAGCACACATAATGATTCCATTGTAGGTTTTGTGTGTGGCTTGAATATAGCCTTTGATGGTACGTGCTCTGGCTTGCAGCATTTTTCAGCTATCCTGCGTGACCCTGTGGGTGGACAAGCTGTTAACCTTATTCCTGGTGATAAACCTAGTGATATTTATGGTATAGTAGCTGAAAAGGTTAACAAGGTGCTTGAAAAAGATATGCTGAGTGGAACACAAGATGAAGAAGCTACCGACAAGCAAGGCAGAACGTACATCAAGCACGGAACACGTAGCTTGTCAAGTATTTGGTTAGCTTTTGGCGTGACTCGTAAAGTAACCAAGCGTAGCGTAATGACCCTTGCATATGGCTCTAAAGAGTATGGATTCCGTGACCAGATTTTAGAGGACACAATCAAACCAGATATAAACTTGAATGGTGAGAAGTCTGTGTTTGCAGGATGTGACTTTCAAGCAGCAGGTTATCTTGCTAAACTCATTTGGGAAGCTGTGGGAACTACTGTAATTGCTGCTGTTGAAGGTATGAAGTGGTTACAGACCTGTGCAAGAAAAGTAACCAAACATGACCAGGTTGTGTCCTGGACTACGCCTATGGGACTGCCTGTGCAGCAAGCCTACATGAAGCAGGAAGTGCAAACCATCTTCACTCGCTGTGCAGGTAAGCAGATTCGCTTGTATAGTGCAGAGAATACCGGAGTAATCGACAACAGAAGTCAAGCGTCTGGTATTGCTCCTAACTTTATTCATAGCATGGACGCAGCACATTTACAGTTGACAATTTGTAATTGTTATGATATGGGGATTCGTCATTATGCTATGATTCACGATTCCTATGGTGCGCCATTAGCACAAGCACAACTCATGTATGATACAGTACGTGAGAGCTTTATTCAGATGTACACTGATAACGATGTATTTCAGAATTTTCTGGATGATATGGAACTTCTTGCTGACGAGAAATTACCGAAGATTCCGAAAAAAGGAACACTTGATATTAATGTTGTTAGAGATTCAAAGTACATTTTCTGCTAACAAATGTCCACTGTACGTAACTGACACACGGATAGAAGAAAGAGAACAATATGTTAACCATAAGATACCTATAAGTTAATCTTTTATTGTGTTAATAAAGATAATAACTATAAGTTATCTATAAGTTATCTATAAGTTATCTATAAGTTATCATATTGTTCTCTTTATGTATTAATCAAAAGAACTTAGGAGGATGACAAAATGGATTTAAAAGTCGGTGAAACTTACGTAATGAAAAAAGCAGAAACTAGCTCTGATGGTGTTATCACTTATCTGAAAAAGGGTACTCATGTACGCCTGGTGTCTATTGGCAGCAGCCGTGTACTTGTCCAAGAGCTTAGCCGTGTGCTTGTCCAAGACCTTTCTGACGATGCTTTGACGGATGGTATCTGGTCGACGTATGCTGACAACCTGGTATCACAGGAAGAATATGATGCTATGGTAGATGACGAAGAACCAGAACCTATTCAACTCGAAGAAGGTGCTATCTACGTTATGAAGTATGACGAAATTAGTGGGGACGGCAGACGTGTATACCTCAAAAGGGGTGCTCGTGTACGTGTAGAATCTTTTGGTACTTTGAGTGTACTTGTACAAGACCTCTCAGAGGATATGGTTGATGATGGTATCTGGATGACCTCTGTGGGTGCTCTGATGCCCTTAGAGGACGCTTTAGAGGTTGGTGCGACATATTATATGGGCAAGCCAGAAACTAACACCAGAGGCGACGTTACGTTCCTTAGAAAGGGTGCTATTGTACGTCTGGAAGTATGGGGTAAAGACAGAGTAGTTGTCAAAGATTTGACTGATACAAAAACAGGTGATGGTGTATGGTACACTAATCCGGAATATCTGGTGCCTATTGACAAGCCGGAAGGTAGCATTTCTCGTGAAGAAGCAGAAGCCTCTGATAAAAACAGATGCTGTGTCAAAGAAAAAGAGAACAAGTCTATTGCGCCTATCGTACCTCTGGAAGATGTGGTTGTAGTCAAGAATAAACATTATGTATCTGACCATCAACCGATTGAAACGATGCAAGCAAACATGACCAATGAAGAATTTATCGGATTCCTTAAAGGTAACATTATTAAATATGCGTGCCGTTGCGGTAAAAAAGATGAGCCGTTGAAAGAAGCTGAGAAGATTAAACAGTATGCTGAGTGGCTTTGTATTGTCCTCTCTGACGGCACGATTGACCCTCGTAGCTAACTGACACACGGATAGAAGAAAGGAGTGCATTAAGATATGCCAAGAAAAACAAGTACAACTTTGAAAATGGGTGTGAAACTCGTAAACGATTTTGCGAAGCTCCCACAGAAGGCAAGCGATGCTGCTGCCTGCTATGACATTGTGTTACCAGATGATGTGTACATTGCTCCACACACAACTAAACTTGTAGGTACAGGTTTGGTGTTTGATATTCCGCAAGGTTATCGTGTGGATGTGTTCCTGCGTAGCTCTGTTGCTGCGAAAACTATGGTACGTCTGGCGAACGCTGTTGGTAAGATTGACTGTGACTACACAGGTGAAATCAAGCTGTTGCTGGAGAACACAGGTGGCGTTCCTGTGAGATTCTACCAGGGTGAGCGTGTTGCACAATTTGAAATCAATAAGGTTACTGATGTTTCCTTAGAAGAAGTTGATGATGTAAAAGTTACTGAACGTGCTGACGGAGGTTTCGGAAGCACAGGTAAATAATCGAGTATTAATACTCAATTTGAAATGGAGGAAAACAAATGACAAAATTTAAGTATGGCGATAGAGTTCGCTGCGTGAAGGATGATACCAACGATAGGGTTGTGGGTAAAGTAGGAACAGTCATTGATTTTCATAGCAAAGAAGTTGTTGGCGTGACTTTTGATGAAGATGTTAATGGACACAGTATGAGTGGTAGAACTTATATAGGTCATGGCTGGTATCTTAAAGAAAGCGAATTAGAGCTTGTAGATGCAAGTGATACAAAAGTTATCATCACCATTAAAGATAAGACCACTACGGCTAAAATGATGGTAGGCAAACGCTGTGTTGTAAAAGCGGTTGCTAAATGTTCCCCTAACGATACACTTGACCCTCTGGTTGGCGCACAGATTGCCTTGCAACGCCTTGTTGAGCAACGTGGCTCTAAATTTGTAGTTAACTCTAAGATGTTTAATGATGTTGAAGTGATTTAAGAAAAGGAGAATGAAACAATAATGGCTATTCAAAATTATGTAACTTGTAAAGGTAAAGCAATTTATCCTCACCTGCGTACCCCGGATATGTTTGAAGGTAATGACTTAGGCTTTACCATCCGTCTGATGCCCTCTGTTGAGGATGCACAGAAATTTGAGGAGTTCCTGCTGCGTGAACTGGACAAAGCTGCTGCATTGCCGGAGTTTGCTGGTAAGCGTCTGAACGCTCCTAATGCTCTGATTGGTATGGGTGAAACCAAAGAGGGCGATACTGTGTTTAAATTTAAGACCAAATCCTCTTATCGTACTAAGAGTGGGGACATTATGAATCGTGTTGTTCCCATCTATGATTCCCAGGGTAAACCCTTGCCGAAAAATGTCGATATTGGTCATGGGTCTATTGTAAAGGTTGCTTTCTCTATTCAGCCTTACTACAAGACCAAAACTATCAGAGGTCTGACTTTGTATCTCAATGCTGTTCAAGTCCTGGAACTTGTTGAGCGTGGTGATGCTGATGCTGCGTCCTTTGGTTTTGGTGCTGAGGAAGGTGGCTATGTTGCCCCGGCTGTTCCGAATGAGGATGAAGATGAGATTCCGTTCCTTAATAACACGGAAGGAGCTGACTTCTAATAGCTACCTCTAAGGCAGCTTTTAGTAGACGTGGTGGTTACCACACGATTCACTCCACGTATCGCAGCGGTTTAGAAGATAACATTGCTGAACAATTAAAAAGTGCAGGAGTAAAGGCAGCGTATGAAAACTATATGCTGCCTTATATTATTCCTGCGACTAAACACAATTATACCCCAGACTTTGTGTTACCGAATGGTATCATCGTGGAAGCAAAGGGTATCTTTGATGTGGCAGATAGGCAGAAACACATCCTCGTGAAGAAGCAATACCCACACTTAGAGATTAGATTTGTGTTTAGCAACCCGAAAACAAAACTCTATAAGGGTAGTAAAACAACTTATGCTATGTGGTGCGAAAAGCATGGCTATAAGTACGCAAAAGGCTACATCCCCGATAGCTGGTTACACGATAAACATCACTACTCCCTGGAAGGTTTAGAGAGAAAATGAGTGTGATTGAGTTCCGTAAAAGGGAAGTTACTGAACATATTGTGATTCTTATTAAAGACACCTGCTGTGTGTCTTATGAATCCTTTTATAAGTTCCGTAGACGTATGGGTGAGCTTGATGCAGGTGTCCATTATTTTGTGGATGCTGATGGTACTTTACACGTAGCACGCAAAGATGACTGTGTTGCAGGTTGGGAACACAACGATAATACTTCTGTGTACATCCTAGCTCAAAGTAACACAAAGAAACTAACAAGTAGTCAGCGATATGCTTTATCGCCTTTACTTACTGATTTAACTAAAAGATACCCTAATGCAAAGATAACTGAAAGGACTGAATAATCATGGATAACGCCAGTGAAATTGTTGCAGCACACCAACCTTGTCCAGATTGCGGAAGCCACGATGCGCTGGCTGTGTATTCTGATGGTAGTACCTATTGTTTTTCGTGTGAAGCAGCACATCAAAATGTAACTGACACACGGATAGAAGAAAGAAAAGTTGTCGGTCATAACTTAATTCCTCCCTCTGATATGACCTTTGAACCTCTTAGAACGAGATGTATCGAAGAAGCAACGTGCCGTAGATATGGTTACTATGTAACTAACTACAATGACCAACCCTGTCAAGTCGCTTGCTACTATGATGACAACGGAAACATGGTGGGTCAGAAGTTGCGCTTTAAGGATAAACATTTTGCTGTCCTCGGTAAAATCTCTAAGAGGTTCTTTGGTCAACATCTTTTCAATAGTGGTAAAAGATTGGTAGTCACAGAAGGTGAGATTGACTGTCTGACTGTTTCTCAAATTGGTGGTAATCGTTACCCTGTTGTATCTATACCGAATGGTTGTACATCCGCTAAAAAAATCTTCAATGAGAACCTTGAATGGCTCAGTAACTTTGAAGAAGTGATTGTGATGTTCGATATGGATGAACCAGGAAGAAAAGCTGTTGAGGATGTGTGTCGCATTTTGCCCTATGGCAAACTCAAAATAGCTAACCTACCACTAAAAGACCCTAATGAGTGCTTGCAGGAACATCGTGCAGGAGCTGTTCTTGATGCAATTTTCCAGGCAAAATCATACAAACCAGATGGAATTATCAATGGTGATGAGCTGTGGGAAGTGTTGCGTGATGAACCGGACACAGAGCAAGGCTTTTCTTTGCCCTGGGATATTCCGTTGCAAGAGAAAACACAAGGCTTACGTAAAGGTGAGCTTATTGTAATAACGGCTGGTACAGGTGTAGGTAAGACCACATTTGTACGTCAGATTGCCTATCATTTAGGTGTCAACTTGAACCTAAAAGTTGGTATGTTGATGCTCGAAGAAAACATCAAAAGAACTGCTAAAGGACTGATGGCTGTCCATGCAGGTAAAAGGTTGGCACTGAACCGCCACCTCGTTACCGACGAAGAATACGAACAAATCTACAAGGAAACACTCGGTAATGGTAACTACGTGTTCTTTCAACATTTCGGAAGTCTTGAAGCAGACAATTTGATGAGTAAAATCCGCTACCTTGCTGTTGCTGAACAGTGTGACTTCATTGTGTTAGACCACATCACTATTGCTATTAGTGGTTTGGATATTGACAATGAGCGCAAAGCGACTGACGTTCTGATGACCCAACTGCGTTCTCTCGCTGAGGAAACAGGTGTGGGAATGTTGATTATCAGTCACTTGAAGCGTGTTGAAGGCACACCAGCCGAAGAAGGTGGCGCAATATCTCTTAGTCACCTGCGTGGTTCACAAGGTCTTGCACAGCTCTCTGATGGCGTGTGGGCGTTGGAGCGTAACCAACAGGATGATGATGAAAACAAGAAAAATACTGTGAGGATTCGTGTGTTAAAGAGTAGACACACAGGTGAAACTGGTATCGCAGGTTATCTAAGGTATGACAAAGAAACTGACCGCCTGGAATCAACCGAAGCACCCAGGAATATCAATCCTTTTGAAAGTGGTGATGTAGATGAAGAAGGTGACTTCTAAAAACACAAATAAAAGAAAACAACACTATCGTAAAAGCACATTCAAACTTGCTGAGTGTGTTTCAATGATGGACTTATTGGAAGCTGACGCTGAACACGTTGGCTTATTTTTCTATGTAGCTGATAAAGTCATGGAGGTTAGAGAACATGAAATTGCCCGTTGTGAACGTAACAGTTAGCATGAACGAACTACCGAACCATATCGCCGTTGCTGTTGAATTTGGTAACTGCAAACAGAAGTGTCATGGTTGCCACAGTGAGTGGTTATCTATTCCGTTGCCTAAGAAATCCTGGATGGAATTAGAGGACTTGATGTGTCTGATTGATAAACAGGTGAAGCAAGGTGCTGATGCTATTGTGTTGATGGGTGGTACTAATAATGGTGTTGAGCCTAAAGAGCTGATTGAAGCTATCAACATTCTGTCCCATTATGCTCCTGTTGGTTTGTACTCTGGCTTGCCTGTCCATGCAGCTATCCATGAAAGACTTAAAGATGACGATGTGAAACTATCGTTCTTAAAAGTTGGTGACTACAAAGCTAAGTTAGGTGGTTTAACATCGCCTGGTACTAATCAACGCTTTTACCAAAAGAATGGTGAAGGTGTATGGGAAGATATTACGTTCCTATTTTGGAAGGATTAAATTGAGTATTAATACTCGATTCTAAGAAGGAGGATTGATAATGGATATTAATAAGAAAATTGATTTCATTCACAATTTTATTAGAGCGTCCAATCCTGCTACTGGCAGCGAGGTTGATAGTAACGCTAATGTTACTGTTAAATCACTGGCGGTAATGGAAGCGGAACTCTTTAAGCGTGATTTTATTGATGTGAACAGAGCTATGGTGATGCAAAAGCTGGAAACCATGTATGGTTATGATGTGGCTAAACAATATTATAACGATATTAAAGACCACCTCATCTACATCCATGATGAAACTAGCTTGCGTCCTTATTGTGTTTCTGTATCACTCTATCCGTTCCTGTTAGAAGGCACGAAGAATCTTGGTGGTACTTCTAAAGCACCCACAAACCTGCAAAGTTTCTGTGGTAGCTCTGTGAATCTAATCTACCAGATTGCTAGTGACTTTGCCGGAGCTGTTGCGACTGTTGAGTTCTTGATGTATTTCGATTACTTTGCTCGCAAGCAATATGGCTATGGTTATCTTGCACATCACTACAAAGAGATTGCACAAGAATTTCAAGGTGTTGTATACGCCATGAATCAACCTGCTGCTGCTCGTGGTAGTCAGTCTGTGTTCTGGAACATCTCTGTGTTTGATAAAGGGTACTTTGAGTCCCTGTTCGGAGAGTTCTATTTCCCAGATGGTTCTAAACCAGATTACACAAGTGTGAAGCGTTTGCAGGAAGTGTTTATGTATTGGTTTACAAAAGAGCGCACTAAGGAACTGCTGACTTTCCCTGTGCTGACTGCTGCATACCTTGTGGACAAGGAAACACGTAAGCCTATTGATATTGGCTTTGAATATTTCATTGCTAAGTCGATGAGTGATGGACAGAGCTTTTTCCACTATGAATCTGATAGTGCAGATAGCCTTGCGTCCTGCTGTCGACTGCGCAATGAGCTTGCAGATAACACATTCTCTTACACCCTTGGTGCAGGTGGTGTGTCTACTGGTAGCTATCAAGTAATTACCATCAACTTTAACAGACTGTATCAACGTGGGTACAGTTTGATTGATGTGGTTCAGAGAGTGCATAAGTATCTTATGGCTTTCCGTGCTATTGTTTCTGAGTACATCGAAGCTGGTTTGCTGCCCTCTTATAGCGCAGGTTATATTAGCTTAGATAAACAGTTTGGTACTATTGGTATCAATGGTGCTCTTGAATCCTTTGAATACTTGCGTACTACTGGCTACAAAGGTTCTTTCAAAGAACACTTGCAGCAAGACCTGTCAGTCATTAAGGCTCTCAATAAAGAAGCACTGACTCAGTATGGTGTTCGCTTTAACACAGAATTTGTTCCGGCTGAGAACCTTGGTGTGAAGAACGCCAAATGGGACAAAGAAGATGGACTGTATGTTCCTCGTGATTGCTACAACAGCTACTTCTATCCTGTTGAGGACACTAAGATGACTGTGTTGGATAGACTTGATGCTCACGCTTGGGATGTTTCTCAGTTCCTTGATGGTGGTGCTGCTTGTCATCTTAACTTGGAGCAACTGCCATCCCCACCGCAAGCGGTAAAACTTATTGAGCTTGCAGCGAAGAAGGGTGTTCCTTATTGGACTACCAATGTACTGTGTACGATTTGTAAAGACTGTGAACGAATTGACCCTGTAACACGTCAGACCTGCAAATACTGTGGTTCTAAGAACCTCGATTATGGCACACGTGTTATTGGTTACTTGAAGCCTATTTCAAGTTTTTCTGAGGGTCGACAAAAGGAAGCAGCTATGCGTTCCTATATGAAAGGAGTTTAAATAATGCTTGAAATTCTATCTTATCTTGTGAAAGTTCTTACTGACCTGCTGTTCTGGATGCAGAACAAAGAGCAGGATGCAGCGGTTCGCCGTATCGCAACTATCAACAAAGTCATCAACGCTTACGCAAAGAGCATTGAGCGTTTGGAGAAAGAAAGAGAAGAAGTAGAAAAGAAATATTTTTCTGAGGGTGAATAATCATGCTTGCCTTTTTCGATATAGAAACCAATGGGTTGTACTATGACGTAACAAAGGCACATTGCATGGTAATCATCTTTGATGACAATGAAAAATTGACCACTAAGAAATACCGCCCTAATGAAGTGGAGCAAGGTGCAAAAGACCTGCTTTCTGTGCTTCAAAAGGGTGGTTTTATTATTGGTCACAATGTTATCAACTACGATATTCCTGTTCTTGAAAAACTGTTTCCAACATCTTTCGTGTTACCTCGTGAACTCAGACCGCAGGTGATTGACACCCTTGTGCTGTCACATTTGATGTTCAGTGACATTGCCGATAAGGACTATGGACTTGTCCGTTCCAACAAGCTACCTGCTAAACTGATTGGTTCACACAGCTTGAAGGCTTGGGGTTACCGCTTAGGTGAACTCAAAGGCACTTATAGTGAGGAAACGGAAGATGCTTGGGCAGACTTCAATGAGGATATGTTGTCCTACAATGAGCAGGACGTTGTTGTAACACATGCCTTGTACAACTATTTCAACACAATAAATTACCCTCCTGCAGCTATCACTCTGGAACATGAAGCTCAGTGGCTGATGGCGCAACAGGAGCGCAATGGCTTTACTTTTGATGTGTTCAAAGCACAAGAATTAGAGCTTAAATTACGTGGTCGACACGCTGACTTAAAAGCAATGTTGGTACAGAAGTTACCACGTATTCCAGATAAAATCTTTATTCCGAAGCGTGATAACAAACGTCTTGGTTATAAGGCTGGTGTTCCAGTTCAGCGATATAAAGATTTGAACCCTAATAGTCGCCAACAGATAGAGTGGATAATCACACAGCACTTTGGTTACAAACCGAACAATGCTGAACTCTTTGAAGATGAGCGGTTGAAGATTGATGATATTACCTTTGCGTACATCAAAGCTGATTTAGATGCACCTGCTGAACTGCGTGAGATTGCAGGAGTCATGGAAGAATACTTGATGCTCTCTAAGCGTCTTGGGCAACTCATTGACGGCAAGTGGGGTTGGCTTAAATGTGTTCGTGAAGATGGACGTATTCATGGTTGTGTTAACCCCTGTGGAGCTGTCACAGGCAGAGCAACACATAGTAGTCCTAATGTAGCACAAGTTCCTGCTGTCGGTAGTCCTTATGGTCACGAGTGCAGAGAGCTGTTCACTGTGCCTACCGGGTGGTATCAAGCTGGCGTGGATGCTAGTGGTTTGGAGCTGCGTTGTTTGGCACACTTTATGTACCCATATGATAACGGAGCGTATGCTCACGAGATTCTTAATGGTGACATACACACCGCCAACCAGAAAGCAGCAGGTCTACCAGAAAGAAACCAGGCAAAGACCTTTGACATATTAGAGGTCTATAAACCCATTGAATTCGGTGAAACTCTTACAATAAGACAATACCGAGCGAAGCCATCCAACTTACTGGAGGTGGTAATCAATTAAGAAGTGTATATTGTGCGGAAAACTTTTACCTTTAGAAGAATTTCATAAAAGTTCTCAGAATAAAGATGGTCACGATAATAGGTGTAAATATTGCAAAAGTACCATAGCACATGACAAAAGAAGCACTGATTATTTCAGACAATATTGCATAACTAAGAGAAGTGAATGTAAACGTAAAAACATTCCTTTTGATTTAGAACCTTCTTATTTAGAAGAAATATGGACAGGAGAATGTCCAGTCTTTCATACGCCTTTATGCAAGAATCATAAGGGCAAAGGTTCTTCTTATTCAGCACATTTAGATAGATTTGACCCTCACAAGGGTTACATTAAAGGAAATGTGGCTTGGATAAGTGGTAGAGCTAACCGAATTAAATATGATGCAAGTATTGAAGAATTAAGAAAAATAGTTGATTGGATGGAACGTGTAACGACTATCTCGAAAGAGAGTACACCATAAGCTAATGATGGTGGAAGCGGTGGGCATTGATGATATAGTCTGTTCTCTATGGTGACATAGAGCAGTTCATAAGAGAACGTATGCGAACCTGCGAATCGCATAGAACACAAAAGTATATACGCCTTTCTGTATGGGGCTGGTGACGAGAAGATAGGCAAGATTGTTCATGGTGATGCAAAGGATGGCAAGAGGTTGAAGAAAGAGTTCCTTTCTAAAACACCTGCTATTGCTGAACTGCGAGCTGCTATTGAGAATACTTTGGTTGCACAGAAAGGTTTCAAAGGCGAAATCAAAAAGTGGAAGCGTAAGTATCTAAAAGGTTTGGACGGCAGACCTTTGCACGTGCGTTCTTTACACAGTGCATTAAACTTGCTGTTGCAATCCGCAGGTGCGTTGGTTTGCAAAAAGTGGATTGTGTTAACCGAACAAAACCTGTTGAAGCGTGGTTTGAAACATGGTGAGGATTTCTTGTATATGGCGTGGGTGCATGATGAAATGCAGATTGCTTGCCGTACAAAAGAGATTGCTGAGATTGTTGTTGAGGAAGCGCAGAACTCTATGCGTGAAGCACAACAATACTATGGTTTCAGAGTGCAGCTTGATACAGAAGGAAAGATTGGTAAGAACTGGTCTGATTGTCATTGAGGATTAATACTCAATTTTGGAGGTGTAGCAAATGCCTAAGAAACTTAAAGGTATCTTCTGTCCTAAGTGTCGGAAGAAGCTCATTAAGGAAGCATATGTTGACATAGTAATCACTTGTTCCTGTGGTCATCAAATGAAAGTGAGAGGTACACAATGTTTAGTTTCCCAACAATCCTGTTTGTAATTTGCACAGCCTACACAGCAGCCTTTGATGAATGTGGGAAAACCGATGGTATAACAGCCAGCGGTCATCCTGCTATTCAAGGTGTCACTGTGGCGTGTGATGGTTTACCACTTGGCACTGAGGTGGTCATTGATGGTAACACATATATTGTTCAAGACCGCTTTGGTGCTGGTCATGGTAAGCACCGCATGGATATTTACATGGAACAAAAAGCTGATGCCTTTAAATTTGGCAGACAAGTAAAAATCGTGGAGGTTAAAAGTGATAAAACAAAAACACAGCAACAACGAAGTCTATTTGATTCGCAAGGGAGCAACAGTTACTTTCCCTATTGTTAAGCTGAGTCCGATTCGCTTGCAAGGCAAAATCAATCGTATTCGTGTTGAGATTGAGGGAACTGATAAGAAGATGTATCTGGTAGACCCCTCTGATATTTTAATTGTAGATGAAGAAGGAGGACTGACGTTCAATGTCAACAGCAACACTTGTATCAGTAACGCCTAATTACATGGAGCTTTTGAAGCTGGCTTGTAGTAAACCTTATGGAAACGATGTGTCCGACAAAGGTATTCAACACATCATTGATAGTGGTCACTTGTCTGTATTGGAACACTGCTACGCTTCCTTTGAGGTTGAGTGTTCCGTGCGTGTATTAGGTCAGCTTACACGTCACCGCCACTTGTCCTTTACCTGTAAGAGTGCAAGAGGTAGTAAATTTGATGTAGTGGAACAACCACATTTTGAATTTGCGACTGATGCTTCTACGTTTGAATATTTAAGTAGAATTGCTCTCGTTCCATACAACCTCGCACTTGAAGAAGGTATAGCGGAGCAGGATGCAGCCTATTTGTTACCGCAAGGTGCTAGTACATCTATTGTGGTCACTGGTAACTTCCGTGCTTGGTTTGAATACCTGCCGAAACGCCTGTGCAAACGTGCAATGCCGGAGCACAGAGAATTAGCCGGGAAGATTCACAAAGAGTTAGCAAAAGCTGTTCCAGAAGTGTTCGATAGAGGTTTTATGAATTGTCTTAACTGTAATGAAAGGAGCTGTGAGTTTAAATGAAACTTGCTTTGAAGATTGGTTTAGGTGTTATCGCTGCTATTCTTTTTGTTTACGCTATGTACGCTGCTGTTATCCTCGGTGGTCTGTACTTCTTGATGAAACTCTTTTTCTAAGATTGTGAGGTAATAACTGTGAAAGTAAAAGAACATTTAACTAACACAGCCGATAAGTTTGGCTATGAAATCAACAAAGACCGCTTACCGCTGCTTACTGAGAAGTTCCGTAAGCAAGTGGAGAAGTATGGTGATATGTACTGCCCCTGTCAGAACACACAGACTCGTGATACTGTGTGTCCCTGTAAGTATATGCGTAAGTATGGTGCTTGCCGTTGCGGACTGTACAAGGAGATTAAAGAGTGAGTTTAGATGTGTGTAAACTCGTAGGCAGAGATAAGCGTCATTTGGTGCAACTCTGCCTACCTTATGAAAAACTGAAAGGTACATTGAAGTTCCCTGTGTTGGCAAGTGAGAAACTTGATGGTGTCTTTGCATTTGCTATCTCTTTGGATAACGAGTGTCACATTTTTAGTCGCACAGGTGAAGAATATGTTTCCCTTAGCCATCTAAAAGAACCTCTTCTTGCTCTCTCAAATGAGCTTCAATGTGAGGTCATTATCTTTGAAGCATACGCTGAGGGTGTACCACAACCTACTATTAGTGGCTGGTGTAGAGATACCAAGAAACAACACTTAGAGGTTGAAGCATACATCCATGATGCAATGACTTTAGATGAATTTGCTGGTAATCGTTTAGCTGAAACTTATTATGTACGTGCGGAATACCTGCGGTTACACATGACACAAAATCCTTATCTTCACCTTATAGAACAGCGACACGTCACCAACGAAAAAGCACTGTTTGCTATGGCTGAATCCATTTGGGCAGCAGGTGGTGAAGGTGTTGTGGCACGCCCAGAGTTCGCTGGTTACTACCCCGGCAAGCGTAATCAATACATGGTTAAGCTCAAAAAGGGTGTATCTTTTGACCTTAAAGTAGTTGGTGTTGAGGAAGGTACAGGGAAGTACAAGGGAAGCACAGGTAAGCTCGTTTGTCAAGACCGAAAAGGAAAAACTATTAAGGTTGGCTCTGGTCTGACTGATGAACAACGTGCTACATGGTGGTCACCTTATGGCTACGATGAGATTGTAGGTAAGGTGGTTCAGATTGATGCTATGGCTGTGAGTACCAAAGGTGTCCTGCGTGAGCCACGCTTTAAGGGTATTCGCTACGATAAGAAAGAGGTAGATGTTATTGTTTGATACAGATAAAAACCTAAAGATTCTGATTGATGCAGATATGATTGTGTTCCGCTCATGTGCTGCTTGCGAAACACCTATTGATTGGGATTGTGATTTAACTACGCTTCACTGTGAACACGCAGAAGCGGAGAAACTTGTTGATGACACAGTGCTTTCTATTGTTGACAAGGTGCTTGACCACTACAAATATGCAGGTGAGTATGAGATTCTGATGTGTTTTAGCGATAAGGAAAATTTCCGTAAACACATCCTCCCATCGTACAAAGCGAATCGTGTGGGTAAGAGGAAGCCTTTAGGTTACTCAAAGGTAGTCGAGTGGGTGAAAGATAACTTCACGTGTTATCAGAAGCCTACCCTGGAAGCTGATGACTGCATTGGTATCCTTGCAACGCTAAATCCTAACAGCTCTATTATTGTGAGTGGTGATAAGGACTTCAAGAGTATTCCAGGATGCTTCTATAACTTTCTCAGTGATACCTATTATGAAATCAGTGAGGAAGAAGCGGATTATAATCACTTGTTTCAAACACTCATTGGTGATACCGCTGACAACTACAAAGGTTGCCCTGGTATTGGTGCTGTGACTGCTAAGAAAATTCTTGATGCTGACCCTACCTGGGAAGCACTTGTTGCTCAATTTGTCAAGAAGAAATTGACTGAATCTGATGCGCTTTTGCAGGCACGTGTTGCCAGGATTCTGCGTAAAAGTGATTACGATTTCAAAACACACAAGCCTATTCTGTGGTCACCGAAGTCTAACTGACACACATATAAGCAAAGTATCTTACTGACACACGGATAGAAGAAAGGAAACCATAAGTAACTTATAGTTATCGTTATTGTGTTAATTATAAATAACTATCTATAAGTTACCTAATGGTTAAGGTTATGGAACAATGAGTAAACTTGATGATGACTTAAAAGTCCCTTATATCTCTGCTGAACTTGTTGAGTATTTAAAGATTGTGTTTAATCCTAACAGTTTACTTGACCACCAAGCAAGTAGCGCAGAAGCTCTTGTGGGTTATATGCAAGGATGTAGGGATATTATTACACACTTGCAAATGTTGCGAGAAGCTAAGGAGGATGATTAAACAACGATGTGTTGGAAAATGCCTAAAGTACAGACCCCATCTATCCAGGGTAGTCAACTTGTACCACAGACGGATGCAAAAGAACCAGATAGTCCGCTTGCAGGTGGCTCAGATGATACCTTTAATCAGAAGAAAGGTCGACAACAACTGACTATTCAACGTAATAGTACATACAATCCGACAAACTATTAAGGAGGTTATGACGAATGTGTGGTAAGAAACCGAAGGTGCAAGCTGCGACACCTGCTGCCCCAGTTAGTGCACCGATTGAACAACAGCTTACTAGCATTGACACCGAAGGTACTAAGCGCAAGAAAACTAAAGGCAAGAAAAGTCTTGTGGTTGGTACTGCTGCTAAGGGTACTGGTGTGAATATCTAATGGCTGACAAAAGTAAATCTAAGTTTCCTGTAATGGACTTATCAGACCCTCAACGTGAAACAGCAAAGGCTGTGTATGACCGCTTGAAATCAGAGCGTGACCAATACACAGACAGAGCTGAGAAAAATGCAGCAATGACAATTCCTGCGCTGTTTCCGAAAGAATCTGATAACGAATCTACAAGTTATCTAACACCTAACCAATCCATTGGTGCAAGAGGTGTTAACAACTTAGCCAGCAAATTGATGTTGGCTCTCCTGCCACCGAACAGCACGTTCTTCCGTTTGACACCTACTGATGCCATTACAGCACAGTTAGCTGAACAACCAGAACAGTTGCAGGAGATTGAAAAGGCACTCGAAAAATTGGAGCGACGTGTTGTTCGTTATATTGAAACCGAACAGATTCGAGTGACTGTGAAAGAAGCACTGAATCAACTGCTGGTAGCTGGCAATGCTTTGTTGTTCCTCCCTCCGTTGGAAGGTGGCGCAAAGTTATACCGCTTGTCCAACTATGTGCTTCAAAGAGATGCCTTAGGCAAAGTGATTCAACTTGTAACTGTTGATACCTTAGCCTTTGCAACTCTCCCAGACGAAATCCAAACCCTTGTTGCGTCTGATGGTGCAACACATGAACCTACTGAAAGTGTGAATGTATACACACACGTATATCTTGACACAGACCAATACCTTTCTTACCAAGAGGTCAATGGTGAGATTATTGATGGTAGTGAGCAATCATTCCCTGTAAATAAATCTCCGTGGATTGCCTTGCGTATGGTGAAGGTTGATGGTGAGAGTTATGGACGTAGCTATGTTGAGGAATATCTCGGTGACTTAGAGAGCCTTGATGTTCACACAGAAGCTCTGCGTAACCTTGCTGCTATCACTGGTCACATTCTGTACCTTGTGAACCCCACAGGTATTACACAAGTCCGTAGGTTAACCAAAGCTAAGTCTGGTGCTTTTGTGCCAGGTAGGGTTGAGGATGTACAAGCCTTGCAGACCAATAAAAGCAATGACCTGCAAGTATCACTTCAATACGTACAGTCTTTGGAACAACGTCTTGGCTATGTGTTTATGCTCCAATCTGCGGTTCAACGTGATGCAGAGCGTGTTACCGCAGAAGAAATCCGTTACCTTGCTGGGGAACTTGAAGATACCTTAGGTGGTACTTACAGTATTCTCAGTCAAGAATTACAGTTACCTCTGGTAAGGCGCATAATGGCTCAATTAGAAAGTATGGGTGAGATTCCTACATTACCAGAAGAAACTGTTGAACCCACGATTACCACTGGCTTAGAAGCTATTGGGCGTGGTCACGATTTGAACAAACTACTGACTCTCAAAGATATTATTGCTTCCACACCCGGAAGTGAGAGTTGTTTGAGAACTAACACGTTCATTGCTATGTGCGCTACCGCTCTTGGTATTGATACTGAGGGTCTGTTGAAAACTGATGAGGAAATTATGCAGGAACAACAGCAAGCAATGATGATGCAGATGGCGCAACAGGCAACATCTCCGTTGGCACAAGGTTTTGTTAACGCCAACATGGAGCAGCCACAACAACAATAACTAGGAGGTACTAATGGCTACTATTGAAGTACAAGAACCTGCTGAACAAACCGAAGAACAACAGCAGGAAACAATTACTGAAACCGATACCAACGAGGTAGAGGAAGGCGCAGAACAATCAGAAGAAAAGACTGATGATTCTGAAAAAGAGGAAGGTGTTTCTGATGAGGATGCTAAAGAACCAGCACCACAAGAAGAAGAACAGGCTGATGAATCAAAGGCACTCGAAGAAACACTGAAATCTACTAAAGAATCCGTTGATGAAGCGTCTAAAACTCTTGCCGAGAAAGGTATTGATTATAGCGCACTCACACAAGAGTACGAAAGCAATGGTGAACTCTCTGAGGACACCTATAAGAAACTTGCGGAAGCAGGTTATCCGAAGGCTGTGGTTGACACCTATATTCGTGGTGTTGCAGCAGCTAACGAAGCATTTACTAACGCTGTGTACAACGCTGCTGGTGGCAAAGCCGAATACAGTAAGTTATCTAAGTACATTGAGAGCAAAGGACAAGACGCTGTTGATGGTTTCAATGATGCTTTGTTGAATGGCTCTTTGTCTACTGTAAAGATGCTTATTAATGGCTTTAAAGCTGAGATGACGTTACGTAATGGTACACAGAAAGCTAGTGTTCTTGGTGGTGGTTCTCCTGCAAGCACTAGCGGTTTCGCAAATGAAGCTGCTATGGAAAAAGCTATGGATGACCCTCGCTATGGTGTTGATGAAGAATACACCAAAAATGTAACTAAACGTCTGAGCAAATCTAAATTCTTCTCGTTCGGACGTTGAGTATTAATACTCAATTTTTAAGAAAGAAAGGAAGTATGTATAACTTTTATGGCAACTAATATTGTAATTTCTTCTCCCGGTCTTGACTCCAATGATGCGTCCGCTGGTCGCATTAAGATGTTCTTAACTCAATTTGCAGGTGAGGTTCTGAAAGCCTACCGCCGTTCTCGTAAAACTCTTGGTCGACACGTAGAGCGTACTATTGCAAATGGTAAAGCTGCTGAGTTCCCTGTAATGGGTCGCAAGGTAGCTAATTATCTTGCTCCGGGTGAAAACCTCGATGACAAGCGTAAGGCAGAACAACAGACCTCTGTTAAGATTCTGATTGACGGCTTGCTGACCTCTGACTGTCTGATTACTGACCTTGATGACGCTATGAACCACTATGATGTGCGTTCTGAATACTCCTATCAGATTGGCGAAGCTCTGGCTATGGCTGCTGATGGTGGTGTGTTGGCTGAGATTGCTAAGATGGCAACCTCTAACAAAGAGCTGCTGACTGGTCTGGGTAAAGGCAAAGTTGTAACTCGTAAGGTTGCAGGTGGTCTGACCTCTGAATCCGAAGCACTGGGCAAAGCTATTATCTCTGAACTGTTGGAGATTAAGACCGCTATGTCCAACAACTATGTACCGAATGAAGGTCGAGTATGCTATATGCTGCCTGTTGCAGTAAATGCTCTGGTAGCATCTAAAGACGCTATCAACAAAGACTTTGGTGCTGTGGCAACCATTACCGACGCTACTGTAACTCGTATCGCTGGTATTGATATTGTCGAAGTTCCGCATCTGACTGTTGGTGGTATCACTAAAACTGACAACGGCACTCCCGAAGGTCTGATTCAAGGTACTGGTCATATCTTCCCGGCTGCATACAAAGATAAGTGTGCTTTCTTGGTAGCTCATCGCTCCACTGTTGGCACTCTGACTCTGAAATCTTTCCAACTGGAACATGGTCGCCGTATTGAATACCAAGCTGACCAAATTGTTGGCAAGTATGCTATGGGTCATGGTGGCTTGCGCCCCGAAGCTGCGTTTATGGGTGTTATTGAACCCTCTGCGTAACTGAATAATACACACTAAATAATGGGGAGTATCTTCGTGGTACTCCCTATTTTTTTTTTTCTATACGGAGGTAAATACAAATGGAATTAACAGCTTTAACAGAGCTTGATGCGGTCAATGAAATAATTAGCATTATAGGTGAGTCGCCCATTAACACCCTCGAAGATTTAAAGAATGTTGATGCTATTAGTGCGTTGCGCATTTTGAGGAACGTGTCCAGACAGGAACAATCTCGTGGTTGGTCTTTTAACATCATCTCGGAACACACCTTGACACCAGATGCTTACACTGGTCGAATTAGATGGCAGGAAAATTACTTGTTCTTGAAGGGTTCTGGTGGTGAGAAACTTGTCCATAGTGGTGATTATGTCAAAGACCTTTCCACTGGTGATGTTACCTTTAAACAACCTATTACCTGTGAAGCGGTTCTGCTTATTCCCTTTGAGGAACTGCCAGATGCTATGCGTAACTATATCATCACTAAGGCTGCCTTTAAGTTCCAAAGTCGCTACTTTGGTGATGATAGTATTACACAGATTACTACACAGGAAATTCAAGAAGCATGGATGCACTTGCAGGAGTACGAGATGGACAATAACGATTACAACATCTTGGATAACATGAGTGTAACCGACTTGAAACAGAGAGGTTGATAAATGCTAATCAATCAAGATATTAAAAACTTTGTGCAAGGTATTAGTCAACAACCGCCTACCTTGCGTGACCCAGAGCAACTTGATGAGCAACTTAATGGTTACTCATCGGAAGCAGGTGGTTTACAGAAAAGACCACCGACAATGCTTGTGTCATCGTTGGCGAGAAAGTTAACCAAGAACACAAAGCCTTTAGTGCATTTTATAGACCGAGATGCTAACGAGAAGTACATTGTGCTTTTCACAGGTGAGGATATAAAGGTATATGACCTTAAAGGCAATGAGCAAAAGGTTACTTTTAATGAAGGCACAAGACCTTATATTTACACTGAGAAACCTCGGTATAACCTAAAGGTAACTACGATTGCTGACTATACTTTTGTGTGTAATACAATGCAGCATACTAAAATGTCTGATGTTGTCGATGATAAGTCATGGGACACACAGGGTCTACTTGTTAACATCAAGAATGGTCAGTACGGCAGAACCTATAAGATTGTTATTAATGGTGAAACTGTTGCGAGTTATGAAACACCAGATGGTAGTGATAAATCTCACACTAAGCAGATTAACACTGATGCTATTGTAGAGAAGTTGGCAACACAGTGTACTGAAAAAGGCTATGTGACCACCACAGGTTCTTCTTGGTTATACTTGAAGAAAAGTGCTCGCATTACTGAACAAGGTGAAACTATTTATATTCAACCTACTACCACACCTCAGCAGCAAGAGGATAGATTCAATGGCTTAAAGTTTAATTATAAGGCAACTAAACCTGTCCTTTATGGATTTTTTTGGTGCTACCCATCAACAGTTACACGTAATGGTAATAAGATTACTGTTACTATTCCTAAAAAAGAAGTATTGACTGTTGATACTGACCTTGCTGCATATCAAAAGGTTAAGGATGAACTTGAAAGATGTAGAAAAGATAATTGGACGATTACTACATCACAAGGTATTCTTGAAGAGCGTTTAGGTGGGAGCAATGGCGACTCCACTGGTAAAACGATAGAAGCAGAAGTTTACACTTTGGAGTTCACTGAGAATATACAAACTCCGTCTTACAGTATCGCTAAGTCTGTAATTAATACTGCTGTTGTGTATGATGGCTACAATAACCAGGCTGCTTTCGGTATCATCAAGTCTACCCAAAAATTCACTAACTTACCTGCTAGTGCTCCCGATGGTTTCATTGTGAAAATCACAGGTGAAAAGGGTAGTAACACAGATGACTATTATGTTCGCTATGATGCAGAAGCACAGGTATGGCGTGAATGTGTCAGACCGCTGTTGAAGAATCATATTGATAACAAAACGATGCCCCACGTGCTCGTGCGTGAAGCAGATGGCACATTTAACTTTAGAGTTGCCGAATGGGATTCTCGTGAGTCCGGTGATGAAGATAGCAACCCATTGCCATCTTTTATTGATAATACAATCAATGATGTGTTCTACCACAGAAATCGCTTAGGATTCCTTAGTGGGGAAAATGTTATCCTTACTCGTAGTGCTGACTTCTTTAACTTTTGGATGGCGAGTGCTATGGAAGTACAGGACACAGACCCTATTGACCTTGCTGTGTCTGACAACAAAATTGCAACACTCTATCATGCTGTTCCTTTTGATGCAGAACTTATTCTGTTCTCTAAGGATGCTCAGTTTGCTTTGCGCTCTGATAGCGTGTTGACTCCTAAAGATGCCTACTTGACACCACCTGTTACTCACTTTGGTTGTTCCTTAAAGGCAACACCAGTCAATGCAGGACGTAACATCTACTTCCTTGCAGAACGCTCTGAGTATTCCACAGTACGAGAGTTCTTCGTTGCTGCTGATAACACAGACAGTAAAGATGCACAGGATATTACTTCTCACGTTCCCTCTTATTTACCGAATGGTACTTATAAGATTGTACCGAGTAGTGTTGAGAACATCTTAATGTTTCTCACTGAGGGTGATGAGGAATGTATGTATGTGTATAAGTACCTGTTCATTGACAGTGTGCGTCAACAGGCTTCCTGGTCACGTTGGTCTTTAGGTGGCACTATCTATGGTGCTTCCTTTATTGAGGATTCTTTATATATCGTTGTTGAACGTAATGACTACTTGTGTTTGGAACGTGTTTCTTTCACGTTTAACACAGAAGATTTACCGAGTGAACCTTATCGTGTTCTGCTGGATTGCAAGCAGGAAGTAACTGTTCCACAAGGTTGCTTTGATGAGCTGCAAGGTGAAACTACTATCAACATTAAGTCTTTCTATAATGAGATTTATGAACCAGATAGAAAGTATGGCATTGTTACTGCTGATGGCACTTTCAAAGAGGTTGATGCTGATGGCACTGTGACTCTTAATGGTAACTATGAAGGCAAGCATATTATTTGTGGTTTAATCTACAAGTTTAGGATTGCTCTTTCACCTCTTTATGTTAAGAGCGAAACCGAAAGAGGAACACAAGCCTTGTTAGAAGGTAGGTTACAACTCAGACAGCTTTGGATAAACTATGCTGACAGCGGTTACTTCGTGGTTAAGGTTGATGTGTTTGATAAAGACACTTACGAGTATATCAACACAGGAAGAACCTTAGGTACTACGGACAGCACACTTGGTAAGCTGATGTTCTCAACAGGTAAATTTACAGTGCCTATTCAAAGCCTTAATACAAACTGCAAGATTAGTGTTGAATCGGATGCTCCTGCTCCGGTGGCTCTGATTGGCGCAGGTTGGGTTGGTAACTATGTAAGGAGGACAAAACAATTTTAAGATTAGAGAAAATGACAATTAAGCACTTTATGAACTTCATGGAGTCTAAGCGTCCTGCAGATGTGCGAGAGGTTGAGCTTATGAATGGCTGTGACTTCTACGATGTTCCTGTTGTTGACTACGCAGACGCAACTGTGCTTGTTGATGATAATGATGAAGTCTACGCTATTGGCGGTGTACAAGAAGTAGTTGAAGATGGCTTTAAACTCAACTATGTATGGATGCTCTGTACTGGTATGGTTGAAAGGCACCAAACTGCTTTTCTACGTGCTGCCAGGGAGTTGCTTAAAGTTTACCTTGATAAATATACACACTTAGAGAACTGGGTGTGGTTAGGTAATGAACAACACGTAAAATGGTTGAAGTGGATGGGAGCTTATTTCTATGATATTCAACAGGTCAATGGCGAAGATTTTCAATGCTTTGTGTTTGCTAAAAAGGAAGATAAATAATGTGTTCGTTTATTGCTGGTGTTAGCACCGCTCTGCAAATTGGTGGTGAATACCTCGGTCAGAAAGCACAGTATAAGCAAGCACAGGCTCAGTTGGATGCACAAGCGAAAGCTGCTATCACACAGATGAACTTTGCATACCAAAACTACGAACAGGAACGTACTGATGCCTTTGATGCTGCTGTTTCTGAAATCACAAAGACACGTCAAAATGCCCTGCAGCTCAACAGTGCTGTTAAGGCTGCCGTCAACGAGAACGCTAGTGGTCGAACTGCTAACATGATTGTACGTTCCGTTGAGGGTGATACTGCTCGTGCGGTAGCTTCTGTTAAGGATAACTACTCACGTAAGTCTAACGAGATTGATTTAAATGAAGATGCTACCTTTAAGTCTACCGCTAGTCATATTGATAATCTTAATGCGTCTGCGCCCAAGATGCCCGGACGCTTTGCTAACTTCTTGACTTCTGCTAACACCATCTTGCAAAACACTACTACTGTGTTGAATCAGAAGGCTGCTGTTGAAGCAAGTGGTCAGAAGTGGGACTGGTGGAAAGGTGGAGCTAAGAAAGTATCCGCTAAAACTTGGGTAGGTACTACACCTCGCTCTGTACATGAAAAGACAGGGGCAGGTACAGGTGTTTACAAAAAGAAATAACATATAAAGGATGGTAAATAAATGTCAAATCCAATAGCTAGTGCTTTAGGCACACAGCGACAATTTACCAAACAACCAGAAGCACCCTATCAAAAGAGGTTAATCACACCTACTTTTGGTAGTGGTATTTCTGCCCAACTTGATGGCAATGCAGCAGCACTTTCACGTGCGCTGGGTTTACTTGGTTCTGGTTTGATTGGTGAAAGTATCGCTGCTGATAAACGTGCGGAGATGATTGGTAAAGCAGAAGCTGATAGAATCTTTTCTGTGACTTCTGAGAAAGACCGAGAGAAACTTTCTACATTAGATATTCTTGGTCAATCTGGAAAGTTTGATATTGCTGATAACCCCTATGCGGTTGCTCGTATTGATGAACTGCGTGGTCAGCATTTGAATACATTGTTCAAGCAGGAGTATGAAAACGAAGTAATTCCTAACCAAGAATTACCCGATAACTCCCAACAGAACATCTTGAACTTTGAAACCTTTATGGACAAAAAGCTACAAGATTCTGGTATTAAGGCGTATAACAGAACCGCTTTTGAAAAAGGTTTTTATGGCTCTCGTCCGTTGGATGTGTTACAACAGGATGCTAGTTATCGTAAACGTAGACAAGCTGACCTTGAAGCTGATAGAGATGCTGCTATTGCTGCCAAAGGTGACGATTTAATCCTGCGTAGTCTTAGTGGGATGACACCAGAAGATTTCGCAAATGGTGCACAGGAATGGCAAACAGACCCTATGTTAACAGGTATGAGCCGTGCTGACAGAATTAAACTTGTTGATGAGTTTGCAAGACGCACAGCACCTCATGGTAGTGTTGAGAACCTAAAGGCTTGGGGTGATACTATTGTTTATCACAAAGATGATGGCACACCTGTCAGAGTTAAAGAAGTTATTCCTTTAGGTATCTACTTGGGGATGGCTGAGAAGGCGAGTGTGCATCTTAATTCTCAAAAAACTAGGGATTTCTTACAAAGTTTAGAAGGAGTACCCTCCGCTTCCATATGGGATAAATATGAAGAAATTAAAAAGAAAGACCCGCTGTTCTTTGAAGCGATTGCGCCTACATATGAAGGTGTTAAGAATCGTGCAATAAAAGCAGAAGAAAAAGCTGCTAAGAAAGCTGCTGCTGCGCAGGAGAGTGTATTTAGACAACAGCTTGTTACATCTACTCTTGATGATAGATGGTTAAGCATGACCCAAGGTAAAGATGTAGATTCCTTCGGTTCTCCTGTGTATGATGATACAATCTCTGTTGATGGTAAAAGAATTAAAATCACTGATGAAGAAAAGATTGCGTGGGCGAATACAAAGATGGCTCAGTTCTTTAATAGCCTTCCACTTGATGAAGCTGGTAAAGAAACCATGAACCTCTTGAAGTTCCCTCAGATGGGCTGCTTAGTGAAAGCAATGAAGGGCAATGTTGGTAATGTATTAAGTTCTCTGAGCACTCAGTCCTTAACCCATGATGAAGCAGGTGCTTTACAACTTCCTGCTGCCCTCAACAAGTTTGTTGCTATGTACAAGACTGACAAGGAAACATTCCGTTATCTCTTTGGTAAACAAGGTGATGAAATCTCTGTACTTAGTGACCTTATTGATGCTAATGGTCTTGAAGAGGGTGTGTCTAAGTTCGCTATGGCAAGAGAGAATATGAGTAATCCCGACTTCAAGAAAGCTGTTGAAAAGAGTGCTGACTTACAGGTTGGTTTTGATTCTACTCTTTCTGTACCTCTGTTAGGCGGTAATGGTTCTACCGAAGATATTCAGTTCTACGCCAACAGTGCTGTTCAGCTTATGCTTAGTCAAAGTTTTAAGACCAACATGTACTGTGGACAAACAGAGGAAGATGCACTCAACAATGCTCGCAAGCGCACAAGTGAATACTTTGTGAGCTATAATGGTTGTGCGTTCCCTAAAGCGTTCTTATACAAGATTCCTAGTGAAAATCAGCAGAAAACTGTTATGATGTTCTTGGATGAGAAGATGCAGCAAGAGCAAGGCACAAGACTTATGTATTCTAATGGTACTCTGCAAATTTGGCGTAATTGTGTAGCAACTGCTTCTAAATGGAATAATACAACCATTGCAACAGAGGTAGCTAAATGGTTACAAGAATTACCACCAGAAAAGAGAGTGCTGGTAGATGATGTTTATTATAATCCGTCATTTGATAATAGTGATTACTATGCGTCTAACCCGGATGCCAGCAAGATTGAAGCTGCTGAAAAAGAAACAGGTGTTGATATGAGTAGTCCTGCGGGTGCTCTTATTGATGCGATTGGAGGTATATTTAAATGAATGGGTACGAGATAGCTAATGGTATCTCACAACGATTAAAAGATATGTATGGTGAAAATCTTGCACCTTCCTTAATATACGCTCAATTATCACACGAAACAGGTGGGTTCACAAGTGAGCTTGCCACAAAACATCATAACTATGGTGGTGTGACACAAACTACTCCTAATGGTTTAGCTCAACCAGATGGTTCTAACTACTACATGAACTTTGATTCTGATGAATCTTTTATGGATTACATGGCTGGTTATCTTTACAAGTATAAAGAGGATGGTTTGTTTGATGCCTATGATGCACGTAGTTATGCAACTGCCTTGAAACATGGTGGTTACTTTGGTGATGATGTTGAGAACTACACAGCAGGTATGGAGAACGCTATTGGTACTGCTAGTTTAGGTGAGTTCATCCAGGGAGCATATGAGGGTTCTAATCCTACTGCTCCTGTGGTGGAACAGGAAGAACCAGAAGAAGCAGACTTCTTTGACAAGATGCAGGACACTATGTTCGATTCTGCTCTTTGGGGTTCTTTCCGTACTGCTGCTGCAAAGAAAGACCTGCCGGACGAAGAAGGTTATAAACTAACACAAGAAGATATTGATAGGGTACAGAAGGAACTTGGTGACTACACAGCTACCTTATGGGTGTGTCAGAACGCTAACAGTCCTGCGCAACTTGAACGCCTTATCAGAATGAAGAAGGAAGATTTAGAGCGTAGAAAGCGTGTTGAAGAATCCAGTATGGGTCTTTCAACCGCTGGTACTCTACTAGGTCTTTTCCTTGACCCTCTGAACTATGTACCTATACTTGGTGCAACAGGTAAACTTGGTAGTGCAGCACGATATGCAAAGTTAGCTGCTGGTGCTTCTGTTGGTAACTTAGTTGACAGAGGTTTAGCGCAGGCTGCTACTGGTTACCGCCAAGACTATCCTATGGCTGCCTTAATGGGTGCTGTGGGTGGTGCAGGTATTCCTATGGCTCTTGACCTGCTTGGTAAAGGTTTCTCTAAGGCAACTAAAGCTGTTGGTGAACAACTTTATGGCGAAGCAACTAACATCATAATTGATGCTGAAAGATTAGCCAAAGGTGAGAAATTGTCAGTCGAAAGAACCAGCTCCAAGGAATTTATTGATTCTTTGACACAGGTGCATGATAAAGATTTTGTTAAGTCTATTAAAGATGCAGGTGTTGCTGGTCAGATTCGTCCTAAACACAATGTTTTTGTGGTTTCCAAAGAGAACGCTAAGAAGATTGTTGAAGGACGTGGATGGGAATTTGATGATAATGCTAAAGGTTTCTTTGATGATGAAACAGGTGTGACTGTGCTTATCAAAGAGAATCTTAGTGGTAGCGAAGATATTCGTAAAACCCTGTTGCATGAACGTGGCGCACATGGTTTGAAGTACGTGTTGAGTCCGAATGATTACGCTAAGGTTCTGGCAGAGTTAAGATTCCGTATTAATAACAATCCATCACCTGCTATTGAGCGCGCTATTAAACGTGCAGGTGGTAATGCTGACGCTGAGGAAGTCCTTGGTTATCTCGCTGAGGAAATGAAACCATCTAACCCTCTAATGCGAAACATCCGTAAAGCAATGGATAAAGGTCTTAATGCTTTAGGTGTTAAAGGCAGGCTTAGTGATGATGACTTTATTGACATTCTGACTAAGGGTGCTAAACACTATGCTGATGGACAGAATGGTTACAGGGTTCTGAAAGATGGCTCTTGTGAGTACAAAGGTATTCACTACTCTACGAAGAACTTGTTTAACCCAGCGAATCTCACAAGGGCAGCTTGGTTTGAACATGCTAAAAAGAAGGTAAAAGAAACTGCTGAAACCCTTTCAAAACGTACTGCTCTTTATGCAACGCCTTATTCTGTGTGTAGCACATCAAAGTCAAAGACTCTAAAAGAATTAGCAGGTAAACTTGTTACTTCTCCTTATATGGAGCGTTTGAATGGTGGTATTCCTGCTGAGGTCTATAAGGACAATATGCGCTTCCATGCTGAACATATGATAAATAATTATATGAAGGTACGTGATGAAGCCTTAGTACGCTTACAGACGCTCTCTGCTGATGCTAAGTATGATTATAACGAAGCTGTTATTCGTGCTTATAATGCTAAAAATGCAGGTAACACAGCAGCAACAGTCGGTCATAATTTCCCACCAGAAGTAATGAAGGGTGTTGCTGAAATAGAGAAGCTGCGTGAATATCTCAAAGAGCTTCTTACAGACCCCTCGAAATATCTCGGTAAGGGTTATGGTTTGTTACCGCACGATTGGTACAACTATTCTGATGAGTTCTTTAGATGGATTGATGAAGGTAAACACGCAAAACTCTTAGTTGATTTTCAAAGCAAAGAAAAGATGGCTAAGTTTCTTTATAAATACTGCTATAAGTTCGGTAAGAAAGATGTTGTGCGCAAACAGATTGAGGACGAGATGACTGCTGCATGGCGCAAAGAGTGTGAGAAAGCTAAGGCAAAAGGTAAACCATTGCCGGAAGCACCTAAACTTTCTGAGGATGAGTTCTTGCAAGAATATGATAAAAGAGCTAGGGAATGTGCTATGGGTTGGACAGACTTGGGTGCATCTGAAACTGAGAAAACAGCGAACTTCAATATGACTAAAATCGGTTCTTTGGATTGTTTGAATTACAGGTTTCCTTTAGATACCTCTGGTCAAATGGAGATAAAGGGTAATATGTTTAGTTTTGATGATAACTTACGCTCTTATGATATTGACTCTTTTCTCAATCCTCTTGTGAACCGCTTGACAGGTGAAGTATCTTTGACTACTGTATTTCCTAAAGATGCACAGACTATCTTTGCGAATCCTTTAGGTTTCGTGAAGAATGTTGATTATAACTTACAAGGGATGCGTTCTGTTATTGATGCTGAGTTAGATGATTTAGTGCAACGCAGGCAGATTACTAAAGACCAGAAAACAAATGACCTTAGAGCCTTTGATTTCATGTGTGATAAATTACGTAGTATGCCTGTTGCTGAGCACCCTCATACTCTCTTAGATGCAGCAGCACGTACCTTGAATAGCTATGCTTATGCTCGTAATAGTGGTAACATGGTATTTAATCAGTTAGGTGAAATAAGTGGTACACTTGCTTACGCTGGTTATAATGCATTATTCGATGTGATGCCAGGTTTAGGTAAGATTGTGACAGAAGCACGTATGGGTAAGGGAAGTGTTGAAATGCTTGAAGATGCACGTTTAGCTACTTTTGGTGACGAAGGGTATCGCTATATCTTTGGTAACGCAGGTGATTCATCTTCAAGAATTTATCGTGATATTCTTAATGATACACGAACTGCAAAGGCTTTAGATAAAGTCGCTGGTTTTGCTAATTTAACGTCTAACCTCATATCTAAGGTAACAGGTTTCCAAAAGTTAACCGAAACGATGATTCAAAGCGCACAGAAGCAGACTATGATTGATTTAGCTAAATGGGTAAATGGTAAGGAATTTTCATCTTATCGAAACCCTTTTTCTAAAAATAAGTTAGAAGCTATTGGCTTGAAATATAAGAATTCTGCTGCTGATTTTCGTGAAGCACTCAAACCTTATATTGTGCTAGATAAAGAGGGCAACCTAGTTGATTTTAATATAAAAGCACTACGTCAAAATGACCCGGAATTGTATATGCAGTATTATATGCTTATGACGAACCAAGTAAAGCGTTGTATTACTATGCCCTCTATTGGGAGTACTAATATGCTCAAAGAAGCTAATCCGTTTTGGAGAGTGTTCTTCATGTTCAAGGATTTTACAATGAGAGCAACACATACACAGACTTTACGTGTTGCGCACAATCGAGAAACTGATGATTTGCTTGCAACTATGTTCTCTATGGCTACTAACTTAGCAGTTGTTACTGGTTTAGCTTATGCACGCTCTAAATTTGTATATAATAGAAAGAATGAAGCAGAGCACGAACGTTATATGAAAGAATATATGAGTCCTAAGAGTTTAATATATATAGCGGGTTTACGTGGTAGTGTAACTGGTTCTTCTTTTTCTCATTATGCGGATATTGCAGAAGCAGCAGGTCTTTCACCTGTTCCATCTATCAGAACAACTACCAATAGATATAAACGTGATAAAAATAGTAATGAAATAGTAGGTGAATATCTAACACAACTTCCTGCTATAAAAACAGGAACAGATTTGTTGAAAGCACCTATGCAATTAACAAAAGTATTACCCGGTGAGAGATACACACGTAAGGATTTTGATGACTTATTACAGTTATTACCCGGTCAGAATTTTATTCTTATGTTGCGATTACGTGATGAGCTTGCAGATGCAGCAAACTTGCCAAAAAGATAATAATATTATATAATTAAAGAAAAGAAATTTATAAGGAGGTATAACTATGTTGTTGAATATTGCGTGGCTTATTATTGGTTTTATATTCCCTTTTATTATAGGCTGGATTGTAATGGATTACAACCATTATAGTTATGTAGGTATACTGATGGGAATTATTATGATAGCTGCTGGATTGCTTGTACCTCTGAGCTGCATAGGTAAAACAAAAGAATAACTTTCAAACAAACTTTATGACACTACTTAGTTCAACTAGGTAGTGTCTTTTCTTTTATGTAAAATTTTAAAGGAGTGATAAAAATAGAAAAAGCATTGAAAACTTCCGTTACCTACAACGGAACAGGCTCTCAGACTCGCTTTGATTTTCCGTTTGATTACCTGCGGAAATCCTTTGTGCGTGTTTCTGTTGACAATGAGCCAATGGATAACACAGCCGACTACACCATTGATAGTCGCACTGTGGTGTTCCATGATGCTCCACCGAGTAACAGTATCATTCGCATTTATCGTGAAACTGATACTTCCAGATTGGTAGTGTGGGCAGACGCAAGTGTTCTGAAAGCTTCCGATATGACCATCCAACAGGTGCAGCAACTTCACATCTTAGAGGAAGCAAATGATTGGACTAAGACCAACTCTATTGTTCTCAATGACGAAGGTAACGCATGGCAAGGACGCAACTATCGTGTGTCTAATGTGTCTGACCCGACAGAAGCACAGGATGTTGTAACCAAGAATTACTTAGAGAACACCGAGGATTCCTTTGTTCAGCGCATGAACGCTATCAAGACACAGACTGAACAATTTGCTAACACAGCAGGTAACAGTAAAGATAGTGCTTATAAGAGTGCACAGACTGCTAGTACGTCTGCTGCAAGTGCTGCGGAAAGCGCAAGGTTAGCCGAAGGTTACAAGAATGTAGCTGAAACCGCTAAGAGTGATGCGTCCCTTTATGCTGCCAACGCTAAGACCTCTGCTGATAATGCAGGTGCTAGTAAAGAAGCAGCTCAATCTGCTGCTACTACTGCTAGTAACTTTGCGTCTGATGCAAGAAACAGCGCAGGTGAAGCAAAGACCTACAAGGACAATGCAAAGACCTACATGGACAATGCTAAGAATTACAGTGAAAACGTCAATGTGTTCTTACCTAGTGTGTCCTCTGCTGGTGTCTTAAGTTGGACGAATAAAGCTGGACTGGCTAATCCTGCAAGTGTGAATATTAAAGGTGCAAGAGGTGCAACAGGTACTGCTGCATCTATCAAGATTGGCACTGTGAAAACAGGGGCAGCAGGTAGTAATGCAAGTGTTACCAATAGTGGTACTGCTAGTAATGTTGTGTTGGACTTTATACTGCCTAGAGGTAAAGATGGTGCTGATGGTGGTATCGTTGTTGATACTGAATTAAGTGATACAAGCACAAACCCTGTGCAGAATAAAGTTGTAAAAATGAACATGGATACTCTTTATAATGGCGTTATGACTAAACTCGGTGTATTCGGTAGTAAAATTCCTACCAAAGTATCCACTTTAGAAAATGATGCTGGCTATCTGACGCAGCACCAATCGCTTGATGGGTATGCCCAAAAGTCAACAGCTAACACATGGGCAGAACAACAAGCCTTTAAGTGTGCGAAGTTGGGATACGAAAAATATGCTTCTCCTAAGGTAAGTGGTACAAGTAATATACCTGCGCTATCCGTAATGCGATATATAGCAACAGGGGCATTTACGCTCAACCTTAATAAACTTTTGACTGAATTAGACCTTAAGGAATCCTCTGTGTTTACTGCGTATATTGAGTCCTCTGCTGACTACCCTCTGACCATAACTAATGCAGGAACGCTTAAATACATTGGCAGTGCTAGTGATGTAGCTATTACAAGTGCAGGTCTGTTGCTAAACATCTTGATGATGAAAGATTCTGATGGTGTGGTGACTAGCATTGTGCAAGCATCTAAGTTATCGTGAGGTGAGCAATATGGGACTTAATCGCATGATGATGAAAAATGTTGTAAAGGTTGAAGATGGTAGCAAGAATTGGAGTTATAGTGAAGCACATAATAAAACAATAGCTTTTACTGTCCCACCGGGGATTAAAAGAATCAAAGTGGTTGCAGTAGTTGATTCGGCTGAAGGTAGCCCGCAAGATTCTTACTATGCTTCTATAGAAAATAAAATGACTAATAAAACATGGGGCGAAGGTTTCTCAGACTCTGATGAAGAAGGAGAACTCCAGGAGCATCAAGATATTGATTCCATTGTAGGCGTAACACCGAACAAAACCTATACATTATATTTTAACTGTTGGGCTACATCTGGTGTGACTTTTTCATGGGGTAAAACAATAAATGCGATGACACCCACAGTTGAAGATTATTAAGCAAAGGAGGAACAAAATGCAAACAAAATATAAATACAAAGACAAAACATATACTCACATCTACCCTTTGTCAGAAGCCTTAGGGCAGGAAGGTATCTTTATTCCTCTCTCCATCTCCGAAGAAACCCTTTGCAAGTTGGGTGTCGAAGTGACACACGAGGAAGAACCGATTGAGTATTTTAAAAATCGCAGAATCGAAATTTTAAAGATGCAACGTGATAAAGCAGAGGTTGAACCTATTGAATACAAGGGTAATCTTTATGATTACGATGATAAAGCACGCGATAGAATCAATGCAGCTATCATTGCTTTAAGTCTGCAAGAAACCACGGCAACAATCGGTTGGACTACCGCTGACAACAAGGACGTAGCAGTAACCGCTGATGACCTGCGTATGGTTATCGCTAGTGTAGCGATGAGAAGCGATAAGTTACATACTGCTTATCGTGCTGCCAAGGAAAAGGTTCTGAAAGCTACTACTGTTGAAGAAGTTGAAGCGGTGAACTTAAATGAATAACAACACTGAAATACACGATGAAATCTTACGGAACACCCCACCGATAGGAGTATCAACCCTAACAGTGCTGGGTGTTCCTCTGTCTGATATGGTCTACGTGATGACCATTATTTATATCTTAGTGCAGATTTTCTGTACTATTTATAGAACCTATAAGTCGACAAAGGAGAGTGATGTTTAACACATGAAATTATCAGAACACTTTGATTCCACCGAGTTCGCCTGTAAATGTGGCTGTGGTGGAATGAATAATGGCGCAGGAGTTGACCCACGCCTTGTGCAAGTCTTGGAGCGCATGAGAACTATCTTAGGTGTACCCTTAGAACTCTCTTGTGGTTACCGCTGCCCTACCCATAATGCAGAAGTAGGTGGCGTGTGGAACTCTCAGCACGTATATGGTAAAGCTGCTGATGTTCAGAAGCCTAGTGGTGTATCTTTGCAGCGTCTTGTGGATGCAGCGGAAACTGCTGGTGCTGATGGTATTGGTGTTTACGATTGGGGAGTACACATTGACGTAAGGAGGTATCCAGCAAGATGGTAAAGGTTAAGGAAGAACTTATTGATAAGATTGCAGAGCTTGAAGTCCAGGCTCTGCTGACTGCCTTGCAAGACCCAACACTTAGAACTGACCCTTCTATTCTTGCTCGTGCCAGGAGTTTTCTGAAAGACAACAAACTGGTTACCACCCCGGAAACCCCAGGTGTCAAACAGATTCAGAAAGCTACTACCATTGATATTCCAGACTTTACGGAAGAAAGTGACAGTGTTGTCTTACAGTGATACACTGGGCAGATGAACAAGTACAACGTGCGAAGGACGATTTCAGAGTATTCCTGTTCATGGTATGGAAAGAGATTGGCTTGCCTAATCCCACACCTATCCAGATTGATATAGCGAATACCTTGCAGCACCCCCCGAATGACCGCTTCATTTTGGAGGGTTTCCGTGGTGTTGCAAAGTCCTTCATCACTTGTGCTTTTGCGGTATGGGTTCTTTGGAATGACCCTCAGAAGAAAGTATTGATTGTGTCCGCTGGTAAAGACAGAGCAGATGCAAACGCTATCTTCATTAAAAGAATTATTTTTACACTGTCTTTCCTGGCTCATTTGAAACCTAAAAAGGAACAGCGAGATACACAGAATATCTTTGACGTAGCACCTGCTTCACCAGATATTTCTCCGTCTGTAAAATCCGTAGGTATCTATGGTCAGATTACTGGTTCTCGTGCCGATGTGCTGATTGCAGATGACGTTGAGATTCCTACCAATAGTGGTACACAAGTTCAACGTGATAAGCTGAGTGAAGCGGTACGTGAATTTGATTCTATCATCAAACCTAAAGGACTTATCATCTACCTGGGTACACCCCAAAATGAAATGTCCTTGTATAACGAATTACAAAATCGTGGTTATGAATGTATAATTTACCCTGTGCAATACCCGGAAGATGATGCTATCCGTAACTTCTATGGTGACAGACTAGCTAAGGTTATCGCTGATAGGTATGATACAAACCCCACAGCATACGCTGGTTATCCTACTGACCCACAACGCTTCAATGAGGAAGAAATTGATAAGCGTAGGCTCTCGTATGGTAAAGCTGGCTTTGCTCTGCAATTCTTGCTTAACACAAACCTTAGCGACGCTGAGAAATATCCGTTGAAGGTGGCTGACTTGATTGTCACCAACCTGGACATTAAGGAAAGCTCTCTTACGTGGTCTTGGGCAAATGGTAACGGACAGCGACATGGTGATTTGCCTTGTGTGGCTCTTAAAGGTGACTACTTCTATGCACCTCTTGGACGCTCTGAGGAAACCGCTAAGTATCAGACTGTCATTATGTTCATTGACCCCTCTGGACGTGGTAAGGACGAAACCGCATATGCTATTGTAGCTTTTCTTAATGGCTATTTGTTCCTGCTGGATGTGGATGGTTTTAGGGAAGGTTATGCGGAAACAGTGCTGCGCACCATTGCGACACGCGCGAAAGCCTTTGGTGTTAACAAGATTGTTGTTGAACCTAACTTTGGCGGTGGTATGTTTGCACAATTGCTTAAACCCTTTGTAAGCACGATATATCCTGGTTGTGCTATTGAAGATGGCAAGGCTGCCACTATTCAAAAGGAAGCACGTATTATAGATACTCTTGAACCTGTGATGATGCGACACAAGCTAATTGTGAATCAGCAGGTGATTGAGAATGACTACAAGGTGTATGAAAAAGACCCTCAGTACAGTCTGTTCTATCAGATGACACGTCTTTCTCGTGAGCGTGGTGCATTGGCGCATGATGATAGACTGGATGCTGTTGAGGGTGCTGTTGCATATTTCCTTGATATGCTCAGTATGTCAGAGCAACAAGGGTTTGATGAATTGTTGGAAGAGCAGTTAGAAAAATGGTTAGACCCGGATTATGGAGTTTTGTATAAGGATGAATCATGCATACAAGATAAGTTTATAGCTAACAAAAAGAAGGACAATTCCTTCAAAAATTGCAATATACTAAACAAATACTATGCAGTTAGAGAAGGCTAACTCAAATTCTGAAAGCCTTACTGACACACAAATATACAATCTCCTTACTGACACACGTATAGAAGAAGGCTCCAGAAGGTTATATAATGTTACTTCATGTTCCCTCGGAGAGATGATTCATGAACGTAGTTATTATTATTATCACTTTCATGTTACCTTTGAAATCTTATATTTAATTATAATTATTATAACCATAGATACATTCAGAAAGACATACAGAAAGCTTATTCTTCTTATGATTATTACTTAGACCTCGGTAAGATGTATACCCTAGTTCCTCCCTCCTAAGGTATACTTCTTACTGTTATTTATAAATAGAATTATTAAAGAAAGAGAAGGTGATTAATAATGGAAGATGCGAAGGTAAAGTTACGAACCTTCTATCTCACTTACCAGAAGTATATCAGCCTTACCTTTAGTTTAATCACTGTGGCTTTCTTTTATGCCCTTCACCGAGGGGACTTAAAGTACCTCGTTGAAATACTAAAGGTAGCACAAACCCTAATCCAAATCCTGTGTGGTACTGCTGCATGATAAACAAAAAGATAACAGCGAGTCTACTAGCTGGTGTGTTGATTGGCTGTGTTTTAGCCAACACATATATCTCGGTCAGACGTGTAGGTAACACAGAAGTCCACACACAGGAAACACCTGGAATCACCACCGAATCCACTCTCAAAGTGACCGCCAAGACCACCAAGAGCGACCCGGATTTGGTTGTGTCTAATAGATACGTGGCGAAGATTGATGGTAAGTATGTGGAAGCACCTGTGCAAACCACAAAAGACACATCCACTGCTGTTGTGTCAACCACTATCGACGTGACACCGCTTGTTAAACAGATGACCCCTAAGTGGGAAGCAGGTGTTGGTGTTGGATGTGTGGATAAAGAAATACTGCCCTGTGTTAGCTTACAGAGAAACTACAAGCAAGACAAGGCAGTCGAAGCAGTAATACAGATGGATGCACAAGGACACTTCAAAGGTGCTAGTGTCATCCATAAGTGGCGATTTTAAATCGTTGTGTGATTTTAATTTGTAAGGATGTGTGATAAAATATGAAGGAAAATGGTTGTGTTCCTTCTTTCTACACACCGAAGGAAGTGGCTGCCATTCTGAGATTCAAGAAGGTAGACCAGGTGTACGCCCTGTGTCACAGCAGGGTGATACCCTCCTTTCAACTCGGTAGGAACTGGCTGATACCTAAAGACAGATTCCATGTGTGGCTGGAAGAACAGATAAATGGTTAACCTTTGTCACTTGATAATACCCCTTCTGTTGTGACAAAGATTGTGACACGATAACTAGCAACCTTATAGTATTGAGGAATACTAGGGCTGTGTGGTATAATAATTAGTACTAATAAAACAGGCTCAAGCCAAAAATGGCCTGAAATAATACATTTTAATGAAGGAGCAGGAAGAGTAATTTATGATTGAACAAAATCACATTCGCAACTTTTCTATTATCGCCCATATAGATCATGGCAAGTCTACCCTGGCGGACAGATTGATTGAATATACAGGAACGCTGAGCAAGCGTGAGATGGAGGAGCAGATTCTCGATTCCATGGATTTGGAGCGTGAGCGCGGCATCACCATCAAGGCGCAGGCTGTGCGCAGCATTTACAAGGCGCGCAACGGCGAGGAGTATATGCTGAACTTTATCGACACCCCGGGCCACGTAGACTTTACCTATGAGGTTTCGCGTGCACTGGCAGCGTGCGAGGGCGCACTGCTGGTTATCGACGCTACTCAGGGCATTGAAGCGCAGACTTTGGCCAACGTGTATCTGGCGCTGGATAACGATCTGGAGATTATCCCGGTTATCAACAAAATTGATTTGCCGAGTGCCGACCCTGAGCATGTTAAAAGGGAAATCGAGGACGTTATCGGTATTGATGCTTCCGACGCAGTTCTGTGCAGTGCCAAGACAGGCATTGGCATCGAGGACGTGCTGGAAGCAATCGTAGCGCGCGTGCCGGCGCCGCAGGGCGATGCGGAAGCACCGCTGAAGGCATTGGTATTTGACTCCAAATTTGACGCTTACAAGGGCGTAGTTTTATATATACGCATTATGCAGGGCCGTCTGCGCAAGGGCATGAAGATTCGCATGATGGCAACCGGTGCGGAATTTGATGTTACCGAGGTCGGTTACTTCAAACCGGGCATTGTCAATGTTGATGAGCTGGAGGAGGGCCAGGTAGGCTTTTTTGCTGCCAGCATCAAAAACGTTAAGGATGCACGCGTAGGCGATACCGTAACCGATGCCGATAATCCTGCCGAAAAAGCGTTGCCCGGTTACCGCAAGGCTACACCGATGGTATACTGCGGTCTGTATCCGGTAGAGAATTCCGATTACGATAACCTGCGTGATGCTTTGGAAAAGCTGCAGCTGAACGATGCTTCTCTTGTATTTGAGCCGGAGACATCTACCGCGCTGGGCTTTGGCTTCCGCTGTGGCTTCTTGGGCCTGCTGCATATGGACGTTATCAAGGAGCGCCTGGAGCGCGAATATAATCTGAGCCTGATTACTACCGCGCCTAACGTTATTTATGAGGTGTTCCGCACCAACGGCGACGTTGAAATGGTAGATAACCCGTCTCTGTTCCCGGACCCGACTGTTATCGACCATGTTGAGGAGCCTTTCGTTAATGCAACCATCATTGTGCCGAAGGATTATGTAGGTGCTGTTATGGAGCTGAGCCAGGAAAAACGCGGTGAATACGATAACATGACCTATCTTGATGATACCCGCGTAATGATTCACTACGCATTACCGCTGAGTGAGATTATCTTTGACTATTTTGACCGTCTGAAATCCGCTACCCGCGGTTATGCTTCCTTGGACTACGAGCTGTCCGGCTACCGTTATTCCGATCTGGTGAAGGTAGATATCCTGCTGAACGGCGAGCCTGTCGATGCGCTTTCTGCGATTGTGCATAAGGAATTTGCTACTGTTCGCGGCCGTCAGCTGGTTGAAAAGCTGCGCAGCCTGATTCCGCGTCAGATGTTTGAAATTCCGGTACAGGCAGCAATCGGCAACAAGGTTATTGCCCGCGAAAACGTCCGCGCTATGCGTAAGGACGTACTGGCGAAATGCTACGGCGGTGATATCAGCCGTAAGCGTAAGCTGTTGGAAAAACAGAAGGAAGGTAAAAAGCGCATGAAGCAGGTTGGCAGTGTGGAGCTGCCGCAGGAGGCATTCATGGCGATTCTGAAAATGGACTAAGGCTTAGCGCTTAGTCGATAGTGTCTGATAGATAGGAGCAATGCAATTATGATGATACAACTGCAAGGCTTGCTTTCGACAATCACATTTTTGGATGTTATAGATATTGTCGTCGTTGCCTATTTTCTTTACCGTTTGTTCCTGATGCTGAAAAACACCCGTGCCGCAACATTGGGTAAGGGTCTCATGGTGCTGATAGGCTTCACGCTTATCTGCCGTTGGCTGAATCTGCATGTTATCAGCTGGCTGCTGGAAAAGAGCATGACGGTGATTATGGTCGCCCTGCCTGTTGTCTTTCAGCCGGAGCTGCGCCGTGCTTTGGAGCAAATCGGCCGCGGCAAGCTGTTTCATAAGGGCAGTGAGCTGGACGAGCAGGAGCTGGAGGAAATGCTGGATTCCGTTGCTCATGCCACTAAGGTGATGAGCAAAAATAAAGTAGGTGCGCTGATGGTCTTTGAGCGTGCTACTGGTCTGGCAGAGCGCATCGAAACCGGTGTGCCGATTGACGGTCTGGTGAGCTCTGGACTGCTGCAGAACATTTTTGTTAAGGATACACCGCTGCATGACGGCGCTGTCGTTATCCGCGGCAATCGCGTTGTTGCTGCCTGCTGCCTGCTGCCGCTTACGGAAAACCGTAATCTGAGCCAGGAGCTTGGTACCCGCCATCGTGCCGCTATCGGTATGTCCGAGCAGTCCGATGCGATGATTCTTGTTGTCAGCGAGGAAACCGGTACGATTTCCATCGCCCGCAACGGCGAGCTGATGCGTTATCTGACGGTGGATGATGTGAAGGAAATTTTGCGCACGGCAATTTTCCGTCCGCATGCAGCAGTTAAGAATTCTTTGGTTGATAAAATCAAGAGCTTGTGGGGCGGTGAGAAAAAATGAGATTTTTGCAAAGGCTGGCGCGTAAGGAGAACCTGTTGGCAAGGATTATCTGCCTGCTCATGGCTTGCGGCCTGTGGGTATATGTAATGACTGACCAGAACCCGATTATCGAGCGTAATATCGAGGTGCGCCTGCAGCAGAGAAATCTGCCGCAAAATATGATGGTCTTTAATGCTCCCGATAAAATTCTGGTTAAAGTACGCGGCTCGCGTGCCAAGCTGAGTTCCGATAATCTGAGTGCCGAAATCAATGCTTCTATCAATTTAAAAAATATAACCGAAGGTCAGCAGAGCCTGCCGATTACGGTAACCTACTCTGGCGGCGAGATTGTATCCGTAACGCCTAAGGAGGTTTCCGTATATGTTGATACGGTAAGCGAGAAAAAGGTTCCCGTTACTACGCGTATCGTGGGCGCGGTGAACGGTGATATGACCATCGGCAACAGTATAATTACTCCGGCGGAGGTTACTTTGCGTGGTGCAACACATCGTATTGACAAGGTAAACCGTGTGGTTGCTCCGATAGATATCAGCAACCATACCGGCAGCTTCCAGACGGAAAGCGAGCTGGTTGCCGTGAGTGACGACGGTTACGATATTCCTAATATGCGGATAATCCCTGAGCGTGTTATGGTGCAGGCTAATATGGTCAGCCAGATGCACTCGCTTGATATTCCGGTTAAGCTGGTTATGAGCGGTGATTTGCCTGCCGGTATTGTTGTTACCAAAACAGAGATTGTGCCGACAAGCGTTCGCGTTACCGCACCGCCTTCCGTGCTGAAGGAGCTGAAGGATGTCAAGACCAAGCCCGTGGATGTAAGCAAGCTCAATGGCAGTACTGTTGTTGCAGCTGAGCTTGATCTGCCGGAAAAGGTTATTCCAGAAAGACGTACGGTGCAGATTAAAATATCGGTAGAAAGGCAGAACTGATTTATAGATGAAGCTGAAAATTAACAATGTGCGTATCAGCCTGCGTCAGGAGCAGACGCTGGAGCAGGCGGTGTGCCGTAAATGCGGCATTCCGCGTGATGCTTTGGGCAGTGTGCGGATAGTACGCAAGGCAGTGGATGCGCGCAAGAAAAATGATATCTGCCTCAATTACCATGTGTTGGCAGAGGTTGAAACAGGCGGCAGACAGGCGAAGCGCCTGCTGGCGGACCGGGATATTACACAATATCAGGAACAGCAGCAGCCGACGCTTGAGCTTGGTACACTGCCGCTGAGCGCACCGCCGGTGGTTATCGGTGCCGGTCCTGCGGGACTTTTGGCGGCACTGCAGCTGGCGGAGCATGGCTACAAGCCGCTGCTTTTGGAGCGCGGCAAGCCGGTGGCGCAGCGTGTGCAGGATGTGCAGCGCTTTTGGCAGACGGGAGAATTTAACCATGCGTCCAACGTACAGTTCGGCGAGGGCGGTGCAGGCACCTTTTCGGACGGCAAGTTTACCACGCGTGTAAACGATCCTATGATGGCCGAAATCCTGCAGCTTTTTGTAGCTGCAGGCGCGCCGGAAAATATTTTGTACGAGCACAAGCCGCACGTAGGCACGGATAAGCTGCGTGCGATGGTACAGGGACTCAGCCGCCGTATTGCGGAGCTGGGCGGCAGCGTGCGTTACGATGCGCATGTTGTTGATCTGGATATCAAAAATAATGCTGTGCAGGGGGTAATCCTTGACGGCGGCGAAAGACTGGCGGCAGGAGCCGTGGTTCTGGCCTGCGGTCACAGCGCGCGCGATACCTACGCTATGCTGGCACGCAGGGGCGTAGGCATTGTGGCGAAGCCCTTTGCCATCGGTGTGCGCATCGAGCATCCGCAGGAGCTGATTGACAGGGCGCAGTACGGCAGCTTTGCCGGACATCATCTGCTGGGCGCAGCGGATTACGCGCTTGTTTACCATACGCAGGATAAAACACGCACAGCCTATTCGTTCTGCATGTGCCCGGGCGGGCAGGTAGTTGCCGCTGCTTCGGAGACCGGTGGCGTGGTTGTCAACGGCATGAGCATGTTTAAGCGTGACAGCGGCATTGCCAACAGTGCTCTGGTGGTGAATGTAGACAGCCGGGATTTCGGCGAGGGTGCGCTGGCAGGCGTAGAATTCCAGCGCCGCTATGAGCAGCTTGCTTATGCGGCGGCAGGCAGCAGCTATTATGCGCCTGCGCAGAATCTGGACAGCTTTTTGAAGCGCAGCACTCCGTCCCTGGAATGCATGGTACAGCCAAGCTATCGTCCGGGACTTGCGGCCTGCAGCTTAGAGAAGGTGCTGCCTGCTTACGTTACGGATACTCTGCGCGAGGGCATTACGAGCTTCGGCCGCAAGCTGGCGGGTTACGCCGACGGCGGCGCGCTGCTGACGGGTGTGGAAACACGCACCTCGGCGCCGGTTCGCATAGAGCGCGACAGACAGAGCTATGTATCGCTGACGCATGATCTGCTTTACCCCTGCGGCGAAGGAGCAGGCTATGCCGGCGGTATTATGAGCGCCGCGCTTGACGGCTATCATGTGGCGCATGCGATTATGGAAAGATTCGCGCCGGTGAAGTGATTTAGGTTGGAGAGTAATACTGAGAATTAGGCTCCCCTTGGGGGGACAAGGTGAATTGCCCGCAGGGCAAGAGAGAGCGCCCTGGGGCGGCTGGCGCCCGTAGGGCGACTGAGAGGGGATTTTGCAGCATTTACTTTTACGCATAGCGTTATGTTATGTGTTACCCCTCTCCGTCATCGCTATGCGATGACACCTCTCCCCAAGGAGAGGCTCTTAATTTTATTTTTTCGTCAACAATTCCCAACTCACATATAAACGCATTAACATTAGGGAGGTTATTACAAAAAATGGCAAGATTATTTGGTACTGATGGTGTTCGCGGTGTGGCGAACGTAGAGCTTACTCCGGAGCTGGCCTTTAAGCTGGGCTATGCTGCCGCAAAATACTTTGGCCGCGAGGTTTCCTGCCCGAAAATTATTATCGGCAGAGATACACGCCGCAGCGGACAAATGCTGGAAAGCGCTTTGGCAGCAGGTATCTGCAGCGCCGGCGGCAATGCACATCTTCTGGGCGTTATGCCTACTCCGGCAGTTTCTTTCCTGACCAGTGAGGTTAAGGCTAACGCCGGTGTAGTAATTTCTGCTTCTCACAATCCGTTTGAAGACAACGGCATCAAATTTTTCTCTCAGACAGGTTACAAGCTGCCTGACGCAGTAGAGGACGAAATTGCAGCTATCGTTGCTGCACCGATTGATTACACTCAGGCAGTAAGCGGCAGCAGCGTAGGCCAGATTATTCATGAAAAGGATTTGTCTGCGCTGTATATTAAGCACATTCTGAGCACTGCTTATGCTAAGCTGAACGGTCTGAAGATTGTTATGGACTGCTCCAACGGTGCCAACAGCGAAATCGCACCGGTTATCCTGCGCAGTCTCGGTGCTGAGGTTGTGGCAATTTTCAACGAGCCTAACGGTATCAATATCAACAACGGCTGCGGCTCTACTCATCTGGAGGCATTGCAGAAGAAGGTTGTCGAGGTTGGCGCTCATGTAGGTATCGCCAATGACGGTGACGCTGACCGCTGCCTGGTAGTTGACGAAAACGGCGAGGCTATGGACGGCGACCAGATTATGCTGATTTGCGCTCTGGAGCTGATGAAGCGCAACAAGCTGCATGACAATATGCTGGTAACCACTGTTATGAGTAACGTCGGCCTGCATCAGGCTATGAAGGCTCATGGCGGCAAGACCGTCAAAACCGCTGTAGGTGACCGCTATGTACTGGAAGAAATGCTCAAGCACAATTATTCTATCGGCGGCGAGCAATCCGGTCATATCATTTTCTCCGAATTCGCTAAAACCGGTGATGGTATTCTGACTGCTGTACAGCTGTTGTGCGCAATGGTTCGCAACAACAAGCCTTTGTCCGAGATGGGCGCCGTAATGACTAAATTCCCGCAGATTCTGCTGAATGTACGCGTGAAGAATAAAAACGGCTGGGAAGAAAAGGCTGCTATTCAGGAAGTAATCAAAAAATATCAGGAGGAGCTGGGCGAAAACGGCCAGATTCTGGTACGTGCTTCCGGCACCGAGCCTTTAATCCGTATTATGGCCGAAGGACCGAAGCAGGAGCGTCTGGAGCAGATTGCCAACGCTATTGCCGACGTTGTAACTAAGGAGCTGGCATAAGCAGGCTTCCTTGCTGAATAAAGATTAAAAGCAGACCTTTACATCATTTTCGGATGCAATGGTCTGCTTTTGTATATTTTCTTGAAAAACGCAAAAAAATAACCGCCCAGCTCCTTGATATGTACCCAGTTTTCTGGACACCGCTAAAAATTTGAATAATTATATTTACA
>OFMA01000184.1_pt1 | contig 48338 bp, 52 predicted proteins | sample 1541011 | NCBI WGS metagenome assembly OFMA01 (sample SAMN04209225, study PRJEB22552) | human gut metagenome | biome: gut; material: feces | host: Homo sapiens | place: USA: Oklahoma
AATGAGAAATGGTGCTGGGAATAGATCCCAACACCAACTTTGTCTACAGTCTGAAGCCTCAATGTATGATTGAGGCTTTTCTTATATTTGTGTCATTTTTTTTGCATTCAATTGTTTGATTAGTTGATATTTCATATAATACCGTTTTACTACAAAATACTGTAGTTTTTGTCCATTTTTCCCATATCTGAACTGCACTAAAACAGGAAAAGTCCCGTTCTTTCTTTCCTGCAAGGTTTCCATATCTATATTATCTTCCCGGCAGTACTCCAAAATTATTTTTTTTACTTCTTCTGTACGTTCCTGTGTATCACAATCCAGATAATACTGCTGTTCATACGAAGATAAATACCTGATCGTATCTGCGAAGACGCATGTCGTTTTGCTCGTTCCAGTCACTTTTACGACTTTATTTTCATATTTCTGAATATTTTCTGCATAGTTTTCGTATGCAGAATGAAAAAGCATGACTGCAAGGGTGCCTGCTTTTCCAGTCAGCATTAGCTTTAAATACTGTTTTCCTTTTTTATTTACTTTCTTTTCTACAGATGCGACAAACCCCATAACCGAAACATGTTCATCTTCCTGCAGCTGATCATACGGGATGCATCCGTAGGAAAAATCTGATTTGTATTTCTTTAATGGGTCATCACTGACCACCGTTCCAAGATACTCCATCTCATATTTCCAGTTATAAGCCTCATCTTTTTCAGATTCCACAAAATCCATCATGTCGTTAAGGTATGCATCCCGCACCTGTACCGTTTCAAATTTTTGGTCATTATATTTCATATATCTTTCAAAAAGCTCTTCCCTGTTTTTGCACAGGCTATCAAATACCCCGCTTTTTATAAATGCTTCCATAGCTTTTTTCTGCGTGATCTCGCTTTTTAATTCCATCCGTTTCAGAAAGTCTGTATAACTGGTATATGGCTTGATTTCATCTGATTCTCTTGCATCTATGACCACTTGAATAGAATCCGCATTTGACACTCCCTTGATACCATGCAAACCATACCGGATCTTTCCATCCTCGATTGTAAAATCATAATAAGACCGGTTGATATCCGGCTGCAGAATCTGGATATTTAGCTTTCTGCAGTCTTCCAGGATAGGGGCGTATTCCGTATTCTCTTTATTATTGAACATTGAACATTCAAATTCTACTGCATAATGGTATTTCAGCCATGCTGTCTGATAAGACAATACCGCATATGCAGCTGCATGGCTCTTGTTAAATGCATACTTTGCAAAGTCTATCATATCATCAAAGATTTCTACTGCGCATCTTTCTGTGATGCCATTTGCTACACATCCTTTAATTCCACGGCTTTCATCACCATATATAAATGCCGGTTTTTCGATTTTTAATTTTTCTTCTTTCTTCTTCGACATTGCCCTTCTGACCAGATCTGCACCACCAAGGGAATATCCGGCAAGCTTCTGGAAAATCTGCATTACCTGTTCCTGATAAATCGTTGCTCCATATGTTGGGGCAAGAATCTCTTCCATCATAGGAGTCTTATATGTCAATGGACACCTCTTGTGTTTTACATCAATGATATTTTCCAGATATTTTTTTGGACCCGGCCTGTATGCAGCCACTAAAAGAATCAGGTCTTCAAAACATGTTGGCCTGAATTTTAACAGCATGTCTTTCATACCTGCAGATTCAAACTGGAATACGGAATTAGTAAACCCGTTTGCATAAATTGCCTCAAATACTTCTGGTTCAAATGGAATGTGGTCAAGGTCAATCACTATGCCGTGATGTTTTTCAATCAGCTGCAGGCAGTCAGATATGCAGTCCAGGGTTGCCAATCCTAACAGATCCATCTTAAGCATCCCTTTTTGCTCAATATGATTCATATCGCACTGCGCTGCCCATACCCAGCCTTTTTTATCATCTTCATTTAATGAAAGAGGAACGTAATCATTGATGTCATGATTATCGCTGATCACTACTCCACCGGCATGTACAGATGTAGAAGACAGTTTTCCTTCCAGCAGTTTCGCATGTTCCCAGATGGTTACTCGTTCCCTGTTTTCATTTGTGAGCTGGTCCGTGTCTTTTGTTATCTGGAAAGCGGTTCGAAATTTTTCCTCATTCTCGCTGATACATGCACCAGGCTCCACAGGGATGATATCGGAAACTGGTAGTGTGTACGTATGCATGTAATCACGTATTTTGCCCTCCTGGAGCTTTTTGGGAAGACAGCCATATAATTCACTGGCCCGGTCCCTTCCAGCCATCTGAATGGCTCCTTTTGCCGCATATGTTGTTTCTGTCATGATAGAACATATTGCGTTTTCTCCGTATTTCCATTTCAGGTAACGAATGATGTAAGGCCTGAGTGATGTTTTAACGTCTGTATCAATATCCGGTAACGTAACCCTTTCCACATTTAAGTATCGGTCAAATAGCAGATTATATTTGATTGGGTCAATGTTGGTAATCCCGAGCATATAGCAGACAAGAGAACCCGCCGCGGAACCGCGTCCTGGTCCAACGCCAATACCGGATTTAAAATTTTTTTCTTCCAGCCATCGGTCAAGTTCGGTAAAGTCTTCCGGGATATTTTTTAATTCTGATTTTGGTATGCATCCCATCTTCCGCATCATGTTGCAGTAATCCCTTACGACCATATGATAATCCCTATATCCCATCTCCAGTATGGTATCAACTTCTTTTTTTAACCTTTCTTCATATCTGTTATCCCAGACTCCAAGCTTGATCCTCTTTTCCCGTTCTTTCTTTAGAAGTTCCTCAAAGGACTCCGTACTTTTAACTTTAGGATAATGTTCTTCTTTCGGAAATACCACTTTGCATTCTTCAAGGATTTTTGTGTTTTCGAGTGCTTCTTTCACTACTTTCTCCGGAAGGATTTTCAGTAAAGCATCCGATAGTTCTTCATCGCTTTTCACATATAATGTCCTGTCGCTTTCCTCAACTTCCTGATGCTTATCAAAATAATTGTACCTGACAATCTGTCTTGCTTTTATATTTTTCTCGGTTCCAGCTGACATATGGGCATCATTCGCTGCAATGACGGGGATTCCTGTTTCCTCAGAGATCTTCACAAGCTCTGGCATTACAATTCGTTCCATCGCAAGACCATGATATTGTAACTCCAGAAAAAAATATGGAAAGATGGATGCCAGCTCTCTTGCTTTTTTTAAAGCCTCCCGATACAGAATGTCTTCCGGGACCAGCTGTATGTTTTGAATTTCCTCCAATATTTCCAAATATTTTGCAACTTTTGTCTTTTTTTTGTCTACAATAGATTTGTATTCTTTTCTGAGCTTTTTATATTCTTTTATTTTATGATCACTTTCTATACAAATGGGTGTATATTTCTGATACAATTCTGTTTCATAATCGATCTCTTCTTTTATCTTTGCTGCATTTGCAGCATTTTTATTTTCTTCATATTTTTTTCTCTTTCTTTGGATCCGCTCATAAAAATCCTGTTTTGTGTATTTTCGGATTTTCTTCACCTTTCCCTGCTCTTCCTTTATTAGAAGGACATATTTTTCATAATCCAGCCGGCTTTTTGTCCATTCATCATATTCTTTCTTAAGCGATTCCAATTTTGCATTAAGTTTATCTTTTTTCTGATCAAGGTAATAATTTTTTAGCAATATCCTCGCTATCGGGCCCTGGATGCATGCAGAAGTTGCGATTACATGAGGATTACCAGAAAGATATTTTTTTACGGTTTCCATTTCCATGATTGGAAACTTCATCCTTTTACCAATTTTTATCTGCTTTTTGTTTGCTTCTTTATCTGCATGGGAAATAGCCCGGAATCCTTCTAAATCACGCGAAATCAAGATCAAATGTTCTCTATTTTCGCCAAGATAAGCCTCTAGGCCTGGAATGGCATTAATCCCATATTTAATGCCAGCTTCCATAAAACTGTCCACTCCCAACAATGTTCCATGGTCTGTAAGCGTAATATTCCGGCATCCAAGTTCCCTGGCTCGTTTCATCAATTCGTCCGGTGTCTGTGTAGAGTCATTCAGGGAATACATTGTATGTACGTGCAGTATCCCATGTTTCACCATATTGATTGCTCCTTCCTGTTTCTCAGACTTCTAACACTATCGTATCATATATATTTAGAAAAAATTTTTTTTGAAAAAAGGGCACGGATTCTTATATATCCGTCCCCTTTTTTAGAAATATATGCAGATCTTACTCTGCGTTATCCGAATCTTCTTCAATTACAACATCAGAATAAGGTGTTATATCTTCCGGCTGTTTCCCATTTACAGTAATGTTCAGGTTATCTTCTGCTGTATTTGCCAGCACATCCAGCATCTTGGAGTTTCCCTGAAGATCCAGTGTCGTAGCTGTTACGGCATCCCCAAGGAAACCGCTGTATTCTTTCGGGTTTGCATCAATCCAAAGCATTCCTTCCAGTTTTGTACAGCCATTAAAACATGAAGATGCTTTCTCAACATTTTGCGGGATATTTGTAACCTTTTTTAATCTGGTATTTCCATAAAATGCACTGTCCATGTTTTTCACTGTTTCCGGTATTTCCGGCATTTCTTTCAGGTTGATACAATTTCTACAAATATTTTCAATATCTTCCACATTCGGAGCTAATGATAATTTGGCAATCTTCTTGCATCCGGAAAACATAGCTTTTGCGCTTATCAGACCGGTGGCTTTTGACATATCCGGTGCAATCTGTATTTCTGTACAGTTTTCGAAACAGCTGTCCGCATTTCTTACAGATTCCGGGATTGCTACTGCTTTTTCAATCCCGCTCTCCTGGTATGTCTTGGACATATCCAATAAGTTTTTACAGTTCGATACATCTGGTGTTTCTTTTAATGCTGTATCTCCGATGAATGTTCCGCACAGACTTTGTACAGATGACGGGATCGCATCAACATATGTGATATTTGTCATATTTGCAAAAGTATAATCCAGGCTTTCCGGTTTTACGCCTTTTCCAAATGATACAGACTGGATTACTGTATCCCCGCTGTATTGCTGCCAAGGGTAAGATCCGCTTTCATACTGTACAATATCGCCTTTCCCTTCAAAACATAATTCTCCATTTGAATACAGGACTGCTTTCACCGAGTCCATTTTTGGATTTCCGCAGGCAAATGTTTCTACTTTTTTTCTTTCATTTTTTACATTTACTTTGCACGAAATTGTCTTATCTGTTTTTAGTGACAGTGTGACCGTTGTAAATTTTCCAATCTTGGCTGGTGCAGTTTTTGACACTTCAAAATCTTTCGGTCGCAATGACGTCTTTTTCCCGTCTTTGTGGATTCCTTTTACTTCAAAATCCGATGCTGTAATCTTAGCCCCATTTTTATATGTTTTATTATTTTTTGCTTCAATCTTTACAATTGGTGTTTTAGCGGCGTTTTTTTCATTCACAGCTGGAATAATCCCTTTTACAATAATAAAAAATACTCCAAGGATCAAAAGGATAATCAATGGTTTTTTAAACGGTGTGATTGCATCTTTAATCTTCTGCATGCTAATACCTTCTTTCTTGATTTTCTATAATATGGTGAATTTTTTTTATAGTAGAAAATTCCCCACTCTTATGAAGCGGGGAATTTGATCATGATTTCTTTGCAGATGTTGTTAGCAAATTTCGGAACTGGATCCGTTCACGCTCAATATACTCTTTATGCATCCGTCTTATCTTGTTTGATTCAAAATACCCGTCACAGATACAATCTAATGCTCCTTTGTAATCCCTTGCAATTGAATGTTCCAGGTAATACAAAGCATCATCTATTGCCAGGTACTCTTTTGATCGTGGTTTATAATGTGTAATCAATTCTTCAAGTGTTTTTTTGATATTCTGTGTCTTATCATAGGACTGCGTAAATAACTGCATATATTTTTTTACTTTTTTCCGGAATAATGCACTATCAATGACCGCAGCGATCAGATACAGGAACACAATCAGGCATCCGATGCCGATTGTTATCATATAAACAGGCAAAGCCTGTATTTCCTTTTGCCAATAAATTACCTGCTGCATATTTGTTTCGCCTTTCTCAACTATCTTAATCTGCCAAGTTTTTCTGTGATACGTCTGACGTCTTCTACCGGATTCTGAAGGATCTTTCTGCAGATCACTTCATTTGTGCTACATGAATAAGATTCCGTAATGTCCTCATCATTCCATTCGGCAACCTCTTTCCAGTGCTTTTTCTTTACAGTCTTTTTCACGCATAAGACACCGGCTTCCCCGTTGATATAGAATATACAGTCATTTTCCTTTCCTGAAAGCAAGTACTTGCTTTCTCCTGGCTCTACATCAACTGAATACCCTGCTTTTTCCATCAGTTCTTTCATAGCTGCTGGATCATAGGTTCTGTTTCCATTATCTTCATTATCCTGCAGCTTCTTTTCCAGAATCTCCTTTTCAGATTCCAATATTTTAACATTTTCTTTTAATTTACCGATCTGCTCTTCCAAAGATTTCTTTTCCTTCGTCCACTCATCAGAAATTGAAGGCTCTGCCGCACGCATATTTTCCATTTCTTTTTCAAGGTCCATGATCTGTTCATCTCTGATCTTTATTGCGTTACGAGAGGCAACGATCTCTGATTTCATCTGTTCAGTTTCATTGTTCTTCTGAGCCAAAGTCCCATTCAGTCCTTTGTAAGCCAGTATCAGTTTTTTGTGTTTCTCTTGAATGTCAGCCAATACTGTTCCAAGTTCTTTTGCATCATGGACCGCTGACTCCAAATCTCTTTTCAGATTTTCTTTTTCTTCCTTAGATTTTTCTGATTCTTCCTGGTTAAAAACTACAGAGTCTGCCATTTTTTCAAGTTCATGCAGATTTTTTTCTTTCTTTGCGATCACATCTTTTTTCTGTTCCAGCTGGTCTTCCATTAATTTCTGTCTCTTTTCATTAATCTCCAGCTCACGTTTCTTATTATGCAGCTTTGCTTCTTCCTCAGACAGCTTTGCTTCGCGTTCTTCTAAAGACTGTTCTTTTTCTGACAATCGCTTTTCATTCTCTTCATTCTGTTTTTTCTGTTTGGTAAGCAGTTCGTTTTTATTTTTGTAGGACCGTTCCCTGTCATTTAATGACTGTTCCTTTTTCTTGCATTCAATTTCTTTATCTGCAATTGCAAGCTCCCTTTCATCCAGCTGCTTTTCTGTTTCAACCTGGTCCTTTTTCCTTTCATCAATCCGTAACCATTCTGCTTTTGTGGATTCTTCTTTCTGTTCCGCTATTTTTTTCTTATTTTCAGCATCTAAGAGAGCCTTCTCACATTCTTCTTTCTCTTTTTTTATCTGCTCACTCTTTTTATCAAGCAGTGCTTCTCTTAAGTCCAGCTGCTTCTTGCGTTCTTCATTTGTTTTTTCAAAATCTTCGAATAAGGCTTCCAGTTGATTGTCAGCCGGATTTGTTTTTCTGGTATTCTGAAGATCTACATTTTCAATTCCTTGTTTTCCGGATAAATCCAGTGATTCTTTTTTGTCTTCCGGCTCATGATCCGTTGTCTGTCCTTTACTGTATCCTTTCCAGTAGAGTGAGTTTTTCTCTTTTTTGTCTTTTGAAGCATCTTTTTGTGATGTCCACTTAGACAAACTTTCTGGGATTTCTACCTCAAATTCAGATAATTCCTCATTCAGATTTCTTTCAGCTTCTATCTTCTGCTTATTCTTCGCATTCCCGCTTGTTTCAATTGAATGGTTTGAAGAAACAGCTTCTTTTTCCATTGCCACCCCGTTATTCAAGTTTTCCTTTGCTTCCTCAAACAGCTGCACAGGGACGGTTGGCATACGCCTTGCCGGAGTCATTCTGGACGGATCATCTGATCCCATACTTTGTTTATCCCGGACTGCATTCTGCGGATTACCGAATCGCTGATTATTTTCAATAACCGATGCATCTGAATTCGTTTTTGCATCATTCTGCTGACTGATTCCTTTTCCGAATCTCTGGTTGATTGGCCGGGATTCCATCGTCTCTGCTTTTTCTTTTTTCAGTCCTTCTAATACTTCATTCGGTTTTCTTTCCGGAATATGCTCCACTGGTTCTGTTTCTTCTGTATCTCTGTCTGGGGCTTTATACTCCTTGAAATCTTTCCTGACATCCGTCTGTGATTTCAGAAAATTCACAAATACTTCCACAACTGCGCTGATCTTATCCTTTGCAGCAAGATCGCTCATGCCAACAAGTGGTAGTTTCTGCATATAGATCAACTGATGATCCCATTCACTGTGTAATAGTCCCTGAATTTTTGCTGCTTCACATGCTCCAATCTCCTCGATTTCTTCATCCGTTTTTTCAGGAAAATAAGTAATGCCACGCACTTCAAATAATTCTGTTTCCATTTTCAGGCTGAACAGAACCTTGAATTCACCTATTGTAAATGTAAAATCAAGATTTTCTTTTTCCTTTGGATAGGTTAGATTTTTTACATCCGGATCTCCCTTGAAGCGGGCATACATTTCTTTGTAGCAAGTAACCTTTGCGTTTTTGTCCATAATTATCTCCTCGCTTAATTGTTTTTTTCTGCAATCCTTGTATTACTTCTGCAATATGGGATATTTTTAGAAAAACAGGAAAAAGCCTCTGTTAACACAGAGACTTTTTACGTAATTAACCAAATAAACATAACTGACCGTTTGCTTCTTCTTCATAAGAAATTTCAGCTGGCGGTGTACTGATCATGATTTTGTCAAAAACAACCGGCTCCAGGAATTCATCTTTTTCAGGTTCATGCAGAAGACCGTCTTTTTTTAGACGTTTGAATAAAGCATCGAATCTTTGATTGATCGCTTTGCGCTCGTCACCGCATGGGAACGCATACTGCAGTTCTCCATTTGAAATCACGATGTAAGCTTCTGCATGTGCGACCAGGTAATCATCACACACACCGATACGATCCATTACGTAGCAGGCAAATGCCCTCGCCAACATTTCACATGTACTTGTCCAATACCCAAAAGCATCCTTCGAATAGCATGCTCCGAAAGCTGCAGAGCCTTCGTAATAATCCGAATTTTTATATGGATCATCAAGTGATCGTATCATCTGTGTGATCAAGGCATTAAATTCTTCCGGTAATTTGTTTTTGCGGTTTGTTTCGCTTCCAAGCATTTCATCTGTAATGCCGTAAAAACATGCGATCTCCCTGTCCAGTGCATGCATCCATTCATGTGCAAGACTTCCTGCCCCATGCATTTTAGATAAATTGATCACTTTCCGTAAAGGTTCGTAATGGGCGCATACATTGCTGCGTCCGCGTGCACCAAATGCGAGAGAAAGTTCCCCGTTAAATGCGATGTCTTTCAGCGAAATTCCAATCGCTTCTGTCATATCACATAAGGAATCATAACAGTAATTCATGGAATACTGTCTATCTTGTTGCGATGTCCAGTTACCAAATTCAACCCCTGCAAAAGAAAACTTCTTCTGCCACTCTTCCGGCGTGACATTGCTCACACCACGGTACTTTTTTCCGGTGTATCGGACAAATTCCAACTGTTCCGGTGTAAAATTCTTTTTTCTTGGTTTCCCTGCATTCGCCGTTTTTTTTGTATTATAAGGGAATCCTGTCTTTGTAACATAGTATTGATATCTGGATAACCGATACTGTGTGATAAGCATTTTCCGGCTGTCTGCATACATACGGAATTTAGCACTGCCATATCCAAAATAATCTTTACGCATTGATTCATAGAACTTGTTAATCTTTTCCATTGAATCGATTGCCATTACTTTGTCCCTTATTGTCTGCACAAATATCAGGTATGATTTTAAGACATCTTCCGGTTCATAATTTGAAAAGACAATTGCTTCTTTCCGGATTGTTTTTCTGATTTCCCGCTGCCAGAAAACGATCCATGGAGTTTTGCCTTCTTCTACCAGTTTTTTTGCATCCGGCGTTGGCCAGATGTAATCCCGTTTGATATAGGTCTTTTGTTCAGCCTCATTGAGGTTTTGGATGTCATCCAGTGACAGTCCGTATGTTTTCCATAAATCTTTTCTTGCTCCACCTATCTTTTTCCCAAAATCTTTGATTTCAGCCATGTATTCATCCTCCTATTTTCATTTATGATTTCATTTGCAATATGAAGATTTCCACATAAAAAAGTACAAAAAAAGAAAGCCATACAATTGTGACTTTCTTTTTTGCAGCGGACTTATGCTGCTGGTGTTGATGCTCCTGCAGGAATTGTAGTTGCCTGCTGTTGCATTTCTGTCTGTGGCCTGCTTTGCGCAGTTTCACCGACTATGTTTTGGAAGACCTCATTAAACCCGAGATTTCCGACCGTGCATACCCCTGCATCATTTTGGAATTCATATCCATTCCATAGATTTCCGTTTGCCAGTGCCCACCCATGTTCTGTAAGTTCTGTGTTTTGCAGCAAATAGGCACATTGGTATAGCTGGTGCTGTGCCAGCACAATTGTGACAAACTGATCAATCCCTTGGTCAAATAATGTACTTAAAAATACCGGCATCTTATCTCTTGCGTTATCTTCCAATTTTGCCTGTTCTGTTTGATAATCTTCTGGTGATAGCGCATAATAGGCACGAAAGACGCTTGCAATATACTGCACAGCTCCCTGTGCTATTGACACCATGAGTGCCGTCATTTTTTTTGAAAAATTGATATACTTTTCATCAATGGACAGCATGTGGATGTTAATATGTCCTGCATTGAATAACACTTCCGCTTCGAAGTGCATTCCATTCTTGTTAGCCTGATATTTTTTGTATGTTTCTTTCCAGGCATAAAAATCGAAATTCAAATCTACCATTTTTTTCTCCTTTTGCATATATTACGATAATCCCAGCATGGAAAGAAATGAACCATAATCATGAACCATTTCCCCGTGGCAGCCGTGATAAGATCGGTTCCATGGTTTTTCAAAGATTATCGGGCTTTTTGCCTTTGACATAATGATGTTTTCTATCCTGTCATCCAGCATATAGTCGCATAGCAACAGATCTTTTCTTCCTGCAATCATGATGTTTTCTTTCTTAATTGCTGGAAAATTCCGTTTAATGCTCTCAACTCTCGCTTCTGCACAGGAGAAGCTGACACTGCTGCATAAAAATACTTCATGCCCTTGTTTTAAAAGGGTATTCACAAAAGATTCTGCATCCGGATATAATGGAACAGAACCGATGAAGGATGCATCTGAGAAATATTCCAATCGTCTATCGATCATGCTCCCTATTTCTCCCCATTTATAGATATCCTCCATAGAAAAATCCGTTCCATACTCGCGGTTCATTTTATCGAGCGCTGTTTCGTTTGTCATATACAGCACATCATCACAATCCAGCACAATCCGCATTTTTGATTCCTCCTTCTTTTCATTGCATAATTTCTATGATCTCGTTAATAATATGAAATGTAACATCAATTTACATTTTTACAGCTTACCAGACACACCATTTTACTTTTTTATCCTGTTGGTACAGATATAATTCCATATTTTTGTGCTATACAAAATACGGCAGGTAAAATTCTAAAGACACAAATTATCATATCTTGTGCTTTTTGCGTTCTGTCTTTCTTTGTGCGTTCTACCATATTTTTATAGAAGCTTTAACACGCTCTGAACAAGAAAGCCACCACTTCTTTAAGTGGTAGGATGAATTGCAAACAAGAAAATGAACGGCAGTGGCGGGCGGAGAGAAATCGGTATCCCACACCGACATGAGGCAAATCGCAGTCAGCGTGTTGCTGACATGTCAGACTCTGTGAAATTACCGACTGTGAGTTGAAACAAACAACCCAAATTTTTGAAAAGAGAGGGACCAATATGACAACAATAGAAGAACAGAATATTCAGAGACTTTTTTCATCCGTGATGGATTTAAAACAGCATACAACAGAAACCCGTATTCCAACACCCATCGGTAATTATATCGTCCGAAGCAATACAAAAGATCAGTCTATTGCGATCGATTTTGAGTACGCAACCGGGGAAGTGATTAATCTTTTTCTTAGTGATATCAATGACGATGGAAGCTTATGTGCATTCATGCCGTCAGGCGAGATGAATGTTGAAGAAAAGCGAGAAGCTATGAAAAGATCTGATTAATCTGTACACCTTGCAGTGAGAATTAATTTTGTGGATAAATCGACTATGGTAGAAACGCTTTGCTTTTTTACCATATCGATATCTTTGTACAAAAAAAAAGACCTTATGTACCAATCTCATTGAAACAATGTAGATGGAATCAGGTCTTTTTTTTTTGCGCTCTTGCATAGCATTATGCGCATTCTTCAAAACGTTTTAAAATGGAAATGCACAGCTTGCCTTTTTCATTGCATGCCTGAAGAAGCATATCATTCATACTGAAACGGCCTACGCATTCTTGGATATTCAGAAGAAATGACCGGATAGACAATGTATTCAGCAATGCTTCCGTGACTTTTCCTCGCACCATTATTTTGTAGTCTTGGTAGCTCCAGAAATCTGTATACTGAAGATTGCAAACTTTACATTTCAGATAGGTATCTGCATTTTGTGGACGATATTCATAACCTCTCGGCAGTTCTTCTTTCCATTCCGTTTCATTGGCCGGAGCAAGCACATGTCCTGGAAAATGAAACCCTATCATCTCTGCTTCCTCTCTTGTGATACGAAACTCCGGCTTATCTGGTTTTTTCTTCTGCTTCCAGTCTTCGTAATACCAGTCTGGCCTTCCCTCTATTTCCCATAACAGATCAGCTGCTGCCCCATACTCTAATCCGGTGACATACATGATCAAGTCGATTGCATTAATCGCTTTCCCGCATGTGTTGCAATAGAGATTATTCCATCCTCTTTTGAAATAACAGTTTGTGGGATGATGATCATCATGTCCCGGAAGTGGGCAAAGTACAAAATACGCACTTCCTTTTTGCCAGACCTGCATTCCAAGCCGGTCCACAACAGTCTGGATATCCGCTTCTTCTTTTAGTCTTCTATAGTCATTTGCCATTTTGTTCCTCCTCTTATGATTATGATTTCATTCACAATATGAAAGAAAGAAAAAAAAGAAAAATACCATGACACTTTTATGTGCCATGGTATATTTTTACATTAGAAAAAGAGATAACTGTCCTACTATTTCTTTTTCCTGTTCCTGCTTTTCCTGTGGTTTTTCTTCCTGTTTAATAATAATATTTTTTCTGTTTTCGCCTCCAATTTTATCTGCATAATCTGACAGGATTTTCATATCTCCCGTCTTCATATACTTTATTGATATCTCTGTTGTTGGATACACCCTTTTTTCTGGAACGATCGGATCTGGAAAACCCAGGATAGAAAGAACCAAAGCGGACTCCCCTATTTCTGTACCAATGGTTACATTGACAGCTGTTCTTTTTCTTTTTTTTGCCATGATATTTTCCTCCTTTTATGATTTATGATTCATCGCAAATATGGATGATTTTCTCAAAAAAGAAAGCCGAATTAATGTCTGTAGGGAATTTTATAGTGTTCCGTGTGGCAGCCTGTGAAATGTGCAGTGGCAGCAGTTTTTAGTATCCATAATCAGCCGGATTAATTTTTTCGGCTTCTCTTGCATCGTTGCGAAACGCTGGAGCGTGTTCTTCGTGACCGACTTTTAAGAAACGCTCGCCAGTATTGGATTGATATATTTTCCCGTTGTATTCTGATTCTCCAAGTCTTGCAACCAGAACTACGATATCTCCTTTTTCTAATCTCTCATCTACATTTTCGGCAATCCAAAAACTATTATTGTTTGATGTACAACTGGATGAAAAATATGTTACGTTCATCCACCTTGCATCCTTGTTATTTGCGGATATCGCTCCATATGGATTCCCATCTGAATCAATGAGATTCAAAAAAGATAACGTCAACAAAGAATGTTTCTGATTCCACTTTTTTTGTTTCACCTCGCCAACAATCACTGCTTTTTTATTTCCTTTTTCTGTTGTTGAAAAAATACATTCATTTTTTCTTATCACTTCTTCAGCTGTCCCGGTGCATGGATCCTTTCTTGATGCAAGATATGTGAAAACTATGAGTTCTCCGGTCTTGAACTCACGGTTCTGTTCCGGCACATCCTCACCTATTCGTATATTTAACACCTCTTCATATTTCGTCCGTGTTTTACTGTCATATTCTTCCCCTTTAACCTGATAATATCCGTCTTGCTTTCCTATTACTTCACCAACATACACCGATCTTCCATTATTTCCACTCATCAATCTAAACATCGTTGTACCTCCTCCTTATTTTGTACTTCCTTATATTTCTAGTATATATGATATATTATTTCCCTTTTCTGCTTATTTTTGCAAAAAAAGAGCGGAACCTGGTTCCGCTACTTTCTGCTATTCTTTTGGTTTTGTTAGCTTTCTTTTGATTTTTAGTAAAATAGTCGCAACAACACATGTTCCGAGAAAGACAGTAAGGATCATTGATATATTATTTCTCTTTGATTTTTCTTCTGCTTTTTCATTGATGAGCTGGGTAGTAACTTTCCGTTTGTTCTTATTTTTTTTCTTATGCTCTTTACTTTTTTTATTGTCATTTGCCTGATCATCATCTTCATTCAGTACATCTACTGCCGGTCGCTTTTTTAATTCTGACTGCTTTTTTGATTTATTTTTTGCACTAGCAACTTTTTTTTCATCTGTCTTTGTAAGTACTTCTACTGCCGGCGATGCTGTTGTTATACCTGCAGACGCACCATATGTTTTTTTACTGTTCCAGCGGTCCCAGTTTTCTTTCCCGTAATTCGAATTACCCTGAACTGCCACTACTGTTTCCCCTCCAGCCGAAGTGTTTGTAGTAGTATTTGATGGAACTACGCTAGATGTTGTATTGTTTTTGATTTCCACAATAGGATTTTTTTTGGTTCGGTTGATGGTTTTGAGTTTCCCTGGTTATTCTGAGTACCATTACCACCATTATCGGTAGTTGGTCCTGATGGTTTTTCCGGTTCTGGTGTAATAGGTATGACTGGCTTGTCGGTAATGGATGATCCAGCTTTTACTGCAACTGTAACCGGTATGTTTTTGATCACATTATAATGTTCTTTATCATGTGGAACAAATTCGCAATAATATGTACCAGTGGACGTGACTATCTGTGACTTTTCCCAATAAAAGATACCATTTACTGCACCCGGCAGTAAGCTGTTAGAAAGATATTGACCTTTTGTAACGGTTATCTTTCCCGGTGCTGCGTAACTTGGGTTAATTTTCAATAGTTCAATATAAATATTCCGTTCCAAAGCCTGCCCCTGGTAATCATAGTGCGCTTCATCCGCACTGTCATACACAACTGTATACGTTCCTGTTTTAACCTCTGGTTCTGTTTTAAACTTCCAGTGTTCCGGAAGTTCTATTGAATCAGATACTTTCATGCCGGGCTTGTAAATGATTTTATAATTTGAATTTGGTATGATAAGGCTGATCCGTTTCTTTTTGACATTAATAGGGATAGAAATTTCTTTTGCTTCATACTTATAATCATTAGATGAAAGATACAATGCGCCAAAGAAAGTGTTTCCTACATTTTTTGCGGTTTCTGTCGGAGTTGCCCACCGGTAGTTTTTAGGAAGTGCAACTGTTGAGAGTTTATCCCCATATTCCATCATAAGTCCAGATGGAATATCTGGATCTTCATCTGATTTTATTTTTTCATAGCTGTAAAATTTTGCTCCAGATCCTGTGAAACTGTAGTCTACTTCTTCGTACTTATTTGTTGCTGTAAGGTTATATGCTTTCTCTTCGGAAATATAGGCATATACATTTCTTTTTCCTGATCTATTTGTCATCACAATTAAATCGCCAGGTTCCATCTCGTCTTCGCTGATACGTTTTACTTCTTTGTATCGGTTTTCTTTTATGGATTCATCTGATGACGGATCAATATCATGAATCAATTCACGTATTTTTTCTGTTCTTGTCATTTCAGTATATTCATCATTGACTTTCCATACTTCTTTTGCAGATCCGTCCTGTTCTGCTGCGTATATGGTGATTGGAACAACTGTTTGTACAATTGGTTGAGCAGCCAGACCAGCTGTCATCAATGTTGTTATGATTTTGTATTTTTTCATAATCTTTTTTTACCTCCTTTCCACTATTTTTAATATGGGAGTTTGCACAAAAAGAATGAGACAGCTCACAACTGTCTCATTTACTGGTTCCTCCCATATCATGCGTAAAATCTTATTTAAGCACTTCCGGTAAAAATTTTAGGCGCAAAAATGCTTTTGCCTTAATCGCATCTTTTTTTACAAAATGGTTATTCCAAAACCTGCTGTCTATAGAATTCGGCCGGTTATCGCCCATCATAAAATAGCTGTTTTTGGGGACAACATAAGTTCCTGAGTCATATGATCTATTTTTTACGAAATCATCCCTCAATTTTTTCCCATTTGCATATACGGTACCATTTTTGATTTCTATTTTATCTCCTGGCAGGCCGATCACACGTTTTATGAACAACTCGGAAGGATCATCCGGATATTGGAATACGACAATATCATATCTGTTAATTTTGTGTGTTGAAACGCGGCTACTTAACAGCAGTTCCTGCCTGTGTATTGTTGGATACATGGATCCTGATGGGACATAATTGATCATGAAAACAACTTTTGTAAGGAAGACGCATATAATGATCGTAGATATGTAAATGCCCAATTCTTTCTTATTTATCATCACAAGTTCCTGCTTTCGTCCAGATTCCATCAACTGATATTTCATCCTGAATCGGAATCAGCAGGTATTTTCGTCCATTTTTTTTCACTACATCGTAAGACTCGCCGGATTCTGTTATGATTTCGCAAGATCCCGTTTTGATCTTTGTCTTTTTTTCTACAAGATTGGAAAGATTAACAGTTCCATCAAAATCCTGGTCAATTATAACACCAGCTCCGTAATAGATGCCTTTAATTTCTGTGCACTCGATCTCAGCATTTCCGGTATCATATGCCTCTTTTAACTCGGCGAATACATGTTTTATATCCATCATTTGCCCAAAATCCATTGGTTTCTCTGTTAATTCTGAAATGATATTTTTTTCTTCTTCGTATGTCCGTGGAATTTCTGTTCCTAAAACATTTGTTATGAAATCCGGCTGGATGTCTTCCGTTTTTTTTGTATAATAAAGAATTTCATGTATATTTGATGTCCGATCAGAAAATGCTGGAAATAAAAATCCGTTTGCCGGTGTTTCGACCATCCAGTCTCTGGTCTTATTTTTCATTTCATTTAATTTTTCATTATACGACAGACCAGGTTTATCAAGAGAAACCGGACAGATCGTACAATAAATAAAATCATAAACTTCTTCTGAGGCATCTTCTAATGCCTGCTCATCTGTAGTTTTTTTAGGAATATCATAAATACCATGAGCAATTACGATATAATAATTCCCCGTGTTTTGATAGTTTTCAATCACCTGCTCATAGAATTCCTGCAAAATATCGTCATCACTTAGTTTTGAATCCCTTAAAGCAAGGAGCTTTTCCTGCTGTTGTAAATGTACTTTTGTTTTATACCTTAAATTCAGGAGATTTTTTCCTATGGATCCTGAAAGTCCCTTTTTAAATAATTCGAAATATTTAAAAGCATCTTCTTCATCCAGAGACAGGAATGCTTTTCTGAATTGTGATATAACATTACAATCACTGTCCACATAACATCCTGCGATGCGTGTAATCACGCAGTTTTCCGGCCTCATTGTTTTTCTAATTTCAAGTACTTCTTTTTTAGTCATAATATTCTCCTTCCGTTCCATTGCATTTTTCCTGGATTTCTTTTTCAATATGGAATATATTTTGGAATGCTGCCGTAAGAAAAAAAAAGAGCTGTTGTAAACAACAACTCTTTTTCCGGCCGCCAGAGATTATGTTCTCGATACTAATACAGGAAGCAGCAGTTCTTCGTAACCAGCTCCGGTTATATAAATCGGTGACTTCGTATTTGTATCAAGTGTTATCAATATCTCTTCATCTTTTATGGACTTCAGGGCTTCCAAAAGATATTTCCCATTGAATCCATATAGTAGATTTTTATGAACCTGAGTACCAGCCTCATATTTTACAGGTATTGTCGTCTGCACCGTTCCTGTGGTCTTTTTACTTGAAACAGTAAGAACTTCCTCTTCTTTGAAAAGCTGCAATACAACAGGTTTTTTTGGGCCCTGTTCTTCTTTTAACAGAAGAGCCACTTCCAAAGCATTTATAAGTGCACTTCTGGAAATTTTCAATCGGATATCACCACTCGGATTTTTGTATCCTTCTGTATTAAATATAATTCCTGACGATTTTACCCCAAACAGAAGCACACGTTCGCCTTTTACCATGATTGTATGTTCATCTGTGATGAATTCAATATTTCCACTCCTTATTTTTAATACATCCATAAGGAATGTTTTTCCAATCATCGTATGAACGACAGGCTGTCCTTTCATTTCACCCCTATACGAGATCCTGTGCCCGTCCAGTGCATATGTTTCAACACCTTCTGTGCCGACATTGAGGCAAAGGCTGTTTAAAGTTACGTTATGGGCATCCTCTTCCGCGATCGCATGCATACACTCTGATATCTGTTCAGAACCCACCGTAAATGCGACTGCATTTTCTTTGATTGGCGGCAGTTCCGGCCATTCAATATTCCGGTTTGGAATAGAAAGTTTTACATTTCCGCCTCTGATAGCAAGCGTAAATCCGTTCAATTCCATATCAATAAATTCGGAACTGATTTTGCTCACAACCTGTGAAAACAGGCCCGCTTCAACAACGAAATCAAGTTTCATTTCATCATTGCTTTTAATTTCATCCCATGTAACTATTGCGCCTGAATTATTTCCCGAAACACTTTTAAGCATGATCTGTTCTGAATTAGCCTCCACTTTGATGCATGCTGAATATTGGTTTGCTGTTGGATGAATCCCTGTCATCACTGTTTTTACAAGCGCCTGTAATTTCTTTGTTTCTACTCTTAGCATATTGATCCTCCTATTATAATTTTTTGATTTCATAAGAATATGGAAAATAAAATGTAAAAAAAATAAGAAAAGATGCAAAAACATCTTTTCTTATTGGAATGGGAGTTCCTGACATAAAGCTCTGATAGAGTTTGCGTCCATATATGGAGTGTCCGCTTCTTCATTATTCATCTCCACCTGTGGATCCGGCTCTGGTTTTTGAATGAGTGGCTGCATTGTGTTGTTCTTTTTATCATGGATTTCTATTATGTCTTCTTTGTTCAAAGAATTTAATGGTGTCCAGGTAAAAGAATCAATATTTAGGAATGTAACATAATACTGCTTACCGTTCATTTCATATTTTTCATTCCTGAAATCGCCTGTAACGTTTATCGCATCTCCTGGTTTTAATTTTCTTGCCAGGTTCATCCTGCCTTCCGACCCATTTAACCTTGCTTGAAAGAAATCAGACTCATAATGTCCTTCTTTATTTTTGTAGCTTCTTTGTACTTTGAGAACAAACCTTGCCTGAAATTCTTTGCCATACTTGTCAGAAACAAATCTCACATCTGAGGCTAACCATCCTGTCATGATTGTTACGCTTCTTGGATTAGCCATGTTATCTTCCTCCTGTTATCATTAATGATTTCACAGGAATATGAATGGTTCCACGAAAAAAAATAAAAAAAGACTGGAGCCCAGTCTTTTTTTTGTGTACTGAATTTTTGTCCCGAAGCGGAACTTGATTCCTTTTTTTTTCGCAGGATTTGCAGCTAGAATTCCTCCGGTATAATTTCCTCCGCACTGACGTCTGAATACGAATCATCACTTTTGGCAATCTCTGTTACAGCTTTTGTAAGTCCGGCAATTCCCTGAATATCAGAAGGGATGATGATCTTTGTAGCCCTGCCGTCTGCAGCTTTTGCAAAGGCTTCCAAGCTCTTCATTGTAAGGACTGCTTCATCTGCTTCAGCTTTTTTTAAGAAACGGATACCGTCTGCGTTCGCTTTCTGTACTTTCATGATTGCTTCTGCCTGACCTTCCGCTTCCCGGATTGTAGCTTCTTTCTGTGCTTCTGCTTTCAGGATTGCTGCCTGCTTTTCTGCTTCTGCATCCAGGATTGCAGATTCCTTCTTTCCTTCAGCAACAAGGACTGCAGATTTCTTTTCTCCTTCAGCCCGGAGGATTACCTCACGGCGTTCCCGTTCTGCTTTCATCTGTTTCTCCATTGCTTCTCGGATCGCCTGCGGTGGAATGATGTTCTTCAGCTCCACACGGTTTACTTTAATTCCCCAAGGATCTGTTGCTTCGTCCAGCGATGCCCGCATTTTTGTATTGATTGTTTCTCTTGATGTCAGCGTCTGGTCCAGTTCCAGATCTCCGATGATATTACGCAATGTTGTTGCTGTAAGGTTTTCGATTGCCATAATCGGATTTGTTACACCATAGCAGAACATCTTTGGATCTGTGATCTGGTAAAAAACAACGGTATCAATCTGCATCGTTACATTATCTTTCGTGATCACCGGCTGTGGAGCAAAATCAACCGCTTGTTCTTTTAAGTCTACTTTTTTTGCAACCCTGTCGATAAAAGGCGTTTTAAAGTGGACGCCTGTTTCCCACGTTTCCTGGTATGCACCAAGCCGTTCAACCACATCTGCACGCGCCTGTGGTACAATCCTAATACAGGAATTAATCACAACAATGACCATTGCAATAATAAAAATCAAAAATACAAATGTTCCCATAAGTTTTTCCTCTCTTTCTAAATATACAACTACATTTTTAGTTTTCGTCGAAAATGGACTCGACAATAAGCTTTGCTCCTTCTATTTTTTTTACAGTTACTTTTGTCCCAACTAAGATTGATTTTGCTGGGTTTTTAGACCTTGCCATCCAGTCACTTCCATTGACCATTGCACGTCCTGTATTTTTCATCCCATTGATTTCTTCCGTTACAATTCCAGTCTGTCCGATCAAGGAGTCTGCATTTGTTCTCTTCCGTGTTCTTTTTATTTTTTTTCGCACAGCCGGCATGATAAATAACATTGCAAGAAAAGAAATTGTTAAGAACAAAATCAACTGTATGATAAAATTCAGATGGCAAAGACTGGCTATTTCTGCAAAAGCAGCACCTACGCAAAACCAAATGGACACTAAACTGACCGTGCATATTTCGACAATAAGAAATATTAGGATTGTTAAGATCCAAAGAATCTGTGTGTTCATTTCCTCCCTCCTTTCCGTGGTATTATACCTAATCTATTAGAATATGGTATTTTTGCAAAAGGAATACTGGCAGCCTGCTGCCCATAAACTTTTCTTCTGCTGCCATACAGTCCTTTATCTGCTACCATACAGCCATTCATCTGCTGCCACAAATCTTGCACTCCGGTGCACAATGCTGTACGGAGCGCACAGCCTGCTGCCGAAAACCTCTAACGGATCTGTATACCTTCTGGTGATGGATTTCCAAGGCATCATTTTTGCAAAAAAAGAACCTCTGCAATATATTGCAAAGGTTCCTCTTAAGTTTGTCAGAAAACAGGGTAGCATGATGTCACATGGAATCTTTCACCATCATGATTCTTTTGGATCGCAATGATAAACCTGGAACAGGTTAACGGGCCTTCTTTCCAATCATGGCTACGATCTCTTAGAAATGCCCTTCCGGTTACATTGTTGGATAAATTTCCCATTAATATCCATGGTTCATCGTCCTCTTCATCAGCCATATATTCTGCAAGCTCTTCTGCAGAATCAACTAAAAGATCCTGTGTCATCTTTAAGATTTCTTCCTTCTGGCCATAAAAAGAAGATGCCATTTTCAATTTTTTTTCTTTGTCCTTTTTAACAAGTCGTTCTTTTAACTTATAACTGGACATGTTGATGTGGAATTCATCCATGTGTCCAAAGTCACCCAAAGATGCAAAGAAGATTTTCATGTATGTCTTATCGTACAGTTTCTGATAATACTCAAGTTTTTTTTCGTATTCCCTATAACCCATATTCGAGTTCTCCTTTCTTTACTTACGCAACAATTCCTTCTGCAAATATACTGTTTTCACATCTTCCCATATCACGGTTTAGGATATGGAATCCATTTCTTTTGTTCATCCGCATAAGACGGTTCAATTTTTCTTTGTTCTGAAGTGTCCGCAGTGAATACACTGGTATATTTGAGCAGCTTTCTTCTTTCTGGATCTCACAAAAAGCGTCTTCTAACGCCTCTGTGAATCCTGCCTTTGAAAGTTCAGTCCTGCACATAAATCCATTCTCATACGGAATGAATTCGTATGCTATCTCGTCACGTATAAAGACCGCTTCGATATATGGTTTCATAAAGCACGAAACCTTTCTGTCTGTTTTTCTGCGCATTTTGTTTCCTCCTTTTTTCTTATGATTTCAAACAAAATATGACAGAGATGCGGAATTAAAATTTTTGTACGCCAGACTGGGCAGTAAATGTGTCGTGATCAGAATGTGTCGTGGCGGCTGGACTGTCCCTTGGAAAGATTCCTGACTGGCAGCAGTACAACCTCTTCTTTTTCAACTACTCCTGCAATTTCAGAAGCATCCTGTTGTATTTTTAAGTGGAACTTGGCTGAGGCAGGCTGAAACGGGCTGACCGGCAGCAGGAGATACAGATCCTGCCCCTCAAATACCATATTCTTTGTGCAAAAAAATCTGTTCACTCTCAATGTGATACGATATACAAAAGGAGGAAAAAATATGGAAGTGGAACTCACTGGGGTTGTAGTACAGATCCGGTTTTTAAATGAAAAAACCGGGTTTACTGTATTCGTGCTTGAAACAGAAGAAAAAGAACAGATCGTAGTAACCGGAACTTTTTATAAGATCCGCCTCAAAGAGAGAATCCGTGTGGCCGGACAGATGATACAGGACCGTAAATATGGCCGTCAGCTTAAGATGGACCATTACGAAAACATCATTCCATCCGATGTGCTTCAGCTGGAAGAATATCTGTCCAGCGGGCTGATCCGCAGAATCGGTAAAAAAACCGCAAAGCTCATTATTGAAAAATTTGGGAAAGATACCTTTTCTGTTTTGAAGGAAAATCCAACCAGACTGTGTGAAATCCGTGGAATTGGAAGGCGGAAAGCAGAAATCATTGGAGAATCCATTAAAGAAGAAACAGAAGAAAAGGATGTTGTCCTGTTTCTTAATAAATTTGGGATCACACCTATACTCGGTAGAAAAATATACAAAACTTTTGAAGGGAAAACCTACCGCATCCTGCAAAAAAATCCATATAAGCTCACTATGATCGATGGTGTAGGCTTTAAGATCGCGGATTCTATTGCCTTAAAAAATAAAATCCCGGCAGATTCAGAATTCCGTATTGAAAGCGGACTTCATTATATCCTGGAATCGCGTGCCAGGTTCGGTGATACATGCTTTCCAAAAGCAAAGATTGAAAAGATGGCTTCAAAAGAACTTGCGCTTGATCAGTCTGTCATAGTACCGGTACTTGAGAATATGATACAAAACGGAAAACTCGTCCAGACTGAACGAAATGGGAAAATAGTTCTGTATGAACCATTCGTGTATGAAAATGAGATCAAGGTTTCTAAAAAACTGCTTGATCTGTATGCACATGAATATGAGATAGAGGATGTCTCACTCAGTTCAAACAGACTGGATGAGACACAAATGAGCGCTGTATCGATGGCAGCCAGATATGGCTTCATGGTTTTAACCGGAGGACCGGGATGTGGAAAGACATTTACAACAAAAATGATCATTGAATATTTTGAAAAATGCAAGAAAACAGTATTGCTTGCCGCACCGACCGGGCGTGCTGCTAAAAGAATGGAGGAATCAACAGGAAGATCGTCCCAGACGATCCACCGATTACTTGAGATACAGGAAGGAAAATTTACGAAATGTGCAGAAGATCCACTGGATTGTGATGCCCTGATCATTGATGAAGTTTCCATGCTTGATTTTTCCCTGTTCGTTTCTCTTTTGGATGCCGTACCGGAAAACTGTCATCTTGTGTTTGTAGGTGACAAAAATCAGCTTCCGAGTGTCGGTGCCGGAAATGTATTGGGTGACATCATTCGGTCCGGTATTTTTCCAGTCTGCGAATTGAAAAAGATTTACCGCCAGTCTGAAAATAGTGATATTGTGGCCAATGCACATCATATCTTAAACATGGAAGATATGGAATTCCATAACAAAGATTTCTTTTATATTTCTTCGGACACACCGGAAAATATTATCAACCGCATCATCCATTACGCTGCTGAATCACTACCGGCATTTACCGGAGAAAAGGATATACAGGTACTGTGCCCTTTACGTGTCAGGAACTGTGGTACAGAAAACTTAAATATCCAGATGCAGGCTGCCATGAATCCACAGCCCGAACTGATCAAAGGATTCCGAAAAAATGACAAGGTCATTCAGATGAAAAACAATTATGACATCACGCGGCATTATTCTAAAAACGGTCACAAATATCAGGCGAGCGGTGTATTTAATGGGGATACGGGGAAAGTCGATGGAATCGACAGAGAAAATGAATACCTGATCGTATTAATGGATGATGGCGGAAAGGTAAAGTATAAATTTAATGAACTGGACCAGCTGGAGCTCGCTTATGCTCTGACCATTCACAAAAGCCAGGGATCGGAATATCCTGTTGTTATCATCCCGATATATGATTACATTCCGACAATCACTACAATGAATCTTTTGTATACAGGTATCACCCGTGCAAAGAAATGCATTCTACTGATCGGCCGGAAAGAAACGCTGATTCATATGCTAAAAAACAGAAACATCGCTTCCAGATGTACTGGACTAAGCCATGTGGTGAAAGAATTAGGCAAAAACAAGCAGCAGCTGTGATCCTGCTGCCAGCCCTGGATCTCCACTTTCTCCACTTAACTTTCTGTCCATTTTCCACTGCTTATACCGCTCCACCACTGCTGCCTCCTCCGGTGTTTTGTTTTCACCGGATGAGGTATTCTTTTTTTATATATTTTTTTGCAAAAATTGTTCCGTCTTCGAAAGTATGATAAAATAAACATATGTTCAGTGGAGGTGAGTGTACTTTGAAGCTTATATGTTGTATTGATAATCACGGGGGAATGATGTTCAACCACAGGCGCCAGTCTCAAGACCGTGAGGTAAGGCGGGATATCCTTTCTTATGTTGGATCTGGCGTTTTGTGGATGAACGCTTATAGCTTCAAACAATTTTGTTCGGAGCATTCGGATACGCAATACTACCAGATACATGTTGCAGAAAACTTTATTTCAAAAGCAGGTCCGGATGATTACTGTTTTGTAGAAAATGCTATTTATCTGATCAATGAACTCGACCTGTCCGAGATTGTTCTATACCACTGGAACCGGGATTATCCATCGGATGTGTCTTTTGATCTTAATCTTTGTAATTGGCATATCATCCACTCAAAAGACTTCTGTGGATTTTCGCATGAAAAAATAACAAGGGAGGTTTTTAAAAAAAATGAAATTTAAAAGAGATAAGAAACTACTTTTTTGCAGCTTGATTCTTGCTGCATCTTTATTATTTTCCGGATGTCAGAATGTTGACTTAGATTCCGGTGCATCCTCTAGTTACTCAAAAACCAATGAGCAGGCTGATCAGAGTACTGACGCTGGAAACGTATCTGAAAAGAATGGGAATGCCGCAGCCAAGGAAGATGCTGACCGGCAGCAGGCGTTTGATCAGACTACGATACCAGCCTATTCTGGACAGCCTTATGTGGAAGTTAATAGCAATACTCCATTCTTTGCTGATTCCGAACTGACTACAAAAGTTTTTGAACATTACTCCAATCTGGACAGTCTTGGAAGATGCGGTGTCGCTTATGCAAATATATGCAAAGACATTATGCCTTCTGAAAAGAGAGGCCCTATTGGAATGGTGAAACCATCCGGCTGGAAAACAGCCAAATACGATAATGTAGATGGTAAATATCTATACAATCGTTGCCATCTCATCGGCTTTCAGCTTGCCGGCGAAAACGCAAACGAGCGCAATCTTATCACTGGTACAAGGTATTTGAATGTGGATGGGATGCTGCCATTTGAAAACATGGTTGCTGATTATGTGAAAGAAACAGAACATCATGTACTCTACCGTGTTACTCCTATCTTCACTGAAAGTAATTTAGTTGCAAGCGGAGTCCTGATGGAAGCGCGGTCCGTTGAAGATGACGGGATTGAATTTTGTGTTTACTGCTATAATGTACAGCCTGGAATTGAGATCAATTATGCAACCGGTGACAGCCAGCTGTCTTCTGATCCTGATACAACCACGGAAAATATAACTTCAGATACAGATAATCCTTCTGGCGAATTGGATAATACTTATGTAATAAACGAAAACACTCACAAGTTCCATAAGCCGGAATGCAGCAGCGTTCAGCAGATGAATTCCTCCAACAGAAAAGAGTATACTGGCAGCAGGCAAGATCTGATAAACAAAGGATACGAACCTTGTCAGAGCTGCAAACCATAAGAAATGAAAAGCCAGGAAATCCTGGCTTTTTTTTTACCATTCCTACAAGTTAACACTACTCTCAAACAATGCGGAAGGAGATTGCGGAGAAGTTATGCTTTGCTCCCATACAAAATTACACTACTCTCAAACTAGGCAATATGATTTCCCTGATCCCGTCTGACTTTGCTCCCATACAAAATTACACTACTCTCAAACATCGCCATATGTGCATACTTTACAGTTCTTTACTTTGTACCCATACAAAATTACACTACTCTCAAACTTGTTCAAGAGTGGATGGTGTAAAAGCTAAGCTTTATACCCCTACAAAATTACACTACTCTCAAACGAGCGTTAAGTAGCGCTGTAAATCTGTATGGCTTTGTACCCCTACAAAATTACACTACTCTCAAACGAGACTTTGGCTTTAGTCCTATTTGCTTGAGCTTTATACCCATACAAAATTACACTACTCTCAAACAAATAGTAGATGGCTATGTGAACGAAATGTGGCTTTATACCCATACAAAATTACACTACTCTCAAACCTCAAATATCTAAGAAAAAACGGCCTACGAACCATTTGTGCAATTTTGTAAAAACATTTGCTACATTTTTAATATGGTAGTTTTTGAATTAAAAAGAGACACCAACGTATCCGGTATCTCTTTTTGTGGGCTACTCATCCTTCATTTTCATTTTTAAAAAAATATTGGTTAATTCTGGGTCAAACATATGGCCACTCTGTTCCCGAATATACTGCAGAACCTCCTCATCCGGCCAAGCACGCCTGTATGGTCGATCAGACGCAAGAGCATCGTATACATCACAGATATGGATGATTTTTGCACCGTAAATGATCTGATCTCCAAGCAAATGATGATAACCGCTGCCATCTTCATTTTCATGATGATATCGAACCATTCTCCTGATTTCTACTGAGAAGATGTCTTTCAGCATTTCATCGCCATATGCAGCGTGTCCCATGATTATTTTTCTTTCTTCTTCCGTCAATTTTCCTGGCTTCATTAAAATTTCTTCCGGAATCGCAAGTTTTCCAATATCATGTAAATTTGCAGCAACCTGTACTTGATAAATCTCTTTCTCGTCCAGTCCTGCATCTTTTGCAAGCTGAACAGCATATCTCATAGTATTGTGACTGTGGATTTTCACCTTTTCTTCTAACTGATCTGTAAGCAGCATTTCCCTTCCTCCTATTTTACATCGATCTCAACTATAAAATGGATAAACTGATTATTTTTCTTTTTTGTGGTGAAAGAAAAGTTTTGTTTTGCAATTGTAGTAAAATTTTATGTAGAAATTTAAAAAAAGCTGGAAAAACAGATAAAAAAGATGTAAAATAATGTATGTACAGAATTGTACAATCACGGGATCATCAAACAAAATGATCCAGCATATTTTTCCTTTTGGAAAATTTTATGATTTCAGGAAAAAGCCGGCCTTTTGTGGTTGGCTTTTTTCGATTGTAAAAAATAATTCATATTGTAATGTTCAGGAATGCAAAAAACAATTGTCTGGAAACGATACAGCGTATGCTTTTCAGGTGTATACATCGCCTGGAGATTTCAGAGCAAAGGGAAGAATTTCATCAGCCATTTTTTCTTCAAGGCTGTAAAAAAGAGTCTCATTTCGAGACTCTTTTTTTCTTGGCAAACTACTACCAAATAGCTTCATGACATTTTCCCATATCATACTTTTTTGTAATTATTTTCCATTGTGCTTCTGTATAGAAGAATGCACAATTCATACAATTTACATGGCGATTAGGAAATTTACTGCAAAATTTCAAAATTGCTCCCTGAAGGTCATCTGCTTTCACGATCACATATCCATTTTGATATGGAAAATGCGGATCAGAGCCGAATGTGAAGTAAAAATCTTTCAACCCAAAAACCTTTTCGTCTTTTCCGTTGAGCAAATTTTTTTCCTGCTCTTCCAAAGCTTTGACGCAGCTTTTTAAAAATTCTGGAAATTCAGTTCCAACAAAATCAGCAAAAATCTTCATAAGCCCCAATTTGTCTGTACTGAATTTATAGGTATCGAATATTTCTTTTGTGATACCAGTTCCTTCATTTCCAATATCCCATCCCATATAGTCTGCTAAAAGTGTATCCGCATCCTGAAATGCACATCCATTTGGAATACTGGATTCCAGGCACTGTATTTTCACGATCATTTTTAAGATTTCCTGATTCTCGTCGCTAGTCTGATATTTAGAATTTGCCGGAGCCGATGTATCATCACCCGTCTGATTGCAAAAAGCGTCAAATGACATATCCAGTTCTTTTGCTTCTTTCTGCATGAACAGCAACATTTCCTTTCGGTGTCCCTGGAGGTTATCGCTCTCGCATTTTGATGATTCATTTTGCTTCGCAAGATCATCAATTTCTTCCCTGAATCTGTCTAATTTACCCCAGAGTTCGCCAGCTTTAACCGTAACATCCAAGTAAGTCTGGTTGCACTTGTATTCTTTTCCTGAGATAGCTTTAGTCGTTTGCGACATTTCTTCTTTTTCTTTCAGGTATATCATTTTCCCGCCTGAGAAAATCATATCCATTGGGAGTTCCGAATATGTTATTTTAACCATATCCTCAAATCCATTTGATTCTACTATTGATTTTGCTTTTTCAGCTGTTTCCTTTGAACTGCAATAAGCAAAAATTGTACCTTCCAAATCGTCTACTCCTTCAACGACCCAAACATCCCGTGTAAATTTTGTATTTTCACTGTTTCCCATCTCTGTTCTCCTTTGTTATTTTTCTATGATTTTGTTAAGTTCCTGTAAGAATGTGTGCATTTCCTTGTACTGCTTTTTATGTAGCCTTCTTTTTCTTTTGTCTTCTCTCTTTCGCAGCTTCCAGCTGGATCTTTGCTTCTTCCGCTTTTTCCATGGCTGCCTTCAAATATGTCAGGAAGGTCCGCTTTCTTTCTTCTCGGATATTTACCGCAGCATTATTTTTCCTTTCTCTGTTTTCCATGCTCTCTAATATGTTCGACAGTATCTTCAGAACATCCGCTCTGCTTACATCTTCTCGCCAAGCGCTCCCACATATCAAGATTTTTCCACCGTGGTTTATTTTTTTTCATTTGCACTCTCCTCAATTTCTATAATTCCGTTATCTATAAGGACTGTTTTCACTTTTTCAAACTGCATATCTCTATCATCTGTAGATTCAACCGCATCCACAATTGATTCAATTAACAATTCCATACTTTCTTCCATTGCAATTAATGTAATATTTTTCATATGTTTTCTCCTAATCTTTTTTGATATCTTCCGGGCGGAGCTGTCCGCCGATACAAAAATCTTCAAGGCCTTTATACAGGTGATAAGTAATCTTTGCGTTTTTAAAAAATTTGCCTTTGATGTTATTTTCAAAAGGTCTCATAAAGAGCTCTTCTGCTGTGCAGTTTGGAACATCCGGATAATAATAGTTCGCAACATGAAAACCGTCCGTGACTTCCATCATGGCTTTATATCCTTTTTTAAGTGCCTTTTTGAATTTTTTTTCTGCCTGGACAAGCCAAACAAGTTTGCACATGAATGACTCATCTATGATTCCAAGTTCAGCATCTTCTTGAGTAACATAAGGTCTCATGACTTCTACAAGTTTTTTCTTAGAAAAACCATTCATCATGTCGAACCAATCTGGTCCTCCGTTTCCATCCTGTGACCAAAACGCGACTTTCTTTGTACCAACATAGACATTGCCCTGCCATGCAGTTCCTTCCATGCCTTCAAACGATTTCATTGCTTTGAGTGAGATTCCATTAATACTTGCCATATTGTTATCCTCCGTAATATTTTTATTAAATGTTTTTTTTGTTTTCATATAAGCTGGATGCACTGAATTTTACCGTGCATTACGATATTTTCCAGTTTTGGACGTTTCAAAATCCGCATTTCTCCTTCTGAAAAGTTTTCCATGCGTTCCTTCACCACTTCCTCCACTAAATCCCCGTATTTTTCGAAGCCTTCCTGTGTAAACCAGCAACGGGAATTGGTGAACGGATGGTTCTGATACCATTTTGGTTCTTTGATCCATCGTCCAAGAAAACGGCGCTGGTCCGGGAATAGATATTGGAAACAGCCTTCCCATGGATCGTTCGCTGCTCTTCGAACTTCAAATCTGTAATACATAGATTTCTCCTTATGACTTAACTATCGTATTGTGCCATCGTCTAAAATGTGGCAGATAGAAGCATATTTCAATGCAGTAAAAGTTACTTTGCAAGAGTCATATTCTGCATAGGACTGCAGTGCGTACCCCCTATATAGATCCACTTCTTCAGCACATTCCGTTCCCCGGCAGTATCCATCCGGATTCTTTTCTTTGTGCTGATGGACCATGTTTGCAAGAAGTTTTCTCACATCTTCTCTGGCTCCATAGAATCGATATAATTTTGTGGAGCCGCAGAAATTCTTTTCTGTTGTTTTGATTATCATCTTGATGATCATCCAATCAGTGCAATATTTCTTTGTAGTTATTGCCATATTATTTCCTCCTTTTATGATTTTTTGATTTCATTACAATATGACAGATATCAGCTCCAAAAAAAGAAAGCCTCATAAAGAGACTTTCTACTTGTCATTGAATATTTTGCTCAAAATAACAGATTTTTTGATTGATTTGCGGATTTTGATTATTTTTTCGAATCTTTTTCGCGTAAAAGGTCTGCATTGATCTGTATCATTTCTTCATCCAGGTCTTCCAATGATGCATTGATTTTCTCAATCTCTTCTTGTGTCTTACGCAATTTGTTCTTGAGAACGCTCTGGATGCTTGAGATCGCTTTCTTTGGATTTTCTTCTGTTTGATATATCGTGTACATACCATATCCAGGAATCACTGTGTTGAGATTACTCTTTCGCATAGTGCTTTCCATAAATATTCCATCCTTTATTTTTATCGTTTTTTCACATTCTCTGCATTCTAGCTCTGTACATTTGAAACTACCATGACCACAAAAACTGATCATGTAAGTGTATTTGTATATTTTCATGAATTTTCCTTTCTCTTTCCATGATTCGTATTACTTAATTGGATTTTCATAAAATCTACGTTTCATTTAGCTGCTTCTATTACAATGGTTGAACCTTGTGTTAACGTACCTTTTCTTCTGCATTGCCATTGTTATCTACCAACTCAGCCTTGATATACAAAGATCTCCAGTAAAATATTCTACCGTCCTCTGTTACCAAAAATTCTTTGTGTAGATTGCTGTCTTTTTCTTTCAGATCATAGGCTTTGCAATTAACGCATTTACCATTGATGCATTCTACTACGCAATCTTCAAACTTTGCATTTTCTTCCAGATAAGAGATGAACTCCTTAATTGATAGTTCATTCATTAATTTCTCTGTTGCTCTCATAAAATGCACTCTGTATCTGTTGTCGTCTTTGTATTTGTATCTCATGTTCTACGCCTCCAATTTTCTAACCGAGCAATTAGCTTAGGCAGACGTCATTTCAGAAGTATCCAGACGATCTTTTTCGAACCCTAATCGGATGATGTCGTCTACTCTGAACTTTGTCCTTTCTGGCCAGCAGATCCACTGTGGAGTACTATGTCCTCTCAGCACAGATTTTGTCAAGAGGTACTTCTTTCCGCTGCAAATGACTGTAATCTGTGTTCCCATATGGAAGCCAGCTAACACACGTTTTTGCTGGTTGTATTCACGGCATGTTTTTCTCCAATCTCTTGTGATATCTGATTCGGGCTCCGTCAGCAGATCTAATATAGAATCCGGACACTTTGTTTCTGCCGGTCCCATATTTTCAGTGATGACTTTGTAGAAGAAGTTGAGGCCTTCGGAATTGTCTACTCTGGTCAAAATAACTACTCCCGTTACTGGCTGTTTTTCATCTTTGATTTTCCGGATAGCTGCGTAATAAGTAGTTCCTCTCATAGTGGAGCGCATCAACTCATAACCATCCAGACATGTATTCAAATATTCATCACATTCTTTCTTCCTGTTAACAGTTCCATTCTTGTAGTAATATACGGCTCTTGTTCCTGTCCATCCCATAATCGTTATCTCCTTCTAATAGCCCATAGCTTCCAGTTCCGCTTCGGTCTGTGCGGTGGCTACGATGTGAATGTATGTAACACGGTTTGCTTTTGTATTGAATTCTTTGGTCAAAGAACCGAACAATTCTTTCAATTCTTTGATGCCTTCTTTTGTCAGTGGGGAATGCTCCAGCGTAAGCTGTGTCTCTTCCTCTTCTTCATCATTGTTAAGAAACCCAACATTGACTATGGTAAGTCTTTTCAATGGAAATTCTATGGATGATTCCATTTTTCCTGTTTTTACAAGTTCCTCGATTGTCATCATGTTCATTGATCTCATATGGTCTTCCTCTTTCTTTTTTTTAAATTTGCATTTGGTAATGTCCACTTTGCTACTTTGTAGCTCGGTCCTTTCTTTACTGCTTTGTGATTCTGGCATACAAGATAATGCTTCTGTTTTTTTGATGTTTTCATATTCTTTCCTCCTTTTATGTTTTTGTATTTCAGCTTTAATATGGGAAAATAAAACAGGAAAAATTAAATGAATAAATCAAGCCGCCGCATCCGCTTGTCAGACTCATTTTCCACTGTCCACACATCTAATGCGTGTAACGCGCTTCTCTGGCTTTTTGAAAAAATATCATATTTTCAGTAATGTGATATGATTCTAAAAAGGAGGCTGCTTTATGAAAAATTATCTGATAATCGAACAAGGGAATGAAAAAGAATGTCGTATCGTAGAATCTGTGATTTTGAATGACAGGTACAGTCTTGAACACTATTGGAAAAAAATCTTACAGGTTTTTTATAATGGCCAAGAGAAGAAATACATTCACCGGCTTTCTATAAGGTATCTGAAAATACCGGGAAAGAAAACATCAGGTTTATATCCGAGGTGCTACAGAAATGATTCAAACTTAAAATGTGGAAATCATTGCCATTGCTGTCCTTTGAATGATATTGTATATGCATTTGTAATTAGAAATGACACGTTGCGTATATATCATTATGGGACTCTGCTATTTACAACTGACAGAAGAACGGCGAAGATTTGGAAATTCCTTCCTCTTCAATCAATTGAATATTTCAGGGGCGATTTACACACTGGTGACAGCGCAAATGACGACATATCTGATAATATACCTCTTTATCACGCCAGAAGAGCTATGCTATATCACAATTCCAGATCTGTTGCTTTGCGTTTTACATTATCTACCATCCTTCTCGCTATCTGCGGAATACTAATCTTACATTGTATGTCGTATTCGGCAGTGCATTTTTTACATTTAATGTGAATTTGAAATATTCATCTTTAGATGCCTGATTTCCGGATACCTGTTTTTTAATCGAAAGATCTTTATCTTCCATGGTGTTTACATATCCTTCTGATTTTGCATCAGATGTAACAGAAGAACCGTCCTGACTTACTTTCACATCATTTGCATGAAGAACATAACCCTGAACAGATAATGTACCATTTCCTTCAGCATCTACAACATACACATCCATATAGCGTGTTGCATCTGCATCGTTCGTTACAGTGCCTGTCTTGTCTGTACTTTCTGTAATTTTGTAGCGATATATTCCTGGTTCGTTAAATGACACTCCTGAGAAGTCAACTTGTACATCATGTTTTGCATAGCTCTGGTCACTTTTTAAAGTAACAGGGTCCTTTGCTCCTTCTTTTACCTGAATTCCATTTGACACCAGATCCTGAACGGAATTATATTTTGTATCACCACTCTTAAACACGGCAGTGCCAATGGTTGGGGTTCCTGTCACTTTGCTGGTATCAGTACCTGAATAGACCTGTAAGCCATTTTCGACAGGGGTGCTTGCAGACATTTCGGTTGATCCACTGATTGAAAAATCAAATGTCACATTTGGTACTTCCGCATTGCTTTTCAGGACCAGATACTTCTCGATATTTACACTTCCGCCAGTTGTCTTAACGTTACTGCTCGCTGCGAGTGTTGTTACCGGTCTGAGTGCAACAGGAGCACTTGCCATAAGCCCTGTTAATGCCATAGCTCCCGTTAATAAAGTTGTGCTAACTTTCTTTTTTTTCATAGTTTTGATTTCCTTTCTTTTGGTTATATTATTTTGTTATTTCTTTTTAATATGGAATTTTTTTGAAACAATATTTTGTAAGTAGGTCTGACTCATTACTCAAAAACGTAATGAAATAACATCTAAGCACGAAAAAACCGACTGCCTAAGCAATCGGTTTTTTCTGAAATCATAAAAGGGAGTCTATCTATTGGAACATCTTTTTTAGATGTTTTCGCCTTAAGCAGGAATACCATTACAAATATTCCTGCTTCTAAAAGGAATGTAACTCATCAAGTAAGGATTCCCTTCACTTGATAGTTCTATTATAACAGATCCAGATTTTTTACATTTTTTTGCAAAAGAGTTCTTTCAACTGGCTGTTCTTATATACTACCTTACCTCAATGCTGCATATTCCCACTCTCCATCTCTTTATACAAAAAAAGATGGAATGATCCCTCTTACAATTTGAGCAATATTGGATTTTCTCTAATTCTTTCAGAAGCATATTCTATCATACCAATATCATGTTTATATGCAATTCTTGCCAAAGTAATATCATCCTTCAATCTATCACTCACATATCTAAAATTATAGTAATCTTGACTTACTGCTTCATATGCAAGAGAATAATCATCTCTAAGTTTTTTATTTGCATATCTAAAAATTTTAGGATTTATTTTTAGCATGTCCCATGTAGAATCAAAATGATTTTTATATTTGCCACTGGCATATTTATATGCACTACTTGCAGTTTTAATTGCTTCCATCACTAAGTCTTTGTTTTTTTTCAATCTAGTAGAACAATACTGAAAATAATTGCCACTTTCTTTGACTGCCATGAAAGCAAGAGTTTTATTATCTTGTAACTTATCAGAAAGAAAACAAAAAGCTGTTGGTTTTTTTTTCATGATTTCATATGCTAAATCATAATCATTTGCATATCTTTCATTAACATACATAAAAACAGTATCATCATTCTTCAGTCTATCACTAGCATATTGAATAGCCCAAGGACATTGATTTGTAGAAGCTAATACAATATCTTCATTATCTTTTAATCTATCACTCACATATTGAAGATTATACCCATCAAGTATAACAGCTTCCATTGCCAATTGTTCATTATCTCTTAATCTATCACTGACATGTTGAAATACATTTCTTTTACCCATTTCAAGAAGACTATATACAATATCATACTTATCTAATAAAACAGTAGGAATTGCATCGATAAGTTCTTCTTCATTCAAATAACAACATTCAACAAATGAAGCATAATAATCATTCAAGAAATGATGCATAAAAGCATAATCACTCCTCAATTCTTCTGGAAAATCAGGAAGTCTTGTCCAAATGGATGGATGTTTTAATACTTCACTATAAACATCAGGATCAAGTTGTAATGTCTTATCCAAATCTGTATATATTTCTGCTACTTCTTTTAGACCTAGTACAAAATCTTTTTTAGCCAATAACCTTTTTGAAATACAAGGAGAAACAAATTTTACAAAATCATGAAAAACAACAAACTGTGAAGGATAATCTCTATCATTATCCATTTCATTTATTATATATTCATCATTTTTCTTGTGTATTTTATTTAGAAACTTATGAATAAAATCCTCATCATCAAAATATGTTGGGTTAATTTTCTTAATATATCTTTTGCAGTTTCTTTCATCCAAGAAAAACCCTTCATTAATTGCATCAAATATTCTTTCTTTGGTTGTTTTATTACTGATTGTTTTTCTCATTTTATATACCTCTTTTCTTTGTTCTAGTGAACTACTCCCACCTAAAGAGATCGGAGCTCCCTGCTTCATTCACCGCGGTTATTATCACATTTTCAGAAACTGATAAAGTTCCTCGAACCAGTTTTTCCTCAGAGTCCACAGACTTTTCCAATCAGTCTTCCTGATCCCACGATGGGGCTGTCTCATCCCTACATTTGTTTTCTTTCTATTCTTATGCTGCTTTCATCTCTTCATAGAGGATCCGAAGCCCCTCGATCAGGATATTGATCGCAGCGTTTCTTATAATACTGATTCCGGTCTGCGAACATCAGATTTCAAATCTTCCTGCAGCACCCAAAACACTTCGCAAAGAAGGCCGCTGTTCCTCAGTCGGATAAAAGCGGTACTTATATGCTTCCTGTTGCATCAGCTTTTTCTCCTTTCTCATAAATATGAGAAATTTCGAGAAAAAACTTTCATATTTATGAAAGCCGGATTCATTCCACTGTCTACAGAGGCAGAAGAATTCTCCGGAATTTTGTTAAAAGAAAGCAAGAAAGGAAGCTATTATGTCAGATTTATTAGTTGAAACCATACCAACCTTATCATTTGATAAGCAATATATGAACAACAGTAAAATTGGCCGGATTATCTCTACAAAACCGATAGAAATCGTTGAAGAATGCTCCGAACTGACCATTCCGGTACACGGGGAAATTATTAATATTGTTGATATTTGGAAGGATCGTAATGTTTCGCTGTCTGCATATAACATCACACAATTTGATATGGCAGTCATGGATGCAGCGTACACTATAATTAACTCAGGATACACCATTATTGCTCCAGAATGGATTTTAAAGGTGATGTCCGGAAATATGAATGCAAGGGCTACTCCGAAAAAGATAAATGCTATCAAAGATAGTGTTGATAAGCTCCGTTCCATTCATATCCAGATCGACTGCACTCAAGAAGTAAATTCCAGGAAAGATCTTAAGGGAAAAATATCAAAATTTGTTTATAAATCATATCTCCTCCCGCTTGGTGAATTAGAAGTAACTTATGCTTCGAACGGGAAAGAAGTTACAGCTTACACGATTTATGAAAAACCTGCTCTTTATCGTTATGCAGAAATTGTACATCAAATCATAGATGTACCTGCGGAATTGCTTGAAACACAGGAAAAATTTAATGATACAGAAGAATCTATTTTGATAAAAAGATATGTGGTGAGGAGAATCGCACAGATTACCCATAAGAATAATCTACGCAGTAACAAAATATCTTTTCTCTGGTATGACAACAAATCAGAAAATGACCGGGAACGCGGATTGTATCCGGAGCTCGGATATTTTCCTGAAAATTATAAAGACTGGAAAAGTAAGCGGAAACAGATCAATAATGTCGTAAAAAATACATTACAATTTCTTGTTGATAAGAATACGATCCAAGATTTTAAAGAATACCGGAATAATGATTCAAATAACCCAAGTGAGCCGATTATGGGATATAAAATCTTTCTTGTAGATACAAAAGTATGATTTCCAATTCACTATATTTTCAAAAAAAGAGGGCGTTTGCCCTCTTTCTTTTCTCTATTTGTCTGATTGTCCTGCACTCTCTTCTTTCCCAAGATTTTCAATTGAAAAAATGGAAACCTCCATAATGCGTCGAATTGTATTTTCAGTTCCTTTCATCTTGTATTCTCTGCTCTGCAATCTTCCTGATAATTTCACCAAATCGCCTATTTCATACTTACCAGCTTTTTCAGCTACATCGTTCCAGCAAATGCACGGAATATAATCAGAACTTGAGTCAGATGTGTGCACAGCAATGAACAGATCAGTGACTTTTTTTTCTTTTGATGTCTCCCGTGCTACAGGATTTCTGCTGATATATCCTTCTAAATGTATATTGTTGATCAGGCCATTTGCAACACGTTCTTTTTTAGGTCCTGGTGTAAAGCTTCTGACATATACTGCATGATGTAAATGATTTTTCCCATTCTCTGTTTCAATATGTGATTTTAAAACACCATGGATCATAAACAACTGATCAGTATAATCCTTTTCTACATCCGTTGTCGCATCAGATATAAGAAGATCGATTTCGTCAATTGCTCCGCTTTTTCTTTCAACGATCAATACACTTTTAAAGAACTTCTGTCCGTAAGCTTCATGTGAAAAGACAAATGGACTTTTGATTTTTCCTGTTAGTGTTACTCTGTTTGTTGTTTCTCTTGGCATTCTGTTGGCCTCCTTATATTATTATTACATTATAAATATGGGAGTTTTTTCTAATATTAACGAAGCGGAACCTGGTTCCCGAAAACATGGGATGCTAAGAGCTACTGCTTGCATTTCTGGCGTGTAGGACATATCCATTCCAGCAAACGCCTCCGATAGTTTAAAAAGGGAATCCAGTGCCCGTAAAATAGGAACCACTTTTCCCGTATAGACTTTCACGATCTCTTCATCAGTAGCACCAGAATACTTTCTAATATTAATATATGATTATATGAAGTGATGAAAATAAAAGAACTTCTTGACTAAAGCATCTACTCTGTAGACACCGTACAAAAAGCCCTTTTGTTCTGATTAGTACCTTTGAACTAAAGCATCTAAATATAGACACCGATCCATCAGCACATAAGATTTTATGTATTTCATGTATAATTATACATGTATATAGTAAATTTGTAAATAAGAATTATAGATAGATATATCAGTTTCTATTTACCGTAAAGGGATTCCTTTACTTCTAAGATTTCTTCAGCAGTAGCACCGGAATACTTCTTGATATCTTCTGTAGGCATATGCTGTAACAGCATATTTTTCACAATATTTAGTCTTTCCTGTTTGATGCCTTTTTCAATGCCACGTTCTTCAATTACATATGATAAGTTGTACATCGTATCCAGCTACTTCCTAAATGGTTTTGTGCCGGCGCATCTTTCCGTTCGTTTAGCTCAAACTTATATCATGCGGGTGACTATCTTCGTCTGGAGTTTTACGTGTGGTTTCGATAAGTTTCAACAGTTCTTTTTTGTCAGAAAAGAAATGACATCTTTTGCGGGTTTCTTTCTCCATATTTTTCTGCCAAATTTTGAACTCCTTGCTGTTGTAGAATTCCGCATAATCGAACATTGTACTGTCATTCCCCGGATAATTTGGCAGATCCTCAGCTCCATAGAATGTATTTCTTAATTTCCTGATTAGATTATCTGGAGATGGCAGCAAGAGAAACGATTCATGCAAAATACATGCGCATCATTTACCAGGTGGCTGTCTTGGTGATCGTATTTTTTACCATGTCCCATTCCATGTTTTATTGAAAATCAAAAATCATAAAAGGAGGAAATAAAGATGACAAGAGGTTATTATGTTTTTGAAAGCAAAGGAAAGGTAACGAAAGCCGCCTACATTGCAAGCGACGGATATATCAGCGAGGCCGGCTATCCGATCATAAAAGCTTTTTCGGAAAACAGGGAAGAGGAATATTTAGAAGAACTGAGACAGCAGAATGTGAAATACAAAGAATCTGATGAATTGGTATATATTCGCCCGGAATGGTATCGGAAAACCAAAAACAGCCGGCCGGATGATATGCATCAGGAATACGCATATGTGATCACAGCAGGAAAATTAAAGATATACAATTATGCAAAATTACTTGCTATCATTACCAAAGATACCGCAGCTGACTGGGCGGCTTTTGCTTCTGAGTTTGAGGATATCCAGAGACAGATGCTGTATTCGGATGAGCTTTTGGAATTGGATTGGAGAAAAGAACCGGAAATGTATAAGGAATTGGACATGATGGCAAAAGAACACCGGCCGTTTCAGGCAATACATTCTAAGTATAGGGACTGTTATGAATTGCAGGATTACAACCTTACGGATGTTTGGCATACAAATGAATGCCCGGCTTATCAGAGGTGTTTAAGTGTGACACATAATGATATATCCAGAACCATTACGTTCATTATCCGCTATGAGAAGTATATCAAAACGTGGCATATCTCCCTGCAATTGCCATGGGTACGTGTCCGGATCTTAAATTGCTGCGGCTCTCAGGCGATGGCGATGAAGATGTTAAGGGATTATATCAGATCGAAGGATCCAAAAGATGTATTCGCTTTTGCAGATATCTGTAAAGTGTACGAAGATCATGTGAAAAATCTGAATAGGCCATTGATCGATCCAACGACACTGGAATGTAGAATGTTATGTGCATATGATGGTGCGGTTTGTGCTTTAAAAGCAAGGGCTGCTGCCGGTAATATATCCTGTATGTCTGAACATTTTTCGCTTGAGAAATTGTTGTCCGCTTATAGGCAGGAATATAAGAGAACCATATCTAAGCAGAGGAGAGATTCCCTTAATGGAATGCCTGGATATAAGATCCTTCTGGAGTCCGGAAATGTATGCACCCTGCATCCAACGCGCCGGTTATCGGAGTCTGAAATGATCAATAAGGAAACCCATTTTTGTACAAACGCAGATGGTACATGGTTCCATCTCTGTACAACAGATCCGGATCATGCAAAAGAAGTACTCCTGGCGTCCGTGGAACATTATTGTGGCTCCAATTCGCTGCTCCATGCAGTTGAAAACGACAGACAACTCTTTTTCTGCCCGGAATGTGATTCTTTTTATCTTCCGGATTCTGAAAGTGGACGGCTGATCAATTGGTTCACAGAAACTGCTGCCAACGCAAAGCTCGCTTAAAGTAGCCTTTTTTCTATTCTTCTTACTTACACCTGTCCGGTTCCTGCCGGATGGGTGTTTTGCTGTCTGCTTATAGTCCATCCGTTTATGGCCAACCCCATATCACTCCCGTTATTCATCATCTGTTATCTATTGTTTGATTTTATCAATTTGTGCTCAATTTCTTGTCATTGCCTATTATGGGCCTTTATTATAATTGATTCACAGCTTTTCAATCCCTCTTTTAGAACGTATGCTTTTGTTTACTCATGCACTGACTGCTGCCGGAGTCGGTTATTTTTTTTGAAAGAGTTTTCCTTCCGGCAGCAGCTTCCGCTCTTCTATTGTCTTTCCGCTTCTGCTGTTTCTGATGTTTCTCTATTATAGCTGCATATCTCTTTTTAATATTTTTTTCGATTCACACTCCCGTATGTTCCGCTTTGATCCCCGCTGATTATATTGTTCCATGCTGCTTTCTGATAATTCCATGATGGCAGCAGGAGTTACCATTTTTTGTATTTGGATATCTTTTAAATAAATGCATCATGTCCTCGGCGATGGGAAGAAGGTACTCTTTTATAACATATCTTTTTTTACAGATGTGTACTTGACATGCTTTTCTCTTTCCTGCTGCCGGTATCAGGCCTTCTTATACAAGACATCTCATCTCCGGCAGCAGGCATTGCTTTTTTATGATTTTCATACGATCATGGTGTCATATGGGTTTGTTCTTATATAGCTCCCATAGCTCCCCGCATGGACATATACGTACTTTGTATAACACAAAGTACTTCCAGTCTTTTTATCACTTACTGTTTGCTATTTATCACCTGCGTCTGTCTGCGGCATATTTCTATCCTGCTGCCAGAGACAAGATATTTTTCACAAGAAGACTAACTTCCGGCAGCAGGTGTGATCTCTTTCTATACTTTTTCTATGTTTATCATTCATGACTGATGTTTTCTCATTCACTGTCATTTCTCCGCGCTTTCACCTGCTTTTTATATATATTGTCAGCAATTGATATATTCGGTTATTTTCCTTGCTTATTTCGACATACTGTCTTTTGCTATGTACTGACTGCTGCCGGAAGCTGGTCTTCTTTTGGTTATTATCACTTATCCCGGCAGCAGCCCTTGCTCCGCTTATCTGCATGCACTTCTCTTTTGTCATTTTTGCTCTTATCAGTTATAGATGATACTTCCTTTTTATTACACCTAAATTTTTCCTGTTCTCTTGTATATGTATCATTTATAATTGATATCTTTTTTTGTTTCACCGCAATTTTGCATGCTTTCTTTTTTATTTATATCATTTATGACTGGCATACCTTCTTCTCTTACTTATTTTGCTGCACCGTCTTCTGCTATGTACTGACTGCTGCCGGAAGTCGGTCTTCTTTTGGATATTATCACTTATCCCGGCAGCAGCTCTTGCTCTGCTTTATCTGCATGCACTGTTTTTCTATCACTTATGTCTGATGTGCTTATTCATTCCGTACACGATATCTAATCACTTATATATGATGTTTTTTCTTTGCACATGTGGATTTCCCTACGGTTCTTATTATCAGAAGTGCTATTTTCATCACTTATAGGTGTTTATCCATATCTGGCATGAAAGCAATTACTCTTTTTTTATTATCACTTATATATGATGTTTTCTCCGATCTCTCCATCATTTTTACATCACTTATATCTGATGATTTTTCTTTTGAATCTGGCAGCAGGACACGCTTCATACCATATATATGTGGTTATTTTTATCACTTATATATGATGCATATACGTCTTATATCATCATTTATATCTGATAATCATCTCAAGATTCGCTGATCCACGATTCCACTGATTCACTCTCCCTTCCTGTTATGTCTACTGTTTCGATTATTGCTGTTGGCACTGCTATTGATATCTGCACGGCAGCAGATTAGGAACTTTGCGGCATATGCGATATATATGGCATATGTGATGCATACAATCTATGTGGCAGCAGCATGGGCAATAAAGCAGCAGTTGGAGCAGTTGGCGATGCAATGATAGTTGCAATGAAATGATAAATGGTAAATGGACAGGGGCAGCAGGACATTTTTATAATCTATATTCGTCTTTTGTCTTTATATTTTTTAGTATATTTAGAAATATTTTTATTTTAGCTATATACTGTCCTTGATTTTTCATTGAGAAACTATTTTGGTTCCATTTCTTCGTCTTATTTTCGTCTTGTTTTTACTGTTAACAATGAATCTGGAAAATTATTATTTTTTTGAAGATAGTTGCTGTTCCTTTTTATCTTCAAAATTCCGTATAACTTATTACGGAATTTTTTCTTCAAAAATCTTCGGACTTCTTCAAAAATCTTCAAGTCCTGTTTTCGCACCTACAAAACAGATTTTGCAGACCATCCATCTACGCTTCCTAAAGCTTACGTCATAAATGGTTTTACGTCAGTGCTGCTGTTTGTTTTGAATAATTTCGAATATCTATAAAAAGAGTTTCGACTATATTTATTAATATAGTTTGTGTCAAAAAAAAGAGACTCAAAGAGCCTCTTTTATCAAAAATGGAGAAGGTTTGATCACTTCTTTCCCTTTCGTTTTGTAGGAACATAGATATAAATATTGTTTTGCTCTTGTGATTGCAACATAAAAAAGCCTTCTTTCCTCTTCCATATCAACCGGTGTTTCATCATCCTTCTTAAATGGGCAATTCCCCTCTACACAGTTAATCATAAATACATAATCCCATTCCAATCCCTTAGAACCATGCATAGACGATAATGCAATACCGTTTCTTTCTTTCAACGCCTCTTTTAAGGCCGCTTTATAATGTAGTATATATATACTCCACGCTTTCCAATCGTTATACTTTTCTGCATCCTTTACATATTCCATCCATATGTTTTCTAATTCATCAATTGGAACATTTCTAAATTCGGCATAGTCTTTAAGATATTTTTTATATCCGCCAATCCCATATAATTTTCTCAAAAAATCAGTTGGCGGAATATCTTTTAACTGTGATAAGAGGTATAGAAAATTCGTGATTTGATCCAATGCATTATTCCTCAGCCATTGCTTCTGGCATGTTTCATATGCCACTTTTCTCATTTTTGACTGATCCAGCCCACTTAAAATGTATCTGTAATGATTCAGATAACGATTGGGGTGATTTATTACGCGCGCAATATCCACCTTTTCTTTTACTTTGTGATTTGCCAGGTTGTAATACGCCTTAATATCATAAAACAGCCAATGTTCATACTTATTGGGAATTTTCTCATTTGAATAGAACGGGATATTGTGTCCCAAGAAATAATTAGCCATTGCCTCTGCTTCTTTGTTTGTGCGATATAGTACAGCAATAGTATTCGGATCCACACCATTATTCAGTAAGGCTTGAATTTTGTTATACACTTTGTAAAGTTGTTCTTCCTTTGTTTCGCCTTCTATATATTCTATCTGCCCTTTTTCTTTTTTAAAAGCGATGAAATCCTTCTTAAATCTCATTTTATTATTCTGTATCAAGCGATCTGCAATTGAAACGATTCCTCTGCAGGATCTATAGTTAGTTGACAGGTATATTTCTTTTGCAGATGGATAATCTTTCTTGAAATTAAGCATAATAGATGGCTGCGCCCCACGAAATCCATAAATGGACTGATCATCATCTCCAACCACAGCCAGATTCCCGTTTTTCCCTGCTAAAAGATACAGGATATCCCTCTGCAGGAAATTTGTATCCTGATACTCATCAACCTGTATATATTGGTATTGCTCCCTTAATTCTTTTAGACATTTTTTATCATTTTTCATAATATCATATGCCTTAAGAAGCATATCATCAAAATCTATCAATCCAAGATTCTCTTTGTATGCTTCATAATGTCTATACAGGTTCATAAATAATGCTTTACTTTTGCAACATTTTGGCTGGTATTTAGCCATATTTGGTCTATTATTCTTTACAACAGAAATCTCTGTAATCAGGCCGTTTACAAATTCCTCACGGTCATTTATTTCCGGGTGTTCTCTTAATTGTTCGTAAAAGTATGACTCTGAGTCGGATAAAATACAGCTTTTGTTATATCCGGCATATTTCTCTAATATTCTCAAGCACATGGAATGTATCGTTGAAAAGGTCACGGAGTCGTTACCAAACTTTCTCCTGTAACGTTCTGCCATTTCTTTTGCAGCCGCCGAAGAAAATGTAACCATAAGGATTTTACTGGGTTCGATTCCACAATCAGCTATCATATGATGGATTCTGCTAAGGGAAGTCGTCGTTTTCCCGGATCCAGGACAGGCAATTACGACAATCTGCCCGTTAATTGTATTTATAATTTCTTGTTGTTCTTTATTTTCCTTCAAAAACAATACCTTCTTTCTTTTTTTAACATCCTGTTGCGAGAATTCCCCTACCTCTACAGGTAGTGGGATGAATCGCAGCTATGATACTAACCATCCACCGTTTGGGTGCAGCCGTCTTAGTTTTGACAGACTCCACTGCTTATAATTCTTTCCCGGCGGACTGACATAGCAGCCGTTCCAATCTACTAGATACGCACTTGTACCTGTAAAACCGGATATGTGCAGTTTCTGTCCATTTACATATACGGTATCCCAGAGCCGGAATCCCTTTACTTCTGTAGTATTCTTCCAGTTCCTTTTTGCTTCCCGGTTTGGTTCTCTCCTGCCTTTTCTTGATGTTGCTTCCTGCAGCGATCGTTTCGATTTTCGTACCTGTTTATAATGCAGTGTCTGACACTGATTCTTCAGATGATCCACATTTTTCCCTTGTAAAGGAATCGCAATCGCATCATTGGCATGTCCTTTGGACAGCAATAAGCGCTTCCGGTCCGCCGCTGTAATATTCCCATAGGTAAATGTAGCTTCCGGGAATGCTTGGAACAACCGTCTTCTGAGGATATTCATAAACGCTGCGTCTCTCAGTCCTCTCGTAAACTGTTTTTCCTGTTCCATCCATTCATAAAGAATTTCTCCCGGCTTATGCGCCTCTGCCGTATGGCAGGAATCACAGGCGCTGGACAGACACTTCGGATTATCTGTAGCTCCCCGGCTGCGGAATAAGATATGATGTATGGCCAGCTTTACAACTGTTCCATCTTTTCGTATCGTTCCAGCCTTTTTGCCACAACAGGCACAGCGGTATCCATCCCTTGCAAAGACATACGCCTTAAGGCTCTCTGCATCATACATCGCCCCTCTTTGGTACATCTCCCCATGGATCTGCGGATCCTTCATCCGTGCCATATCAAACCGTTCGACTTCGATCACCAGTACACTCATGATTATTTATTCCTTTCATACATGATACATGGAACGAGACTGTTCCTGCCGCGTGTCCGCGTGAGCTCCCCTTCGCCAATGTCAGAAAGAGTAAGAAGACCACGCCTTATATCTGTTGCCCGGATGCACGGCTCCACTAGGGATCATGGAGAGGCATCATGACCTGACTGACGTAGTTTCTCCAGAATGCCTATATAGGCAGAACTGTCTTAGGCTAGTCAACTGGCTTTTTCAATCCCCCGCTTCAAGATATATAGATCTAAGCGGTGGGCAGTTGACTAAGCAAAATTCTTTTACTGACCATAAAATGGTATTTTTTTATGTCCATGATATAAATTATTTTTATTTTTCTTTTCTGCCATATTTGTAACGAAATCAATATTCATAAGAGGAGGAATAAACATGAACAAAACAATCGTAATGGGAAATTTAACAAAAGATCCAGAGGTAAGGTATACACAGGGCGAAAATTCAATGGCTGTTGCAAAGTACACGTTAGCTGTTAACCGTCGTGGAAAACAGCGGGAAAATAATGATGCTGATTACATTCCTTGCGTTGCATTCGGCAAATTAGCTGAATTTGCTGAAAAATATTACCACAAGGGAACGAAAGCGTTGGTTACTGGGCACTTGCAGTCCGGAAGTTATGTAAACAAAGAAGGGCAGAAAGTTTATACTCTTGATTTGATTGTAGAGGATCAGGAATTCGCTGGAGGTAAAAAAGCGGATAATAACACTGAGGCTAAACCATCGTCAACTAATGGAATGACTTCTAATTCTAGTCCATCTTATGATGAAAACGGATTTATGAGCACTGGAATTGATATAAACAATCTACCTTTTAATTAATTTTCCTAAGTAAAAAAGACAACCAGAAGGTTGCCTTTTTTGCTATTATTTTAAAAATATAACCCATCTTGTTTTTCCGCATTTGTCGCCGAGTAATGGCTTTTTTCCAAAGACTTTCAGGACCTCTGAAAATTGTATCTGATCATCATTCCATTTGAATACCAGAATTCCGTTTGTTTCCAACACACGCATGCATTCTTGGAATCCGGCTTTAAGATACGCTTTCCATTCTTTTGGCAAGATCCCATATTTTTGTGCTAACCAGGATCTCGCTCCAGCATGCAAAAGGTGTGGTGGATCAAATACGACAATTTTGAACGTATTGTCTGGATATGGCATATTTCGAAAATCCATGTTGACATCTGGCTTAATTAGCAAGCTCCTTCCATCACATAATGTCGTCTGCAATTCCCGATTGTCAGCAAACAAAACTTCTGGATTTTCCTTATCAAAATAAAACATCCGACTTCCGCAACAAGCATCAAGCACTCGTTTCATAATACTATGCAGGTCCCTGTCCATAATGTTTAAATGAACAGAAGGAATGCATCACGTATTATCGTGATACATTCTCCTGCGTCCTCCTTTCGTCAAACAGCAATTGGTTAAAATAACTAAAATACCTAAACGACTTGCACCGTTATTTAGTTTTACAATATGTGATTGTTCTATATCGCATGGTTCATTATTAAGCTTTACTTCGGCCCTCTCATTTTTCCCATTTACCGAGTAGCTTATAAGTACTTCTATTTTTTTCTACAGATTCATCAATGTCTAATTCATCAGTAATATTTCCTTAAATATCTAATCGCTGTCATAATATTATTCTTATCTTCTCTTTCTAATCCGGCATAAGGAATCGTCTCTGCAAGATATTCTAACTCATTTGCAGTTTCTTCATCTGTAAGTTTTCTTCCTTCTGTTTCCATTCTTGCTACCAATCTACTTTCCAGACATCCATGACGAATATCTCTAGCCCTATCGAATAATGATTTCATATTATTTTCCTCTCATCGAAACCTAGATTTCATCAATATCAAATTCTCTACAACTTCCAATTTCTATGAGTACTTAGCAAAGTACCACGCCCATAGAATTCCTCGCATGAGCGTGGATGAATGCGGTTAACGTCCGCTCTGATGTTTGATATATTCCTGAACAATCTGTTTGGTATTTTCACCTACGGTTGTTATGAAGTAGCTGTCACTCCAGAACACG
>OFMA01000202.1_pt1 | contig 46370 bp, 44 predicted proteins | sample 1541011 | NCBI WGS metagenome assembly OFMA01 (sample SAMN04209225, study PRJEB22552) | human gut metagenome | biome: gut; material: feces | host: Homo sapiens | place: USA: Oklahoma
TCCATGTATCAACCATGGTATCAAGAAAGGTATGAGCAAAGCTCAGACAGAGGAACAGCTGGCAGTAGAGTGCGGATACTGGAATAACTTCCGTTACAACCCGGCTGCAGAGGGAGACAAGTTCTCACTTGACAGCAAGGCTCCGAAGGCAGAAGGATACCAGGACTTCCTGAATGGTGAAGTACGTTACAACGCACTGAAGAGAGCTAACCCGGCTAAGGCTGACAAGCTCTTCGCTCTCAATGAGCAGGAAGCTATGGAGAGATATGATTACCTGAACAAACTGGTAACTGTATACGCTGCAGAAAAAGAAGATAAATAAGGATATTTCATGAGTAAATGAGATATGAAAAGAGGAGATCTCCGTAAGGGGATCTCCTTTTGCGTGAAAAAATAATGGATGTTAACCTGTTTCGCAATTTTTGATTACAGTGGTGCGCGAAGATATTTCTTCGGTGTCATTCCTTTATATTTTTTAAAGGTTTTGATAAAGTAGCTTACATCGTTAAATCCACAGCTAAGTCCGATGTCTGCGATTGATTCATTCGAAGTAACGAGCTTGAAACAAGCTTGTTCTATTCTATAGTAATTCAGATAGTCAACAGGAGTTCTATGGGTCATATCTTTAAAGTAGCGACAGAAATATTTTGAATTCATACCGGCGGCCTGAGACAGATCTTCCAGTGTGATACAGTCAGCATAATGGTTTTCAATCACTTCAAGAGCTTTCTTTAAATGTTCTATTTTTCGGCTATCCTTTTGACTGATGATTCGAACGTTTTCATACAATTTATTTTCCAGAATATAGCCTAAGAATTCGTACAGAGTACCAATCACCATAAGCTCGTGCCCTTCAGTACGCTTTTTGATATGTTCAAACATCATGGAGGTGATATGCTCTAAATTCTTTACGGGTGCTTTGATAAGGGAAGGGATAGTCAGAGTGTCACTTCCGATCTTCTTAAGCAGACGTTCGCTGGCATGATTTACTGCCATGAGCGATTCAAGGTTAAAAACAAGGCATTCATAGACACAATCCTTAGGAATTCCACCATGAAGAAGCCCTCCTTTTATAAAAATAAGGTCGCCGGCTACTGCAGTGAATTCATTTTCACCAATTGACATAAGTAATTTCCCTTTTAAAACACGAATAAGTTCATATTCGATGTGCCAGTGATAAGACATTTCATACCGTGGATGATTCGGCGTAACATGATAAAATTCAATTGGAAAATCAATGGTTCCGTGATTACGTTCTTCTCTGTAATTGATGTATTTCATGCAATAATCTCCTTTAAAAATCTAAATAGTGTAAAAACAAACATATATGTGGAAATATATGTTTATAAATTGTACTTTGTTGTATAAAAGGTGAATATCTTTATATTTTTATTCTAGTATACCACAAGACAAAAAGAAAGGAAAGAACTATAATGATACTCAAAGAAGCGGTTCTGCGAAGGAAGATAAGCAGAGCAAGGCAAACAATTAAGGAGGAATGTAATTATGGCAGAAAGAAGATTAGTAGGATCTTATCCAGTAATTGGTATCAGACCGACAATCGATGGACGTAGAGGAGCTCTTGACGTAAGAGGATCTCTTGAAGAGCAGACAATGAACATGGCAAAATCAGCAGCAAAACTGTTTGAGGAGAACTTAAGATATTCAAATGGTGAGCCAGTTAAAGTTGTTATCGCTGACACAACAATCGGACGTGTAGGTGAGAGTGCTGCTTGTGCTGATAAGTTCAGAAGAGAAGGCGTAGATATCACAGTTACAGTTACACCTTGCTGGTGCTACGGAGCTGAGACAATGGATATGGATCCACAGACAATCAAAGCTGTATGGGGATTCAACGGAACAGAGAGACCAGGAGCTGTATACCTTGCATCTGTACTTGCTACACATGCACAGAAGGGACTTCCGGCATTCGGAATTTACGGACATGACGTTCAGGAAGCTGACGACACAACAATTCCGGAAGACGTTAAAGAAAAACTTCTCAGATTCGGACGTGCAGCTGTTGCAGCAGCATCCATGAGAGGAACATCTTACCTTCAGATTGGATCTGTTACAATGGGTATCGGTGGATCTATCATCGATTCTGATTTCATCGAGTCTTACCTTGGAATGCGTGTAGAGTCTGTTGACGAGGTGGAAATCATCCGTCGTATGTCAGAAGAGATCTATGACAAGGCTGAGTTCGAGAAAGCTCTTAAATGGGCAAAAGAGACTTGCAAGATTGGTTGGGATAAGAACCCAGAAGAGCTTCAGGCTTCTCCAGAGGAGAAAGAGGAGCAGTTCGAGTTCGTTGTTAAGATGGCAGTTATCATCAAAGACCTTATGAATGGAAATAAGAACCTTGATGAGAAGTTCTCAGAGGAAGCAATCGGACATAACGCTCTGGCAGCTGGATTCCAGGGACAGAGACAGTGGACAGACTTCTATCCGAACGGAGACTTCGCAGAGGCAGTTCTGAATACATCTTTCGACTGGAACGGAGCTCGTGAGCCATACATCCTTGCTACAGAGAACGACGTTCTCAACGGACTTGGAATGATGTTCATGAAACTTCTTACAGGACGTGCTCAGATCTTCGCTGATGTTCGTACATACTGGAGCCCAGAGGCAGTTAAGAAAGCTACAGGATATGACCTCGAAGGTGTTGCTAAAGAGAACGGTGGATTCCTTCACCTGATCAACTCTGGAGCAGCTTGTCTTGATGCATCTGGTGTTGCTAAAGACGAGAATGGTAACGGCGTTATGAAAGAATGGTGGAACGTTACAGAAGAAGACCAGAAAGCAATCATGGATGCTACAGAGTGGTGCATGGCTGACAACGGATACTTCCGTGGAGGCGGATACTCAAGCCGTTACGAGACACGTGCTCAGATGCCAGCTACAATGATCCGTCTTAACCTTGTAAAAGGCCTTGGACCGGTTCTTCAGATTGCAGAAGGATGGACACTTGAACTTCCGGAAGAAGTATCTGATAAGCTTTGGAAACGTACAGACTACACATGGCCATGTACATGGTTTACTCCAAGATGTGATGGTAAAGAGGGAGCATTCAAGACAGCTTATGATGTAATGAACAACTGGGGAGCTAACCACGGTGCTATCTCCTATGGACACATCGGAGCTGACCTGATCACAATGTGTTCAATGCTTCGTATTCCAGTATCTATGCACAACGTACCGGAGAAAGATATCTACCGTCCGGCAGCATGGAATGCATTTGGAATGGATAAAGAAGGCGCTGACTTCAGAGCTTGTAAGAACTACGGACCACTTTACAAATAAGAAGGAGTCCTTTTGTCAGAAAATGTAAAAAGACTGTAAATACAGTTTCGATACAGAGCTAGAACAAAGAATGCGGGGGGTCTGCCTATGCAGGGCCCCCGTTTTAATACCGACTAAAAGAGTATTAAGAAAAGAGGAAGATTATGGAGAAAAAAGTATTAGCATTTGACTTTGGTGCTTCAGGCGGAAGAGCAATGTGCGGAACTTTTGATGGTGACAAGATCAGCATTGAAGAACTTCACCGTTTTTCTAACGATCCGGTTATCCTGAATGGATCAATGTACTGGGATGTACTGAGATTATTTTTTGAAATCAAACAGGGTCTGATCAAAGCAAAGAAATGTGGAAAGATCGAAAGTATCGGTATCGACACATGGGGAGTTGATTTTGGACTGATCGACGAGGAAGGAAGACTTCTTGAGAACCCTGTACATTACCGTGATGCACGTACAGAAGGAATGATCGAAGAAAGTTTCAAACTGATCGATAAAGAGAAATTTTACCAGATCACAGGAAATCAGTTCATGGATCTCAACACAGCATTCCAGCTCCTTTCTCTTGTAAAGACAAGAAAAGAGCTTCTTGAGAAAGCTGACAAGATGATTTTGATGCCAGACCTTTTCAACTACTTCCTTACAGGGGAGAAAAAAGCTGAGTATTCTATCGCTTCTACAACACAGCTTCTTGATGCGAAAAAGGGTGAGTGGTCAGACGAAGTGATCGAAGCACTGGGAATTCCGAAACATATTTTCCCGGAAATCGTACCTACAGGTACAAAGATCGGCACTCTTACAGATGAAATCTGTACAGAGCTTGGTCTGGATAAGATTGATGTTATGGCTGTTGCAGGACATGATACGCAGAGCGCACTTGTATCTGTACCAACATCAGAAGAAGATTTTATCTTCCTGAGTTGTGGAACATGGTCACTGCTTGGAACAGAGCTTGCAGAACCTATCATCAATGAGAAATCTGAGCATTACAACATCACGAATGAAGGTGGATATGGAAGAAAGATTTCCTTCCTTAAGAATATCATTGGATTGTGGTGTATTCAGGAAAGCCGTCGTCAGTGGATCCGTGAAGGAAATGAGTACGGATTTGGCGAGCTTGAGATTATGGCAAAAGAAGCTCCGGCACTTCAGAGCTTTATTGATCCGGATGCACCGGAATTCACACCTGCCGGAGATATTCCGACAAGAATCCGTGAATTCTGCAAGAAGACAGGACAGCCTGTTCCGGAAACAGTTGGAGAAGTTGTTCGTTGCATCAACCAGAGTCTTGCAATGAAATATCGTCATGCGATGGAAGAGATTAAAGAGTGTACAGGTAAAGATTATAAGACAGTCTACATGGTAGGCGGTGGAACACAGAGTGCTCTTCTTTGCCAGTTCACAGCAAATGCATGTGGATGCAGAGTAAGTGCAGGCCCTATCGAGGCAACTGTTCTTGGAAATATTGCACTGCAGCTCATGGCTTCCGGAGATATCAAATCTATCGAAGAAGCAAGAGAGATTATCAAACGTTCTCAGGACATCAAGATCTACGAGCCACAGGACAAAGAAGCATGGGACGAAGCATACGAGAGATTTAAGAAAATTTTAGTATAGTGCTTTGAACTAAGGGGGAATGAGTTGTCAGTTGTAGTATAATTATGGCGTTACTGTTCACTCCCGTGTCAATTACTCTGCTGATCGACACGGAGGATGCGTGTTTTGACTTGAATGCATCTCGCCCCATCGCCAAAGGCGATTTGAAATGGCGAGATGCGTTGCTGGTCGCACATCGTGTGAACAGTAACATTATGGCTGGCAACGTAATAAAAAGAATTCTTCAGAAACACTTGACTGTCAATCTGCTGTATGATTTAATGGAATAAGCAGTTAAGTTGGGCAAAATGCATAACGGTTCGCTGATTGGCCTGGGAGGAGAAGATTATGGCTGCTACTATTCGCGATATCAAGAAAAGGACAGGATTGTCCCTTGCAACGATATCGAAGTATTTGAATGGCGGTAATGTATTGCCGGAAAATCGTATCTTGATTGAGGAGGCAATCAACGAACTGCATTATGAAGTGAACGAGCTTGCAAGAGGGCTTGTTACCCACAAGACAAAGACAATTGGAGTTCTGGTCTATGATATACAGTGTCTTTTTGTAGGAAGTATGCTGCATTATCTGGGAATGGAACTTCATAAAAAGGGATATGGAATGTTGATCTGTGATTCCTGCAATGACGAGAAGCTACAGAAAGAAAATTTGCAGTTTCTTCTTAGCAGGAAAGTGGATGGAATATTGGTATTTGCTGTAGGAATGCATGGGAAGTTTCTTCATGCTGCGAAAAAAGCAAATGTTCCGGTTGTTCTGGTTGACAGATCATTTCAGGATGAAGAATATGATTGCGTTGAGGTTGATAACCGGACAGCAATCTATCGTGCAACGAATAAATTAATTGAGAACCATCACAAGAAAATAGCTGTGATTGCCTCTAATATTGAATATACCGGAAGGGAACGTGTGAAAGGATATTCTGATGCGATGAACCAGGCGGGACTGGAGATTCCAAAAGAATACTGCAAGCTGGGAAGGCATTCTTTTGAACATGGGTACAGAGGAATGAAAGAACTTTTGGAGCTTGAAGACCGTCCGACCGGTGTGATCTTAGGAAACTATAACACCATGCTTGGTGGAATTATGGCATTGAACGAATCAGGACTCTCCTGTCCGCAAGATGTCTCACTTATTGGAGTGGACAATCTTCCGATGACCCAGGTGCTGCGCCCTAAATTATGGCTGATTGTCCAGCCAATGGAAACGATGTGCGAGAAGGCTGTAGCTATGCTCCTGGAGCGAGTAAATGGAGAGCAAAACGGTATGCCGGTAAAAATTAGTTTCAGTACCTCTGTAAGAGAGGGAGACTCAATACGAGACCTTGGATAGTGCATAAGCAAAATGCACAGAAAAGCGTGTGTTTTGTTGCGAAAATGGATGAAAAAATAGTGAAAACAAACAAAAACGAACCGTTTCGCCCTAAAAACGGTGGGGAATCTTGACAAAATGTGGAAACAAAGCTATAATTTATTCATGTATCAAAGGTGTGCGGGGAAATCGAAAACACACTTTGAAAAACAAAAAATCTTAAAGCTTTGAAAGCGAACCGTTACGCTGAGGTTAAGAGGAATGGGGGTATCGTAAGAGTTAATCGACAATCCAGTCAACACCAGCAAAGTAAAAGATGGGAGGAAGAAAATTGGAAAAAATTAAACAAAATCCTTTTGTAAAAAAGGTAGGATTTAACAGAATTGTTTTGTGCTGTGTCCTTCTTCTGATGTACGGACTCTTCTGTGCACTGACCGGAGGAAACTTCGCAGGAATGAACCGAATCATGAGCGCACTCAATTATGCTTATTTCCTTGGATTTTTATCACTGGGTGTTACATTTGTAATTGCTACAGGACAGATCGACTTCTCTATTGGACCGGTTATGTTCTGTTGTGCACTTATCTCAGGTTACACACTGACAACACATGGAATTTCAATGCCGGTTGCATTCCTGATCAGTATCCTTGTAGGATTTGCTTTTGGGCTCTTCAATGGATACTTGGTAGCTTACTGGTCAGTACCTTCATTCATCACTTCAATGGCAAGTATGAATATCGCAAAAGGTCTTGCATCAGTTTACACAAAGACACAGTCAGTCAGCTGGCCGCAGGCAGCAGATCCGGACAACGGATGGTTCAGAAATCTTGTAAGATATAACGGATTCCCGGTAGGACTTGTTATTCTTCTGGTTGTAGCAGTTATCTGTGCTATTATCCTGAATAAGACAAGAATCGGACGTTACATCCTTTGCCTTGGTAGTAACAAAGAAGCTGTTAGACTTTCAGGTGTAGATGTTAAGAAATGGGAAATGCTTGCATTCATTATCTGTGGAGTTCTCGTTGGAATGGGTGCTATCTTCTATGTATCTGCATATACAACAGTACAGCCTGGTTATGGAGATCAGTACAACAACGAAGCAATCGCCGGATGTGTAATGGGTGGTACATCCATGGCAGGTGGGCTTGCATCCATCAGCGGTACAATCATTGGTGTATTTATCATCGCTCTTCTTCAGGAAGGAATTCTGGCTCTTGGCTTTACAAAAGATTATCAGCTTATCATTACAGGTGTTATTGTTATCGTCGCAGTATTCAGTGACGTACTTGCAAGACGCAGAAAGAACTAATTTCTCTTCTATAATAAGAGATCAGCTTTATGAATGATGAACGAAATGTTTGATTGAAAGAAAGGCAAGGGTAATAAAATGGGCGAAGTTATATTGGAAATGAAAGGGATTGATAAATCTTTCCCAGGTGTTCACGCACTTGACCATGTAGATCTTGAGATCAGAAAAGGCGAAGTTCTTGCTCTTATGGGAGAGAACGGTGCCGGTAAGTCAACTCTGATGAAAGTTCTCACAGGTATTTATACAAAAGATTCAGGAACAATTACATATGAAGGTAAAGAAGTTGAGTTCCATAGTGCTCGTGAAGCGCAGGACAATGGTGTTATCATCGTACACCAGGAGCTGAACATGCTTGGTCATCTGACAGTTGCTCAGAACATCTTCATCGGAAGAGAGTTCAAGAAGGGTATCAAGATCGATGACAAGAAGATGAACGAAGAAGCACAGAAACTGTTCGACAGAATGAACGTTGATATTGATCCGAGAGAGACAATGTCAAAACTTACAGTAGGTAAGCAGCAGATGTGTGAGATCGCAAAAGCAATTTCACATGATGCAAAGATCATCATCTTTGACGAGCCATCAGCAGCTCTGACAGAGACAGAGATCGAGCAGTTGTTCAAGATCATCCGTGACCTGAGAAGTCAGGGAATGGGAATTGTTTATATCTCCCACCGTATGGATGAGATCAAAGTGATCACAGACCGTGTTACAGTCATGAGAGATGGTACTTACGTCGGAACATTGATCACAAAAGAAAGTACAAAAGACGACATCATCAACATGATGGTTGGACGTGTTATTTACGAAGATCCGAAGGAGAAGAACATGACACCTCCGGGAGCACCGGTTGTTCTTAAGGTAGATCATCTGAACGCAGGTAAGATGGTTCAGGATGTAAGCTTTGAACTTCACAAAGGTGAGATCCTTGGATTCTCCGGACTGATGGGAGCTGGACGTACAGAGACAGCCAGAGCACTCTTTGGAGCTGACCCGATTGACAGCGGTGATATTTATATCAATGGTAAGAAGGTTACAATCAAGAGTCCACAGGATGCTGTTAAGTATGGTATCGGTTATCTGTCAGAGGATAGAAAGAGATATGGTATTGTTGTACAGAAATCAGTTGCTGAGAATACAACAATGGCAACACTTGAAAAATTCATGAGCGGTCCTTTTATCGATAAGAAGAAAGAGAACAAGATTGCTCAGGAATATGTTGAGCAGCTTGCAACAAAGACTCCTGGTACAGATCAGCTGGTAGTTAACCTGTCAGGTGGTAACCAGCAGAAAGTCGTTATTGCAAAATGGCTGACAAGAGACTGTGACATCCTTATCTTCGATGAGCCTACAAGAGGTATCGACGTTGGAGCTAAGAATGAGATTTACAAGCTGATGAATCAGCTGGCAGCAGAAGGAAAAGCCATTATTATGATTTCCTCCGAGATGACAGAGATCCTTCGTATGAGTGACAGAATCGTTGTTATGTGCGAAGGTAAGAAGACAGGTGAGCTGGATATTTCCGAAGCTACACAGGAAAATATCATGAACATGGCTACACGTGAGATTGAGTAGGGAGGGAAAAAGTAATGGCAAATAATACAACAAAGAAGGCCGGTTCTAATAAGTCATTTATTGACAGAATGGGAGGACAGAAATTCATCGTCCTGCTCGTTGTTATTGCACTGTTTATCTTCTTCTGTGCAATGAGCCCGAACTTCAGAAAATATACAACATTTATTAACATTCTGGACTTCTCCTATTATATTGTCCTGATGGCAATTGGAGTAGCCTTTCCACTGATGACAGGTGGTGTTGACCTGTCAATCGGTACTGGACTTGTATGTTATTCACTCGTTGGTGGATATCTGATCGTTCACAAAGGAATGCCTACAATCGTTGGTATCCTTGCAGCAATTATTCTTGGAATGCTGATTGGTGTTCTGAATGGTGTACTGGTAGCAATCATGGACCTGCCGGCATTCCTGGCAACACTTTGTACTTGTATGATTACTCGTGGACTTGGTTCCATTATCGTAGGTGGATTCGGAATCTCATGGCCGGCAGCAGCAGCACCGGGCGGATGGTTCAGAAGTATCTTCAAGATTCAGTCTGGCGGACAGAATATCCCAATCGGTTTCTTATGGGTAATTCTTCTGGTTGTTGTTATGACATTCGTACTGAATCATACAAGAATTGGACGTTATACACTTGCAATCGGAAGTAACAAAGAAGCAACAAGACTTTCCGGAGTTAATGTAAGATTCTATCATATTGCAGCATATGTAATCTGTGGATTCTTCGCAGGACTTGCTTCTATCGCATACTCCGCTATCTTCGCTACAGTTCAGCCGGGAAGTGGTGCCGGATTTGAGCTTGAGGCTATCGGTGGAGCAATCATCGGTGGTGTATCCATGACAGGTGGTGTAGGAAGCATCACAGGAACACTGTTTGGTGTATTCGTTATCTGTCTTCTGAAGACTGGTCTTCCATTCATCGGACTGACAGCTAACTGGCAGCAGATCATCACAGGATTTGTCCTGATCGCAGCCGTACTTGTTGATATTCTTAAGAGAAAATCAGGAAAAGAGTAATTTTTTTCGATAAGATATTGACAATTGTGAAAAATCACGAAAAAGCAATAATCAATTGCAAAATCATTAGTAATGTGTTATATTATTAATGTATGCGGATAGATAGCAGCGGGGAAACATGCTGAAAAAAGTATGAAAAAGAAAGCTGTTACTATAGAAGCTAAACGAAACAGACTGTATAAAGAGTTTTCGGACAAAGAAGCATGGGCAAACTACTTCTGCAGAGCGATTTAAGAAATGCACGAAAGAGGCTCTGTCAGAGAGGCCCGGCATTAGGGAGAGGAAAACTGGAAGAAAACTCAGACAAGCAGTCACAAATTTATTTTGTCAGGAGGACATAATTATGAAAAAGAAAGTTTTAGCAGTTTTACTTGGTGGATGTATGGTAGTTGGAATGCTCGCAGGATGTGGATCCAAGGCAAACGACACTAAGACAGATGACGGAAATAAGACAGAAGGATCAGGAGATTCTAAGGGATATCATTTCGAAGTTGTTGTAAAGAGCTTCCAGTCTTCATACTGGCAGGCAGCTGTACAGGGAATCAACCAGGCTTGTGATGAGCTCGGTGTTACAGCTAACACAACAGGACCAAACGCAGAGTCCGATATCGCTGACCAGGTTAACATGCTGAACAACGCAATCAACAAAGATCCAGACGGAATCGCTCTTGCAGCTTGTGATCAGAACTCAGTTATTGATTCACTCAAGACAGCACTTGAGAAGAAAATCCCAGTAGTATGCTTCGACTCAGGTGTTCCGGACGCTCCAGAAGGATCTGTATACGCAACAGTTGTAACAGACAACGAGCAGGCTGGTGGAATTGCTGCTGAGCACATCTATCCAGCAATCAAAGACAAACTTGGAAAAGGACAGGTTCGTGTAGGTGAAGTTAACCAGGATGCAACATCCGCTAACATTTCTGAGCGTGGTATGGGATTCATCAACAAGTTCATCGAACTTGCTAAAGCTGATGGATTTACAGTAGCAGTTGTAGGAAATGACTTCTATGTAAACCAGGTTAAAGACAACGGAGATCAGGCATCTGCAGACGTTATCCTTGAAGTTGCAGTTCCGGCTCAGACAACAGTTGAGCTGTGTGCTACAGAGGCTTCTAACATCATGAACAAAGACGATACAATCGCTATGTTCGGATCAAACCAGGTATCTGCTGAGGGTGTTCTCACAGCTAACCAGAACCTGAACAAACTTGGAACAGGCGAAGGAAAGATCATCGGTGCTGGATTCGATGCTGGTGCAGTTCTTAAAGCAGCTGTTAAAGATGGTACAATGCTCGGTGCTGTTACACAGTCTCCTCTGATGCAGGGTAAAATCTCCATCGAGACTCTTGCTAAGATCTGTGATGGTGAGTCTGTAGAAGACGTTACAACAGATGGTTACTGGTATGATTCTACAAACATGGAAGATGCTGACATCGTTCCAAACCTTTATGACTAATTCATATCTGTAAAGAGAAGCTGAATTATTAAAGTGAAAAGAAAGGAATCGGGAAATTCCCGGTTCCTTTTTTAAAATAATATGTTATTATATCAAGGAGGAAGATAATATGTTAAAAGGAATTCCAAAAATTTTATCACCAGAACTGTTGAAAGTACTTGCTGAGATGGGACACAGTGACAGATTGGTTATCTCTGATGGAAACTTTCCGGCTGAATCAATGGGAAAAGACGCAATTGTGATCCGTTGCGACGGACACGGAGTGCCGGAGATTCTTGATGCGATTCTTCAGGTGTTCCCTCTGGACAGCTATGTGGAGCATCCGGTAAATCTTATGGAAGTTATGCCTGGAGATACTGTGGAGACACCAATCTGGGATACATATAAAGAGATTATCCGTAAATATGATGACAGAGGTGATGCTGTTGTTGGAAACATTGAGCGTTTTGCATTCTATGATGAAGCAAAGACTGCTTATGCGATCATTGCAACAGGTGAATCAGCACTTTATGCGAATGTAATGCTTCAGAAGGGTGTTGTAACAGACTAGTCACATTTTTCAACGTAATGGAGGAACAATATGCTTGATCATGTAGAAAAAATATTTGCAGATATGAAGCCGATGATGAAAAAGTTGAAGAAGGCTTCTTATAAAGTAAATATGGAGGCTTTTATAGAGAATCATGGACATTATTTCCGTGAGATGACAGAATATACGGAGAATGCTTCTGATAAAGAGACGGCAGCCAAAGAGCTTGCAGTAGACTTTACAGATAAGGTTTATGATGCATATGTTTCTCCGAAAAAAGGAAAAATAGACAGTGCAATTCAGACAGATCTGAATTTCTTTATGATCTATTATGTATTTCCGGCAATTCTTTTGACAGAGCATGACGATGCGAAACTGATCGCAGATCATCTTTGCAGCAGATGGGGAGAAAAGTTTAAGAACAGTAAGATTCAGTATACAGATTATGATTCCCTATATGTTTCATTCCGTGAGAAGATATTTGGAATCTTTTAATACTTGCAAATCAACCTTACTTGTGATAGAATAATTAAGATTCATGTAATGGCATGAGAAGATTTTAGAAGCTATATTTTATGGTTTAATAAGTGTGCTGTTACGTTAGTGTGTAGGAGGTCATAGAAGATGGACATTTTGAAGATTGTTTTATACATTATCTTTGTTATAGACTGTATCGCATTATCAGCGATTATTCTTTTGCAGGAAGGAAAGTCAGCTGGATTGGGAACGATTGGCGGTATGGCGGATACTTACTGGGGACAGAACAAGGGACGTTCTATGGAAGGTGCACTTGTAAAGTCTACAAAGTTTCTTGCTATTCTTTTCCTGGTGCTTGCAGTAGTACTGAACCTTAAGGTTTTTAATTAATAACAGATGATGAAGTAAGTATAAGACATTCTATAATAAGACTATAGAATGTCTTTTTTTACTTTGAGTAAAGATGAAAGGAAACAGAATGGATCAGACATTTGAAAAGAGAAAAAAAGTGATTTATGACTTTATTTGTGATGATTTTTATATCCCAATGAAAGTCAAAGAGATTGCGACGGTTCTTCAGGTATCGAAAGAACAGAGAAGAGAGCTTCAGGAAGTGTTGGATGCGCTCGTTGAAGAAGGAAAGATTACACTTTCTAAAAGAGGGAAATACAGTAAAGGTCAGGCAAAGCGTATCACAGGAACCTTCCAGGCGAATATCCGTGGATTTGGATTTGTTATGGTAGAGGGTGAAGATGAGGATATCTTTATTCCGGGAGAGAATGTGAACGGTGCATTCCAGGGAGATGAAGTGGAATGTATTATCACAGGTGCGCCGGGAGGTAAGAGAAAAGAAGGAAAAATCGTAAGAATCGTGTCGCATCAGGTGAAGAAGATTGTCGGATTGTATGAGAAGAGTAAGAGTTTTGGATTTGTACGTCCGGATAATCAGAGATATCTGAAGGATATTTATATTCCGGCCGGAAAAGAGATGGATGCCATGGACGGTCATAAGGTTGTGGTAGAACTGACATCTTATGGACAGGAACATGCTAAGCCGGAAGGAAAGATTGTTGAGATCATCGGTCATGTGAATGATCCGGGAGCGGATATTTTATCTATTGTAAAGGATTATGATCTTCCTACAGAATTTCCGGAGAAGGTATTGAATCAGGCGGTTCGTGTTGGGAAAGATGTATCCGAAGCAGATTGTGCCGGAAGATTGGATTTACGTGACTGGCAGATGGTTACGATCGACGGTGAAGATGCGAAGGATCTGGATGATGCGGTTTCTTTGATAATGAAGGATGAGAATTATCAGCTGGGAGTTCATATTGCGGATGTTACCAATTATGTACAGGAGAAAAGTGCCCTGGATCGAGAAGCACTGAAGCGTGGGACGAGTGTTTATCTTGCTGACCGTGTCATACCGATGCTGCCACATGTGTTGTCGAATGGCATCTGTTCTCTGAATGCAGGGGAAGACCGTCTGGCATTATCCTGCATTATGACAGTGTCTCCGAAAGGCGAGGTGATCGATCATCAGATCGCGGAGACTGTGATCCAGGTAGATAAGCGTATGAGTTATACAGGTGTATCTAAGGTGCTGGCAGAAGAACCAGAAGCACTGAAAGAAGATGAGGATTTTGTTCCGATGATTCAGAAGATGCAGGAACTTTCAACGATTCTCAGAGAACGACGTGGCAAGAGAGGTTCGATTGATTTTGATTTTCCGGAGACAAAGATTGAATTGGATGAGAAGGGGAAACCAATTAATATCAAACCTTATGAGAGAAACAGTGCAACGAAGATCATCGAAGATTTTATGCTTCTTGCCAATGAGACGGTGGCAGAAGAATATTTTTGGAGAGAGGTTCCATTTCTCTACAGAACGCATGAAGTTCCAGACGAAGAGAAGATAAAGAAACTGAGTACATTTATCAATAATTTCGGTTATCATATTCATGTTCATGATGAAGTAAAGCCAAAGGAGATTCAGAAACTTCTTAGTCAGGTGGAAGGAACCCCGGAAGAAGCTCTGATCAGCAGACTTACATTACGCTCCATGTGTCAGGCAAAATACACAACAGAGAATACAGGACACTTTGGATTGGCAGCGAAGTATTATACACATTTCACTTCTCCGATCCGCCGTTATCCGGATCTCCAGATTCACAGAATCATTAAGGAGAATCTGCGTGGACGATTGAATGAGAATCGTATAGAACATTATGACAAGATCCTCCCGGAAGTAGCGAAACAGTGTAGTGACAGAGAACGACTGGCAGAAGAGACAGAACGTGAAGTTGTGAAGATGAAGAAAGCAGAGTATATGCGCATGCATATTGGGGAAGAGTACGAAGGTGTCATTTCCGGTGTTACAAAATGGGGAATCTATGTAGAACTTCCTAATACAGTGGAAGGTCTTGTCCATGTCGTGGATCTGCGGGACGATCATTATAATTTTATAGAGCAGACATATGAAATGGTCGGAGAGCATACAGGAAAGACATATAAACTTGGTGAAAAGGTGCGTGTCCGCGTAAGTGATGCAGATAAGCTGCTCCGGACGATTAATTTCGAGCTGGCATAATACTTGCAGGAGTGCGGTTAAAATAGATGAGTTAGAGGTTGGAATCAGATGGCAAAGACAGAGAAAAAACTTATTGCGAATAATAAAAAAGCATATCATGACTATTTTATTCTTGAGAAATATGAAGCAGGACTTGTGCTGCATGGCACAGAAGTAAAGTCTCTTCGTATGGGAAAGTGTAGTATCAAAGAAGCATTTATCCGTGTGGAAGACGGGGAGATGTATATCTATGGTATGCATATCAGTCCTTATGAGAAGGGGAATATCTTTAACAAAGATCCGCTTCGCGTGAGAAAGCTGCTTCTTCATAAGAAGGAGATACTGAAAATATTTGGTAAGATGAAAGAACAGGGAATTACAGTTGTTCCGCTGCAGGTTTATTTCAGCGGAAGTCTTGTAAAGATTGAGATTGGACTTGCCAAAGGTAAGAAATTATATGACAAGCGTGAGACGATCGCAAAGAAAGATCAGAAGCGTGAAGCACAGAGAGAATTCAAAGCGTTCAATCGATAAAGGATTGAGGCAGGAGCGAATAGAAAAAGCAATTGGATCAGAAACCAATTGCTTTTTTTACTTCATTGATATCGCCAGTAAATACAAGTCCACCCATTCCGGCTTCTTTTGCTGCATTGATGTTTGGCTCAAGATCATCAATAAAGAAACATTCTTCTGCCTTTAAATCAAATTTCCTGAGAAAATGACTGTAGATTTCAGGAGACGGCTTTGCAAGTCTGATCGGTCCGGAAAATAAGATTCCGTCAAAGTGAGAAAGAAGTTCACTTCCTTCATAGTATTCTGCAAAATAGGTTGGAGCATTAGACAGCAGATAGATTGGTATATTGCGCTCTTTTAATTCATGGATAAATGTAATGGTATCCGGAAGTAAAGTAGTGCAGCGTGGCCATTCTTTTGCAAACCGGCGGATGCAGTCCTTCAAATGTTCCGGAACCTGATCGATGATTTCATCTATGTAACAATCATAATCCAGTGTGCCGGCGTCAAGCTCTGCCCAGCGTTTATAAACGATTTCGGATAAATGATCCAGTTCTTCTTCATATGGGCAGAATTCTGAAAGAATCGCTTTTCCATCAAAACGTCCGATGACATTTCCAAAGTCAAAAACAATATTCTTGTATTTCATGACAAATTTCCTTTCTGAACAGTTACGTTTATTTTATTATACTGCGCAGAAAAGACAGATTCAAATAAAATATGCATTGATGTTCACACGATGTGCGAACAGTAACTAATAGACAAAAAGAGAAAATCTGTCTAAAAATTATCTTGACATCTATTTTATTTGTGATATACTTTGAGAGTCAAAGTATTTAAAGGTCAAAGCAATTATGGTTCAGATCTGGAAAGAATCATACTGTGAAGAGTGACAATTATTTTGACAGAGTTGGAGAAGAGATATGATAGGAAGAATATGCGGGACAGGATCGTACATACCGTCCCATCGAATGGACAACGTGGAATTGTCCTCTCTGGTCGACACAAGTGATGAATGGATCCGGGAACGCACAGGAATTCAAAGCCGACATCTCGCAAAACAGGAGACGGTATCTTTTATGGCTGCAAAAGCAGCAGAAGAAGCTCTTGCAGACAGCGGGCTGAAAGCAGAAAAGATTGACCTGATCCTTGTAGCGACGTCTTCTTCAGAAACAGTATTTCCGAATACTTCCTGTGAAGTGCAGAAAGCAATCGGTGCAGTTCATGCATGGGGATACGATCTGAATGCAGCCTGTTCGGGATTTATTCTCGCATTGAATACGGCGCAGTCTTATATCCGTTCGGGTCTTGTTAAGACTGCACTGGTGATCGGTGCAGAGAAGATGAGCAGAATTGTAGACTGGAAAGACCGTGGAACTTGCATTTTATTCGGAGACGGTGCAGGTGCAGTGGTTCTCCGGGGAGAAGAAAGTGAAAGCGCAGAAGCGGTCTACACGGCCATGGCACATTCGGCAGGAGACAAGGGAGAGGCATTGACCTTACAATATGGAACAGAAGAAACGCCGGTAATTCGGATGGATGGACAGGCAGTTTTTAAGTTCGCTGTGAGAAAAGTACCGGAAATCATCGAAGAAATGTTGAAAAAAGCAGAGGTTTCAAGAGAAGATGTGGATTACTTTGTTTTGCATCAGGCAAACAGAAGAATCATTGAAGCGGCTGCAAAGAGGGTTGGCGTAGAAATTGAGAAGTTCCCAATGAATCTTGGTGAATATGCGAATACGTCGGCGGCATCAGTTCCAATCCTTTTAAATGAAATGAATCGGGATGGAAAGCTGAAAAGAGGTCAGAAAATTATACTTGCCGGATTCGGGGCAGGACTTACATGGGCAGGATGCCTGGTGGAATGGTAAATTCAAGAAAGGAAAACAAAATCATGTTAGAAAAAGTAAAAGAAATCGTAGCAGAGTCATTAAACGTAGAGGAAAGCACATTAAGTGAGACAACATCTTTCAAAGAGGATCTTGGAGCAGATTCCCTGGATCTTTTTGAGATGGTAATGGCATTTGAGGAAGCTTTTGAAGTAGAGATCCCATCTGAAGATCTGGAGCAGATCACAACAGTGGGTGACGTTGTAAAATATATCGAATCACACAAGTAGAAGTATAGAACAAGTAGAAAACGAAGCATTTCGGTTCCTTTTCGGCAGCCGATCCGAGAGAACCGTTGATAGAGAAGTGATCAAGAAGGGAGTTCTTATGAGAACGAGAATAACAGAATTACTTGGAATTGAGTACCCGATCATTCAGGGCGGTATGGCATGGGTTGCAGAATATCATCTGGCGGCAGCAGTTTCAAATGCCGGTGGACTTGGACTGATCGGAACAGCAAGTGCACCGGCCGAGTGGGTCAGAGAACAGATCCGTGAGGCAAAGAAGCTGACAGATAAGCCGTTTGGAATCAATATTATGATGATCAGTCCTTATGCAGATGAAGTTGCAAAGGTGGCTGTCGAAGAAGGTGTCGCAGTTGTCACGACCGGTGCAGGATCTCCGGAAAAATATGTAAAGATGTGGAAGGAAGCCGGAATCAAAGTGATTCCTGTAGTTGCTTCTGTAGCAATGGCGAAGAGAATGCAGCGTTGTGGAGCAGATGCTCTGGTGGCAGAAGGAACAGAAGCAGGCGGACACATCGGTGAGAATACAACGATGGTTCTCGTTCCGCAGGTTGTAGATGCAGTTGAAATTCCGGTGATCGCAGCCGGAGGAATTGCAGATGGAAGAGGAATTGCAGCGGCATTTATGCTCGGAGCAGAGGGTGTCCAGATCGGAACACGTTTTGTTGTGACAGAAGAAGCACAGGTGCATGAGAATTATAAAGAATGCATTTTGAAAGCAAGGGATATTGATTCTCGTGTGACAGGAAGATCTACAGGTCATCCGGTTCGTGCTCTTCGTAATAAAATGACGAAAGAGTATCTTGAGAAAGAACAGGCAGGAGCAACATTCGAAGAACTTGAACATCTGACACTAGGAGGACTCAGGAGAGCTGTTGTTGATGGAGATGTTCAGAGCGGAAGCGTGATGGCAGGGCAGATTGCAGGTATGATCAAGGAGAAGCTTACCTGTCAGGAAGTGATCCAAAAGCTGGTCTCACAGACAGATGAACTGATCGGAGGAAAAGGATTCTATGAGTAAGATCGCATTTATTTTCCCGGGACAGGGAGCACAGAAAGCCGGAATGGGAAAAGATTTCTATGAAAACAGTAAGACGGCAGTAGAGGTGATCGACCGTGCAAGTGAACTGCTTGGACTGGATATGAAAGCACTCTGTTTTGAAGAAAATGATCTTCTGGATCAGACAGAATATACACAGGCAGCACTTGTGACTGTCTGTATGGCAATGGAGAAGGTATTAAGAGAACGGGGACTCGCCCCGGATGTCACAGCAGGCTTAAGCCTGGGTGAATATTGTGCGATTGCTTCAGCAGGAGGCATGAGCACAGAAAATGCAATCACAACAGTAAGAAAACGCGGTATTCTGATGCAGAATGCAGTACCGGGTGGTCAGGGAGCCATGGCAGCGGTTCTCGGACTGGATGCCGGAAAGATTGAGGAAGTGCTGGCAGATCGAAGTGGTGTAATGATCGCCAACTACAATTGTCCGGGACAGATTGTGATTACAGGATGGAAGGAAGATGTGGAACAGGCAGCAGATGCACTGAAGGAAGCCGGAGCAAAGAGAGTCCTTCCGCTTAATGTCAGTGGACCGTTCCATTCTTCTCTCCTGGAGCAGGCCGGAGAAGAACTTGGAAAAGAACTGGAACAGGTAGATTTTTCTGATCTCCAGATCCCATACGTGACGAATGTGACAGCAGAATATGTAACTGATATTACAAAGACAAAAGAACTGCTTGCGCGTCAGGTGGCATCTTCCGTACGCTGGCAGCAGAGTATGGAACTTCTGATCGCGGACGGTGTAGATACATTTGTCGAGATCGGGCCTGGAAGAACACTGGCTGGTTTCTTGAGAAAGATAAACCGTGAGGTGAAAGTGTATAACGTCGGAACCTGGGAAGATGTAGATAAGGTGGTAAATGAATTATGTTAGACAGACTGACAGGGAAAGTTGCGGTAGTGACAGGTGCTTCCAGAGGAATCGGAAGAGCGATCGCACTGCGTCTGGCACAGGAGGGCGCAGCAGTAGTGATCAATTATAATGGATCGAAAGAGCGCGCGCAGGAAGTGAAAACAGAGATTGAATCTGCAGGCGGAACAGCACAGATCATGCAGTGTGATGTGGCAGATGCAGCATCTTGTGATGAGATGTTTCAGACAATCATTAAAGAATTCGGAAGAATAGATATCCTTGTGAACAACGCAGGAATTACAAGAGACGGACTGCTTATGAAGATGGCAGAAGAGGATTTTGATGCTGTGATCGATACGAATCTGAAAGGAACTTTTCATTGTATGCGTGCAGTCTCAAGACAGATGCTGCGTCAGAGATCCGGAAGAATTATTAACCTGTCTTCTGTATCAGGAGTTCTTGGAAATGCAGGACAGGCTAATTATTCTGCATCAAAGGCTGGTGTGATCGGACTCACAAAGAGTGCGGCAAGAGAACTGGCTTCCAGAGGAATTACCGTAAATGCGATCGCTCCGGGATTTATTAACACAGAGATGACAGAAGTACTTTCAGAGAAGGTGAAAGAAGGAGCAACAGCCCAGATCCCTCTTGGAAAGTTTGGAGAGACAGAAGATATTGCGAATGCGGCGGCATTTCTTGCTTCTGATGAAGCACGTTATATCACAGGCCAGACGCTGCATGTCGACGGCGGAATGGCGATGTAAGAATAGAAGGAGTAGGAAAATGAAGAGACGAGTTGTTGTAACCGGAATGGGTGCGGTGACACCGATTGGAAATACAGTAGAAGAATTCTGGAACGGAATCAAAACAGGTAAAGTGGGAATTGGTCCAATCACAAAATTCGATACAACAGATTATAAGGTTAAGCTGGCAGCAGAAGTGAAAGATTTCGTTGGAAAAGAACGAATGGATTTCAAGGCAGCAAAGAGAATGGAATTGTTCTCCCAGTATGCGGTTGCAGCAGCAAAGGAAGCATTTGCGGATGCGGGACTTGATATGGAGCAGGAAGATCCTTACCGTGTGGGAACGATCATCGGTTCAGGTATCGGAAGTCTCAGCTGTGTAGAGCAGAATTACGACAAGATTCAGACAAAAGGACCAGCGCGTGTAAATCCATTGATGGTTCCGTTGATGATCTCCAATATGGCAGCAGGAAATGTATCCATCCAGCTTGGACTGAAAGGAAAATGTACAGATGTCGTGACAGCATGTGCATCAGGATCTAACAGTATCGGAGATGCACTCCGTGCGATTCAGTATGGTGACTTGGATGTCTGTGTTGCAGGGGGGACAGAGAGCTGTATCTGTCCGACTGGAATTGCAGGATTTACTGCGTTGACAGCACTGTCTACAAATGAAGATCCGATGACAGCTTCCCGTCCGTTTGATCAGGACAGGGATGGATTTGTCCTCGGAGAAGGAGCCGGGATCGTAGTTCTGGAAGAACTTGAACACGCGAAAGCGAGAGGTGCGAAGATTTACGCAGAACTCGCAGGATACGGCTCTACAGGAGATGCTTATCATATCACATCCCCGGCAGAGAACGGAGAAGGAGCCGGAATGGCGATGAAACTTGCAATGAAAGAGGCAGGTGTGACACCGGATGAGGTGGATTATATCAATGCTCATGGAACAAGTACACATCACAATGACCTCTTTGAGACGCGTGCGATCTGTTATGCATTAGGAGATGCAGCCGAAAATGTAGTTGTCAATTCAACAAAATCTATGATCGGTCATCTTCTTGGAGCAGCAGGAGCAGTAGAATTTGTTGTCTGCGTAAAGAGTATTCTGGATAATTTCATCCATCAGACAGTTGGTACAAAGAATGTAGATCCGGAATGTGGATTGAATTATGCAGTAGGCGCACCGGTAGAGAAAGAAGTGAATTGTGTAATTTCTAATTCTCTTGGGTTTGGTGGGCACAATGTGTCTCTTCTTGTAAAACGTTTCGAAGAGTAAGGAGAAGCGAAGATGAAGATGGAAGAAATATTGAAGCTGATCGAAGCTGTATCGGCTTCTACGCTCACAGAATTTAAATATGAAGAAAATGGAACAAAGCTGAATCTGAAAAAGGAACAGCAGAAGGTAGAAATCGTTCAGAATGCGGCTTCTATTCCGCTGACAGGAATTTCCGGTGGTGATTTCCAGGCAACTGTTCTTCCACAGAACATGGCTGTATCCGGAAGTTCTGAGAATGCAGATCCGGAAGAAAATCTTGAAAAAGAACCAGAAGGCAAGCTGATCATTTCACCTTTGGTTGGAACTTTCTACGCTGCACCGGCAGAGGATGCACCGAGTTTTGTCAAGGTTGGTGACAAGGTCGAAGTCGGACAGGTTGTCGGAATCGTAGAAGCGATGAAACTTATGAATGAGATTGAGAGTGAATGTGCCGGTACAGTTGCAGAAGTTCTTGTAGAAAACGGAGAACCGGTAGAATACGGCCAGCCGCTTTTTAGAATTGTTTAAGAAAGGGATTCAGATATGAATAGTTTAAATGTAGAACAGATTCAGGAAATCATTCCGCACAGACATCCATTTCTTTTGATTGATAAGATTGAAGATTATGTTCCGGGAGAATATGCAATTGGATACAAAGGTGTTTCTTATCATGAGGATTTCTTTCGTGGACATTTCCCACAGAAAGCAGTAATGCCGGGAGTTCTGATTCTTGAGGCACTTGCTCAGACAGGAGCTGTGGCAATCTTAAGTGTATCGGAGAATCAGGGAAAGATTGCATTCTTCGGTGGTGTACAAAAATGTCGCTTCAAAGGAATGGTATTTCCGGGAGATCAGTTGAAATTAGAGACAAAGATTATTAAAAGAAAAGGACCGGTAGGCGTAGGAGAAGCTGTGGCAACCGTTGACGGAAAGGTCGTTGTTACGGCAGAACTTACATTTATGGTTGGAGAATAAAAAAAATCAGGAGCAGAAGAAATGATAGAGAAGATTTTAATTGCGAACAGAGGGGAGATTGCAGTCCGGGTGATCCGCGCTTGCAGAGAAATGGGAATCCGTACGGTTGCTGTTTACTCTGAGGCAGATAAAGATGCGCTGCATACCCAGCTCGCAGATGAAGCAGTCTGTATAGGTCCTGCTCCATCCGCAGAAAGTTATCTGAATATGCAGAATATCATCAGTGCGACACTTGTGTCCGGCGCAGATGCAATCCATCCGGGATTCGGATTCCTTTCTGAAAACAGCAAATTTGCAGAACTGTGTGAACAGTGCAAGATCACATATATCGGACCGGATTCAAAGGTGATCAGTGCTCTTGGAAATAAATCCGTTGCAAGAAATACGATGGTGGCAGCAGGTGTTCCGGTTATTCCGGGAAGCAAGGAGCCGGTGTATACCGTAGAAGAAGGCGAGAAGATCGCTGGTGAGATCGGTTATCCAGTCATCGTTAAGGCAGCACTTGGCGGTGGGGGAAAGGGAATGCGTGTCGCACAGACACCGGACGAGTTCCAGGCAAGTTTCCAGACAGCACAGAAAGAAGCGCAGATGGCATTCGGAGACGGAACAATGTATCTGGAACACTTTGTAGAACATCCGCGTCATATAGAATTCCAGATTCTTGCAGATAAGTATGGAAATGTGGTCCATCTTGGAGAAAGAGACTGTTCCATTCAGAGAAATCATCAGAAGATGATCGAGGAATCTCCATCAGAAGCACTGACTCCAAAATTGAGACAGAAGATGGGAGAAGCGGCTGTGAAAGCGGCGAAGGCAGCTCATTATACGAATGCCGGAACGATTGAATTTCTCTTAGAAAAGAGTGGAGCCTTTTACTTTATGGAAATGAATACAAGAATCCAGGTAGAACATCCGGTGACAGAATGGGTGACAGGAATCGATCTGATCAAAGAGCAGATTAAGATTGCAGACGGACAGAGACTAAAACTTCAGCAGAAAGACATCAAGATCACAGGTCACGCGATCGAATGCAGGATCAATGCAGAGAACCCGGAAAAGAATTTCCGCCCGTCTCCTGGAAAAATCACAGATGTACATTTCCCGGGTGGTGAAGGCGTACGTGTAGACAGTGCGATTTACACAGGATATGAAGTTCCGCCTTATTATGATTCCATGCTTGCGAAACTGATCGTACATGCGGACGACAGAGAAGAGGCTATCCGTAAAATGAGAAGCGCACTTGGCGAAGTCATTATTGAAGGTGTGGACACAAATATTGATTATCAGTATGAGATTTTGAATCATAAAAAATTCATATCTGGAGATATTGATGTGGAGTTTATCGGAGGAATGATGAATGAGACTGCATAATATGTTTAAAAAGACCGGAGAGAAGATCACTTCGATTCATTCACGAAACAGAAGAAAGCCGGAAGCACCGGAAGGAATCTTGAAAAAATGTAATAAATGCGGTGCAGCAATCTTAACAGATGAAGTAATCAACGGAAAATATATTTGTCCTAAATGTCATGGATACTTTCGTATTCCGGCATATAAGAGAATTGAGCTTGTGACAGACGCAGGCTCTTTTGAAGAATGGGATGCAAAGATCGATGAAGGGGAAAGACCGGAGAATCCGTTGAATTTCAGGGGCTATACAGAAAAAGTCGAAGCTTTAAGAGAAAAGACCGGGCTTGATGAAGCGGTTGTGACAGGAAAAGCAACAATCTGTGGATATCCGGTTGTGATCGGGGTCTGTGACGGAAGATTTATGATGGCCAGTATGGGACATGCGGTAGGAGAAAAGATTACCCGTGCAGTCGAGCGTGCAACAGAGGAGAGGCTTCCTGTTGTTCTTTTTACCTGTTCCGGAGGCGCACGTATGCAGGAGGGAATCATTTCCCTGATGCAGATGGCAAAGACTTCAGCGGCACTGAAACGCCACAGTGATGCAGGCTTTCTTTATATTCCGGTATTGACTGATCCAACTACGGGAGGTGTCACAGCAAGTTTTGCTATGCTTGGAGATATTATTCTTGCAGAACCGGGAGCTTTGATCGGATTTGCCGGTCCGCGTGTGATCGAGCAGACGATCGGACAGAAATTGCCGGAAGGATTTCAGAGAGCAGAATTTCTTCTTGAGCATGGATTTGTTGATCGGATCGTAACCAGGGATGAGATGAAGGAAGTACTGGGACAGATTCTGAAAATGCATACGGTTACAGATGAAAAGAAAGAAGACTGTCCGGAAAAGAAAAAAGAGAACAGAAAAAACATATCTGCAGGAAAAGAAAATGTGTCAGACTGGGAGCGTGTTCTGAAATCCAGGGAAAAAGAACGCCCGGTCGGTAAGGATTATATTGACAGATTGTTTACAGATTTTGTAGAATTACATGGAGACAGATATTATAAGGATGATCCGGCAGTAGTAGGCGGAATTGCGTATTTTCATGGAAAAGCAGTTACTGTGATCGCCCAGTGCAAAGGAAAGACAACGAAAGAAAATCTGGAACGGAATTTTGCAATGCCGTCTCCGGAAGGTTACAGAAAAGCACTGCGTCTGATGAAACAGGCAGAGAAGTTCCAGCGTCCGGTCATCTGTTTTGTAGATACTCCGGGGGCTTTCTGCGGAATGGAGGCAGAAGAGCGTGGACAGGGCGAGGCAATTGCCCGGAATCTGTATGAGATGTCAGCTTTGAAAGTGCCGGTTCTTTCAATTGTAATCGGAGAAGGTGGAAGCGGCGGTGCGCTTGCACTTGCAGTTGCAGATGAAGTGTGGATGATGGAGAATGCAGTGTATTCAGTACTTTCACCGGAAGGGTTTGCAAGCATTTTGTGGAAAGACAGCAAGAGAGCGTCAGAGGCGGCAGGAGTGATGCGTCTGACAGCAGCAGATCTTAAGGAACTTAAGGTGATCGAAGAAATAATTTGCGAGCCTGAAGTGTACCGGGAAGATACGATGGTTCCTGTGCTCTGTGAACTGGAAGAGAAGATGGAACATTTCCTTGAACAATATGGAAGCCTTTCAGAAAAACAACTGACAGATAGAAGATACGACAGATTTCGTCGAATGTAAGAGATAGAAAACATGGTATTGTCTGAATTAAGATAGCAGACCAGAATGAAAGTGATCCCGGAAGATTGAATAGAGAAGAGCTGTTTGAAGAGATCAGAGAACAGTAGAAGACGAGGAGGAAAAAAGATGGATGCGTATAATACCATCAATGACATTCTGGTACATTTATTTAATGAAATCTGGGAGCTGGAGAAAAAGGCGATCATTACAGAGGAGTTTAAAGACATCACAAACAACGATATGCATATAATAGAAGCAATCGGTGTTTCAGGAAAGACAACAATGTCTGTAGTGGCAAAGAAGATGAAGATTACGGCAGGTTCTCTGACCACAGCGGTGAATGGGCTGGTAAACAAGAAGTATGTAATGCGTGCCCGCGGTGAAGAAGATCGAAGAGTGGTATATATCTGGCTGACAGAAAAAGGGGAGAAGGCTTACTATCATCACGAGGAGTTTCACAGGGAGATGACAAATGCTGTGCTGAACAGACTGGACGAAAAAGAGATTCCGGTTCTTATGAAGACATTGGACGGACTTTCAGAATTTTTCAGGGGCTATTCTTCAGAGGAATAAAATGATAATTATCAAGGAAAATTTGACGTTTTGTCAAAAATGAGTTACAATAATCCGTATCGTGAATAATTTATCATTACGGACAAAAGTTCTTGTCATTATTTCGCGTTAAGAATCACATTGTAATGAGGTAGTGCCAATATACTTGGGTGTATATTTTAGGAGGGAAACAAGTATGGTAACAAAGAAGACATCTTCAACAACAAAAGCTGAAACAGCAACAGTAAAGACAGAGAAGAAAGAGACAGCAGCTGCGAAAGCAATCGAGACAAAGAAAGACACAACAAAGAAACTTGAAACAAAGGCAGCAGTGCTGGTAGATACACCAGAAGTTCAGGCAGAAGAAGTAAAAGAGACAGTGAAGAAGGCAGCTAAGAAGGTTGCAGCAAAAGCGGAAGATACAGCTGAAAAGGCTGTGAAGACTGTAAAGAAAGCAGCAGCTAAGAAGACAGCAGCCAAGACTACAAAGAAAGCTGATCTGAAGACAGAATTCTTCCTTCAGTTCTCTGGTAAAGAGTATACAGAGAAAGAGATCCTTAAGAAAGTCAAAGATGTATGGACAAAGGATTTGAAGAATAAAGTCGGAGACATGAAAGATGTTAAGATTTATCTGAAACCGGAAGAGTCAGCAGCATATTATGTTGTTAATGGAGATACAACAGGAAAAATCGATCTGTAAGATATAAATAAAAGATATAAGATCGCTTTCCGGATGTACCGGGAACAGGTTTACTTAAGAAAAGACAGGGAGTCAGACACAGCTGAATGCAGGTGAAGGACGGACCTGTCTTTTTAATATATTAGGAAAGTGCTTTCCTAATATATTAAAAACGCTCCGCTTAGGTAAACATTTCGCCGGTGCAGAAGGCAGTGTGCCTTAAGGTGACAGGAATCTGGCAAGTGCGGTTTGAGAAAGGAGTATGCAAGATGTACGAGAAAGAGATTGAGCAGCTGCAGGAAATGATTGATGAGAGTAACCGGATTGTGTTTTTCGGAGGAGCCGGTGTATCAACAGAAAGTAATATTCCGGATTTTCGAAGTGCAACAGGAATTTATCATCAGAAATATAAGTATTCACCGGAACAGGTGGTCAGTCATAGCTTTTTTATGAAATATCCGGAAGCATTCTATGAGTTTTATAAAGAGAAGATGATGATTTTGGATGCGAAGCCAAATGCTGCCCATCTGAAACTGGCAGAATTGGAGCAGACAGGAAAATTGCAGGCTGTTGTGACACAGAATATTGACGGACTGCATCAGGCGGCAGGAAGCAGAAACGTCTATGAACTTCATGGAAGCATCCACAGAAATTACTGTATGAAATGTGGGAAGTTCTATGATGCGGAATATGTGAAGAATTCAGAAGGAATTCCGAGATGCAGCTGCGGTGGGATGATTAAGCCGGACGTAGTACTTTATGAAGAGGGACTTGACCAGAAGACGATCCAAGGGGCAGTCGAAGCAATTTCATCAGCCGACATGATGATCATCGGAGGTACTTCCCTTGTTGTTTATCCGGCAGCCGGTTTTATTGATTATTTTCACGGAAAACACCTTGTTGTGATCAATAAATCAGAAACAGCCAGAAGTGTCCGGGCAGAGCTTGCAATATCGGCTCCGATCGGAGAGATTCTTGGTGCGATTCAGGTGAGTGACGAATAAAAATTTTTTTTCTGCAAATACTTCTGAAAAGGAGGATGCTGTCAGCAGCAGAAAGAAGTATGGGAAGAAAAAAGAAAAAGACGATCAATCTTACTAAACTTGAACCGGAAGAAAAGCTGAAGTATGAGATAGCAGAAGAATTAGGCCTTTTAGATCGCGTGATGCAGGATGGGTGGAAGTCATTAACATCAAAAGAGACAGGACGGATTGGCGGAATGGTCACCGGAAGAAGACGAGAGATAAAAAACAGACAAAAATTGCGGATAAAAATGATGAAAGATAAACAAAAGTAAAATTTTGAATGACACAGCTTTTGACAAATAAGGATAAATTTGGTAAAATAGACAGAATGGGGAGAAATTATTTTGCGTTAGAATTCGCAGAGTTTTTGGAAAGTGATAACTTTGGTGGCATAAATGACAGAAAAAATTTCAATATTTGATGTGGAGATTTCCTGTATCAAGGCAAAAGAAGCGATGATGCAGGCAATCGGATTCATGAAAGACGATTCCGTCAATACCATTGAACTTGTATCGATGGAATCTCTGATGAAAGAACATGAAAATCCGGAGTGGAAAAAAAAGGTTTCTATGCAGGATCTGGTCCTTCCGGGAAGTGTAGAGATTCTTGAGGCAGCGAAGACGGATGATGCAAGATTGCTGCGTGAGACAGATAATAAATTATTTTTAAGAATGTTTTTGAAATATTTGCAGAAGAATCATCATAAGATTTATCTCCTGGCAGCAAGTCAGGAGGAACTTGTGAAAGCAGAAGAAGCTCTTGCAAGGTATAATCAGGGGATTCGTGTGGTGGGAGATGCCGTGATCCATCCGGAAGACGGAGAGCTGACGGATGCAGACCGAATCCATGGAATTGTGAATGCAGTCAACGGCTCAGAGGCAGATTGTATTTTATCAGTCCTTCCATCGCCGGTGCAGGAAGATTTTATTGAACAGAACAGGGCATTGATCGACACAAGAGTCTGGATTGGCTGTGGATCAGTTCTGATGCGCAGTTTTGATGACAGAAAAATGACGAGCAGAATAAAGAGAATGTTAGTAAAGAAAGTATTTCGCTATAAAGTAGAGAAACAGAATTAGTTTTTGTGAAGAATGCTAAAAGATAAAAATGTGAATATTTCATGGATTCGACGAAGAAATGCATAAAAAAGATGGATTTCCTCTTTCTTTTTTTGCTGTTTTGCCTTAATATAATATAAGAGTATGTGTGCAGATAAATAATGCATACGAAAAAATTGTGGAATATGCACATGCGTGTTACTACTTACAGTTTGCTGTGACCAGCAATACATCGTACAGAGTGGAGGAAAAAAGGATGATTTCGAATCAGATACTTCAAAACACTATTGAAGGATTAAAGGGAATATCAAGGGTTGATTTCTGTGTACTCGACACAGAAGGAAAAGAACTTGCAGCAACATTTGATATGGCAAAGGATTGTGGGGAAGCGGTTCTTTCTTTTGTTGAATCACCGGCAGACAGCCAGGTGATCCAGGGATGCCAGTTCTTTAAGATCTTTGATGAACAGCGTTTGGAATATGTTTTGCTTGCAGATGGCGAGACAGAAGATGTGTATATGCTTGGTAAGATTGCGGCATTTCAGATCCAGAGTCTGCTTGTAGCTTATAAGGAGCGTTTTGACAAAGATAACTTTATCAAAAATCTTCTTTTGGACAACCTTCTTTTGGTTGATATTTACAATCGTGCAAAGAAATTACATATTGACACAGAAGTAAAACGTGTTATCTTTATTATTGAAACATCGCACGAGAAAGACAGTGCTGCACTTGATAATGTGAGAAATCTTCTGGGAGGAAAGTCAAGAGACTTTATCACAGCTGTTGATGAGAAGAATATTATTGTTGTGAAAGAACTCTCAGATAAGGACGGCAATAAGGAACTTGAGAAGATGGCGAAAGAGATGCTGGATACGCTCCAGGCAGAGGGAGGCGACGAGCAGATCCATATTGCATACGGAACCATCGTAAGTGATATCAAGGAAGTATCCAAGTCATACAAAGAGGCAAAGCTTGCACTTGATGTAGGTAAGATTTTCTTTGATGAGAAGGATATCGTTGCTTATACAACACTTGGAATCGGTCGTCTGATCTATCAGCTGCCGCTGCCACTTTGTAAGATGTTTATCAAAGAGATTTTCGAAGCAAAATCTCCGGATGACTTTGATGAAGAGACATTGACAACGATCAATAAGTTCTTTGAGAACAGCCTTAATGTATCAGAGACATCCAGACAGCTCTATATCCACAGAAATACACTGGTATACAGACTGGATAAGCTTCAGAAGAGTACCGGTCTGGATCTGCGTGTGTTTGAGGATGCCATTACTTTCAAGATTGCCTTAATGGTAGTAAAGTATATGAAGTATATGGAGACATTAGAGTACTAGAAACGTAGGAGTATAGATAAGTTTTAGGAGGAACATATGATTGAATTAAGGAATGTGACGAAGGAGTATTCCAAAGGTCACGCAGCCTTGAATGGAGTTTCCGTGAAGATTGAGCGCGGAGAATTCGTATTCATCGTTGGTGACAGTGGATCAGGTAAGTCTACATTGATCAAATTGATCATGAAAGAGTTGAATCCGACCGAGGGTACAATTATCGTCAACGGCCAGAATTTGAACCGTATGAAACACAGAAACATTGCTAAATACAGAAGAGGACTTGGAGTTGTATTCCAGGATTTCCGTCTTTTGAAAGATCGTAGTATTTATGAGAATATTGCATTCGCATTGCGCGTGACTGAGACACCGACCCGTGTAATCAAGAAGAAGGTACCGGCGGCTCTGTCACTGGTTGGACTTGCACAGAAGTACAAGTCATTCCCAAAGGAACTCTCAGGTGGAGAGCAACAGCGAGTAGCGATTGCAAGAGCAATTGTAAATGAACCTGCCATTCTGCTGGCGGATGAGCCGACAGGAAACCTCGACCCGACAAACTCATGGGAGATCATGAGTCTGCTGAAAGAGGCGAATGAGCGTGGAACAACAGTACTTGTTGTTACACATAACCAGGAGATCGTAAACGAGATGAACGAGCGCGTCATTACTATGAAGCAGGGCGTAATCGTCAGTGATGAGAAAAAAGGTGGGTATATAAATGAGGATTAGTACATTTGGATACGTTGGAAAGCAGGGCGTTAAGAATATCTGGAGAAACAAGATGTTTTCACTCGCATCCATAGCGACGATGTCAGCATGTATTTTCCTGTTTGGATTGTTTTTCTCGATACTTGTTAACTTCCAGTATATTATTAAAAGCGCAGAAGAAGGTGTTGCAATCACCGTATTCTTTAATGATGACGCAACAGAGGAACAGAAGAAAGAGATTGGCGAACAGCTTGAGTCCCGTGATGATGTTTCAGAAGTGAAGTATGTGTCAGCAGATGATGCATGGGCAGAATTCCAGAAAGAGTATTTTGGAGACAACCCGGAACTTGCAGAAGGTTTTAAGGATGATAACCCGCTGGCAGGTTCGGATAACTATGAAGTCTACATGAAGACGGTAAAAGGTGATAATAAGGATCTGATCGCGAAGAGTAAGTCTCTTTCAGCTACGCAGCAGGATCTGGTTAAATTTGCACAGAGTCTGGACGGAGTCAGACAGGTCAATAAGTCAGATGTTGTAGCGAATACACTTTCCAGTGTGAATATGCTTGTTGCATATGTTTCAATTGCAATTATCGCAATTCTTCTCGGAGTATCGATCTTCTTGATCAGTAATACGGTAACAACAGGTATTACAGTCAGAAAAGAAGAGATTGCAATCATGAAATATATCGGAGCGAAAGACTTTGTTGTAAGATCACCATTCGTGATCGAAGGTCTGATCATCGGATTATTCGGTGCAGTTATTCCGCTTGCCCTGTTATATTTCCTTTATGACAAGGCTGTAGTATATATTATGGAGAAGTTTAGTATTCTGAAGAATATCATTACATTCCTTCCGGTTGGAAATGTATATATTTATTTGCTGCCGATTGGGCTGGTAATGGGAATTGGAATTGGATTCCTCGGAAGTTACTTCACTGTTCGTAAGCACTTAAGAGTGTAATAGGAGATACCTATGAAAAGACGGATGAGAAAGGTGACAGCACTGGTTCTGTCAGTCGGAATGATGCTGTCAATGACAATTACTTCCGGTGCTGTGACAATTGATGAAGCGCAGAAAAAAGCAGATGAGCTGCAATCACAGAAGAGTGCAGCTGAGGCTGAAAAAGATACACTTGCTGCGAAACTTAATTCCATCATTGACCAGATGAACAAGACGCAGGAAGAATTAAGTGCCAAGGAAACTGAAATTTCAACAGCTGAGGAAGAGCTTGTACAGGCGAAGGTTGATGAGGATGATCAGTATAACAGCATGAAGAAGAGAATCAAATTCATGTATGAGGGTGGTAATATCCAGTTCCTTGAGATACTGATGTCCAGTAGTAATATTGGGGATCTTCTTAATAAGGCAGAGTATGTATCGAAGCTCTCTTCTTATGACAGAGATATGCTTACAGCTTTTCAGGATACAGTAAAGGCTGTAGAAGAGAAAGAAGCAAAACTGCAGGATGAGTATGAAAAACTTAATACATTGCAGAGCAGTCTGGTGAGTCAGCAGACAGAGGCGCAGACACTGATCAGCAGCAAGGAAGCACAGATTGCTGAGATTCAGGATCAGATTACAGATAATGCAAATCTTCTTGCAGATCTTAAGGCGAAAGCAGAAGAAGCAAAACGTCTTCAGGAAGAGCAGGCAGCGGCGGCTGCTGCAGCTGCTGCGGCTGCAAAGAAGAATAACAGTGGAAGCAGTAGCAGTGGAAGCAGCAGCAGTGGAAGCAGCAGTTCCAGACCGGCTTCCAGCGGAAACGTGGTGAGCGGAAGTGGATATTTTACACATCCATGTCCGGGAATGACATACCAGTCCAGTTATTTCGGAGAGGTTCGATCTTTCGATTCAAGACCACATAAAGGAAATGATTATGCCGCACCGACAGGAACACCTACATATGCAGCAGCCGCTGGAACAGTCATTACGGCAGGCTGGAGCAACAGTGCGGGAAACTGGGTTGTTATAAGCCATGGAAATGGATTGGTGACAAAGTATATGCATCACAGCTCAATTTGTGTGAGTGCCGGTCAGAGAGTAGCAAAAGGACAACAGATTGGATATGTTGGTTCTACAGGATATTCAACCGGAGCACATCTACATTTCCAGGTGGAGCTTAACGGAACACCAGTGAATCCGAATGATTATATGTAAGACAAAGGGATTCAAAATCTTCCTTTCATGTTTACATGAAAGTGATTCAAAGAATAAAGGGGGACAAAGTGGAAGATTCTGCTTTGTCCTTTTCTTTAAATAACAGCGAAAGGGACAGACAATGGAACAGAAAAAGAAAAAGGGATATGGAGCCGGGATTGTTACCGGAATTCTTGCAACAGTTCTTGTCAGCCTGCTTCTCCTTGGGGGATTCAGGGTCATTACGAACACAGCCGGCAGTTATGCATCCGGTAAAGTGACAGAAAAAGAGGTATCAAAAAAACTGGATAAGCTGAATGCTTTGATTGATAAATATTATCTGTATGAAGATGACATTGATACAGATCAGCTGGCAGAAGGAATTTATTCCGGATATACGAGTGCATTGGGAGATAAGTACACTGTTTATTATGATGAAGATGAGACAAAAGCTCTGATGGAATCAACAAGCGGAACATTTTCAGGTGTGGGTGCAACGCTGACAAAAGATGCGGATACGGGCTATGCGACAATTGTAAATGTCTATGAAGACTCTCCGGCAGAGAAAGCAGGACTGAAAGCAGGAGATATCCTGGAGAAAATCGATGACCACGAGGTTGGTGATGAGCAGCTTGATACGGTGGTGTCCTGGATCAAAGGGGAAAAGGGAACAGATGTAAAGATTACAGTTCTCAGAGACGGAGAAGAACTGGAACTGACTGCCACACGAGATACGATCGAAGTGAAGACAGTTTCGTATGAGATGAAGGAGAACCAGATTGGCTATATCAGAGTGTCTGAGTTTGATACAGTAACGTATGACCAGTTTAAAGAAGCGTTGGATGATCTTGAAAAGCAGGGAATGCAGGGTCTTATTGTCGACCTGAGAAACAACCCGGGCGGAAGTCTTGATACAGTTACAAATATGCTGCGTCTGCTTCTTCCGGAAGGTACAATTGTATCAACAAAGGACAAGAATGGAAAGACAGACGAAATCACTTGTGACGGAACGCATGAATTTAAGAAACCAATGGCAGTTCTTGTAAACCAGTACAGTGCCAGCGCATCTGAAATCTTCAGTGGTGCAGTGCAGGATTATGGAACCGCAAAAATTGTCGGAGTGACAACGTATGGAAAAGGTGTTGTGCAGCAATTGATGGATCTGGGAGATGGAACCTGTCTGAAAGTGACGATTGCAGAGTATTATACTCCAAATGGAAGAAGCATCAATGGAAAAGGTGTTGAACCGGATGTGAAAGTTGAATACCAGTATGATGAGGAGAATCCAAAAGCAGATAACCAGCTGGATCAGGCATTAAGCACAGTTCAGGGAGAAATTAGTGAAAGTACACAAAACCGATAGGTTGAAAAAGCCTCATTCTGATAAAATGTTAAAATGTGTGACAATTCAGATAAAAACTCTTGAAAATCAAAAAATGATGTGCTAATATTGGAAACAAGTTTTAGCAGACTAAAGTGCTGAACCAGAAAAAGGCAAAGAACAAGACTCTGATTCACAGAAACTGACAGGAAGTTGGCGTCACCGACTGAGAGCGCCGGACAGCGGAGCGGATTAAGGGAACACTTGGGAGCTGGCTGTCTGAACAGATGAAGTAGGGCAGCACGTGGAGCATACGTTACATGCAAAGAGTGGAATCTGGCTTACACAGGGATAAGATTTGAAATGTGAAGACTGAGATTCAATGCGGGTGGTACCGCGGATATTATGATTGTAATTTCCGTCCCGGGATACTGATGTATCCCGGGGCTTTTTTATTTAGAAAGCTTCTTCCCGGGATGCTGGAATCTGAAAGGAGAAGAATTATGGAATTTGTAACAGGTGTAAAAAAGAAGGAAACATTGGAACTGAGTGAACTTCTCGAAGAGGGAAGAATTGGAGCCGAAGTGAAAGTAAATGGTGCGATCCATACGATCCGTGATATGGGAATAATTGCATTCATTATTCTCAGAAAAAGAGAAGGACTTGTTCAGTGTGTATATGAAGAAAATATTTCCAAATTTGACTTGAAAGATGTGAAGGAAGCAGATACAGTAGAGGTAACAGGTGTGCTTGCAGAGTCTGCGAAAGCTCCGAATGGGATTGAGATTCGCCTTGGTGAATTGAAGATCTTAAGTGAGCCGGCAGAGCCAATGCCGCTTCCGATTGCAAAGTGGAAGCTGAACACATCTCTAGAAGCAAAATTAAACTACAGACCGATTTCTCTGAGAAATATCAGAGAGCGTGCGAAGTTCAGAATTCAGGAAGGAATCGTAAGAGGGTTCCGTGATTTCCTTTATAAAGAAGGATTTACAGAGATCCATACTCCGAAAATCGGTGCCAAGAGTGCAGAGGGCGGTGCGAACCTTTTCCGTCTGGAGTATTTCCACAGACCGGCGATCCTTCAGCAGAGCCCACAGTTCTATAAGCAGATGATGGTCGGAGTATTCGACAGAGTCTTTGAGACAGCGCCAGTATTCCGTGCAGAGAAACACAACACAAAGCGTCATCTGAATGAGTACACAAGCCTTGATTTCGAGATGGGATATATTGATGGATTTGAAGATATCATGGCAATGGAAACGGGATTTCTTCAGTATACGATGGAGCTGTTGAAGAAAGAGTATGCAAGAGAACTTCAGATTCTGAATATCGAAGTACCGAAGACAGATAATATTCCGGCAGTAAGATTCGACGAGATCAAACGACTGGTATCCGAGAAGTATGACAGAAAGATCAAGAACCCATTTGACCTGGAACCAGAGGAAGAGACATTGATCAGCCGTTATGCGAAGGAAGAATGGGATGCAGATTTTGTATTCGTTACTCATTATCCATCAAAGAAACGTCCATTCTATGCAATGGATGATCCGGAGGATCCGACTTACACGCTCAGTTTTGACCTGCTTTTCAGAGGAATGGAGATCACAACCGGCGGACAGCGTATTCATGATTATCATGAACTTCTTGCGAAGATGGAGAAGCGAGGTATGACAGATGAAGGCATGGAGCAGTATTTAAGTGCATTCAAGCATGGAATGCCACCACACGGAGGTCTTGGAATAGGTATGGAACGTCTGACAATGAAGATGATGAACGAAGACAATGTAAGAGAAACAACATTATTCCCAAGAGACTTAAGTCGTCTGGAACCATAAGAAGAAAATACAAAAACGGGTCAATCCTCTGGATTGAACGAAAAAACTGTTGGATGTGAAGGTCTGAACTGAGAAAGAGAACTGCCCACAGGATGTTGTGGTCAGAAACTTAAGGAGTAGAAACGAGGGAGGATCTTTATGTTTAAGAAAAAAGAATGTTATCTTTGCGGAGGTAAATTAATTAATGGCCGTTGCAGTTCCTGCGGGCTGGATAACACAAAGCTAGACAAAAAGAATTACAGGCTGAATGAGAGTAGTTTTGACCGCAAGAAAAAAATGACATATTCCCAGAAACGACAGAATGACACTGGAGAGACAAAAAAACGGGAGAAAAAGCAGGATGCGGGACATCTCTGTGAGAGTCATAACGGACGGAAAAGAACGCAGACAGAATATCAGCAAAAAGAAAATCCGCGGATGGAAATCCCACAGACAGGGCAGATGCAGCTGGGTGGGCCGACGGTATTTAATCCGGCAAGGAAGGCTCATACAGGATCTTATGAGGAACAGAAAAAAGCAAGGAAAATCAGTGGAATTCTTGCGGGAATTATCGTGGCAATCGTATCATTTACAAGCATTGCAGGTTCCGTTGGTGATTTCATTTCCTCATTTGGGGATGATTTCCATTCCTCAGATTATGACTGGAATGATGATGGCAGCGAAGTGGAGTCTGAGTATGATCCATATATGAATACAACGAGAGAACTTTCTGAAACAGGAGCAACTTATGACTGTGTATTAGGATATGGGGAGTATGAAATCGGAGCACAGATCCCGGAAGGGACTTATGAAGTGGAGCTTGTCTCAGGAGAAGGCTCCATGCAGCAGGATGATCCTGAGAATTCGATTTATTACTATTCTTATTTTAGTGAAGATGAGTCAGATACGGATGCAGGAGATTATCTGGACGATGTGAGATTGTATACAGGAGGTCATCTGAAGATTGATACAGGACTGGTTGTCCAATTTCATTCTGAGAATGCACAGACGGAACAGATGCAGCTGGAAGAAAATCCGCTGACGGAGCAGGTAACATTGAAAGCCGGAAACACTTATACAGCGGGAACAGATTTCCCGGCAGGATGGTATGATGTGACCGAGGCATCAGGAGTCGACTGGGCGGAGCTTCATTACAAGATTTATCTTGGTGATCTTTATGATAAGGAAAATGAAAATCTCAATTATGAAAACTATGGACTCTGGTTTTATGATACAGATGGATCAGAATCTTATAGAAATGCAGTTTTCCCGGAAGGGACGGAGCTGGAAGTGGATGATGGGGATTTAATCCTGACGCCGTCCGGCTCAGTAAAAAACCAGAACTATGACAGTTTCTATGATATGTACCGCTACAGGTCGCAATAAGATGAGAAATTTATGATACTGATTTTGGAAATTGTCAGGATTAGCAAAGACAGAGTAGAAAGAAAGGATGATTAAATTGGCAAATAAAATATCCGACGAAACAATCGAGTATGTAGGAATCCTTGCCAAGCTGGAACTTTCAGAGGAAGAGAAAGAAGCAGCGAAAAAAGACATGGAGCAGATACTGGATTATATAGATACATTAAATGAACTTGACACAGCAGGAATCGAACCGATGTCTCATGTATTTCCGGTACAGAATGTGTTCCGTGAAGATGTTGTGACAAACGGAGATAACAAAGAAGCGACACTTGCGAATGCACCACTTCGTAAAGAGGACAGTTTTGAAGTGCCGAAGACAATTGGTTAAGGGAGTGAGAGTAGATGGATTTATTAAAACTTACAGCCCTTGAACTGGGCGAGAAGATCAAAGCAAAAGAAGTAACTGTACGAGAAGCAGTTGATGCAGTGATCGGACAGATCAGAGAATCAGAGTCAGAGATTCACAGCTTTGTGACGATAGATGAAGAAGGTGCTTATGCACAGGCAGAGGAAATTCAGAAGAAAATAGATGCGGGCGAACTGACAGGTCCGCTTGCAGGAGTTCCGGTTGCGGTAAAGGATAATATGTGTATCGAAGGACAGCTTACCACATGCAGTTCCAAGATTCTTTCCAACTTCAAACCGACCTATACGGCTGAGGCAGTTGAGAACCTCAGAAAAGCAGGAGCAGTTATCATTGGTAAGACGAACATGGATGAATTTGCCATGGGAAGTACAACAGAGACATCTTATTACGGACCGACACGCAATCCGCACAACACAGCGCATGTTCCGGGAGGTTCTTCCGGTGGTTCCTGTGCGGCAGTGGCAGCATCCGAATGTTATTATGCACTTGGATCTGATACCGGCGGATCCATCCGTCAGCCTAGTTCTTTCTGTGGAGTTGTCGGACTGAAACCGACTTATGGAACTGTTTCCCGATATGGACTTATCGCATACGGCTCTTCTCTTGATCAGATCGGACCGGTAGCGAAAGATGTATCGGATTGTGCGGCAATTCTTGAGGCGATTGCATCTCATGATCCGAAAGACAGCACTTCTATGGATCGTGATGATTGTGATTTCACAGAAGCGCTCGTTGATGATGTGAAAGGACTACGTATTGGAATCCCAAGAGATTATATGGGAGAAGGTCTGGATCCGGAAGTAAATGATGCTGTGATGAAAGCCGCAAAAGTACTCGAAGAAAAGGGTGCGATTGTTGAAGCATTTGATCTGCGTCTTGTAAAATATGCAATCCCTGCTTATTATACGATCGCAGATGCAGAGGCAAGTTCTAACCTGGAACGTTTTGACGGTGTAAAATATGGTTATCGTACAGAAGATTACGATGGACTTCACAATATGTACAAGAAAACACGTTCAGAAGGATTTGGTCCGGAAGTAAAGAGAAGAATCATGCTTGGATCTTTTGTCTTAAGTTCAGGATATTATGATGCTTACTATCTGAAGGCACTTAGAACAAAAGCTTTAATCAAGAAAGAGTTTGACCGTGCATTCCGTAATTATGACATCATTCTCGGACCGGCAGCACCGACAACTGCTCCGGAGCTTGGAAAGAGCTTAAGTGATCCGATGAAGATGTATTTGGGAGATATTTATACAATCTCAGTCAATCTTGCAGGTCTTCCGGGAATGAGCGTTCCGGTTGGAAAAGACAGCAAAGGACTTCCAATCGGTATGCAACTGATCGGAAATGTATTTGAAGAAAAAACTTTGATCCGTGCAGCATATACCTATGAGTGTGCGACAAAGAAGATGCATGAAACACCGGCATCTGTCGGTCTTATGTCAGAAAAGGAGGTGCGTTAACAATGGCAAAGCAGTATGAAACAGTCATTGGACTGGAAGTGCATATTGAGCTGGCTACAAAGACAAAGATCTTCTGTGGATGCAGCACAGAATTCGGTGGCGCACCGAATACACATACTTGTCCTGTATGTACCGGTATGCCGGGATCGCTTCCGGTGTTGAATAAACAAGTTGTAGAATATGCTATGGCGATTGGTCTTGCAACAAACTGTAAGATTACACAAGTGTGCAAATTTGACCGTAAAAACTATTTCTACCCAGATAACCCGCAAAACTATCAGATTTCCCAGCTGTATCTCCCGATTGCCAGAGATGGATATGTAGAGATCGAGAGTGGTTCAGGAAAGAAGAAAGTAAGAATCCACGAGATGCATATGGAAGAAGATGCAGGTAAGCTGGTTCATGATGAGTGGGATGATACGTCACTTGTCGATTATAACCGAAGCGGTGTGCCACTTGTAGAGATCGTATCTGAACCGGATATGCGTTCCGCAGAAGAAGTTATTGCTTATCTTGAAAAACTGCGTATGATCGTGCAGTATTTAGGAGCATCTGATTGTAAGCTTCAGGAAGGTTCTATGCGTGCAGATGTCAACCTGTCTGTCCGTGAAGTCGGATCCGATCAGTTTGGTACAAGAACAGAGATGAAGAACCTGAACTCATTTAAGGCAATCGCACATGCAATTGAAGGCGAGCGTCAGAGACAGATTGAGTTGATCGAAGAAGGAAAACAGGTTGTACAGGAGACAAGACGCTGGGATGACAACAAAGAGCATTCTTATGCAATGCGTTCCAAAGAGGATGCACAGGATTATCGTTATTTCCCGGAACCGGACCTTGTTCCGATCGTGATCAGTGATGAATGGATCGAGAAAATCAAATCTCAGCAGCCGGAACTTCGTACGGAGAAGCTGGAGCGTTACAAGGAACAGTTTGATATTCCGCAGTATGACGCAGAGATCATCACAGGTTCTAAGAAAATGGCCGATCTTTTTGAGGCAACAACAGCAATCTGTGAGAAACCGAAGAAAGTTGCAAACTGGCTGATCGGAGAGACCTTCCGTCTGATGAAAGACAATGGAATGGAGCCGGAAGATTTAACATTCTCTCCGGAGAACCTGGCAAAATTAATTGATCTTGCGGAGGCAGGAACCATTAACAGTTCTGTGGCAAAAGATGTATTCAAGCAGATTTTCCATGAGGATATAGATCCTGAGAAATATGTCGAAGAACACGGGCTTAAGATGGTGAACGATGAAGGTGCACTCCGTGAGACAGCTGCCAAAGTGATCGCAGACAACCCACAGGCAGTCGCAGACTTCAAAGGCGGTAAAGAGAAAGCAATCGGAGCACTGCTTGGACAGACAATGCGCGCCATGAAGGGGAAAGCAAACCCAGGAATGGTGAATCAGGTGCTGCGGGAGTTGTTAAAATAAAAATTGATTTGTCTGTTAGGATTCCTGTAAATGGAACAGATATATTTATTGACCTAATATTGAAATTAAGATTGATATATTGACAGCCTGGAAAATGTCTGCTATATTACAAGTAGAACACAGAGAAATAATAAACTATATATGTTCAAAACAATAAGAGATTCGGAAGGATGTGGAAAGAATGAAACGAGATTATTATGAAGTGCTTGGGCTGTCAAAGGGCGCAGAGGATAAAGAAATAAAGAGAGCATATCGTAAGCTGGCAAAGAAGTATCATCCGGACACGAATCCTGGGGATAAAGAAGCGGAGAAGAAATTCAAAGAAGTGACGGAGGCGTACTCTGTACTGAGTGATCCGGAGAAGAAGAAACTGTATGACCAGTTCGGTCATGCTGCATTTGATCAGAGCGGTGCTGCAGGTTCCGGATATGGAAATGCCGGTACAGGTGGCTTTGGAGGATTCGGCGGAAACGGCGGATTCAAAGGCGGTACTTACCGTAGTTATGGTGGACCGGGAAGTGGATATCAGGAGTATCATTTTGAAGGTGGCGACATGGATGACATGTTTGGTGACATTTTCGGAAATATGTTCCATGGAGGAAGTGCTTCAGGTCGCAGCAGAAGGACATCAGGATTTACCGGAGGATTTGGAGGTGAAAGCTTTAAATCAAAAGGTTCTGATATCAAGGCAGGTATCACTGTAGGATTTGACGAGGCTGCATTTGGTGGAGATAAGGTTATTACTCTGAGTAATCCGGAAAATCCAGGACAACCGGGACAGTCACTGAAGGTTCATATTCCGGCAGGTATTGATAACGGAAAGTCAATCCGTTTAAGAGGAAAGGGAATGCCGGGAACCGGTGGTGGTGAAGCCGGAGATCTTCTGTTGAAAGTAACAGTTGCTCCGAAACCTGGATATGAGCGGAAAGGTATGGATGTATATACAACCGTATCTGTTCCGTATACAACAGCTGTGTTCGGAGGTGAGGCATTGGTCCATACACTGTATGGAGATGTTATGTGTAAGATTAAAGAGGGAACACAATCGGGTTCCAAGATTCGTCTGAGAGGTAAGGGAATTGTTTCGATGAAAGATTCATCCGTTCACGGAGACCAGTATGTGACAATTCAGATTGAAGTGCCAAGAAACTTAAGTCTGCAGGCAAGACAGAAATTAAAAGAGTTTGAAGAAATCTGTCAGGGGAGTTCAAGAACAGCATAAATAAATGAAAAGACCAGAGGCTTGTTTTACAAATTGAAACAAGAATCTCTGGTCTTTTCTGCTGTTTAGAATATTGCTGTAGCTGTTTAGAAGTTACTGTGAGCAGTAACGTTTTGCACAGGTACAATTTATAGCCACTGACTCAGAAATTTAAAGCCAGTAACAAACGAATTATAATTGGGATTCTGCTAGTCACGTTCCCAACGACCGGAAGCACCACATGGAAGAACCAATCCTGAATCTGTAACAGGAAGTCCGATCTCCTGAGAATCTACATGTCCGTTCCAAGGTTTTAATTCAGTTGAGATCATGTAGGTAAGTACGGCAGGAGCAAGTCCTGTTGTATAAGAATTCACAAGGAAGAACAGTGCATCCTTGGAAAGAATCTTTGTACAAAGCTTGATGAGTGGATGGATCATATCTTCAATCTTCCAGATCTCGCCTTTTGGTCCACGCCCATATGATGGCGGATCCATAATGATTGCATCATAAGTGTTGCCACGGCGGATCTCGCGCTCAACGAACTTCACACAGTCATCGACAAGCCAGCGGATCGGTGCATCTCCCAGACCGGAAGAAACCGCATTCTCCTTTGCCCATGTCACCATACCCTTAGATGCATCTACATGAGTAACCTGCGCTCCGGCAGCTGCCGCTGCAAGTGTAGCACCTCCGGTATAAGCAAAAAGGTTCAGCACCTTGACCGGACGTCCAGCATTCTTAATCTTTTCAGAGAACCAGTCCCAGTTAGTTGCCTGCTCAGGGAAGAGTCCTGTGTGCTTGAAACTAAATGGTTTTAAATTAAATGTGAGAGAACCGTAATGGATCTGCCACTGCTGTGGGAGACTAAAAAACTCCCATTCACCGCCACCCTTTTTGCTACGGTGATAATGTCCGTTCATCTCTTTCCAACCGCGGTTCTTCTTAGGAGTATCCCAGATGACCTGCGGGTCCGGACGGACAAGAAGATAATTTCCCCAACGCTCAAGCTTTTCGCCACCTGAGCAGTCAAGAATTTCGTAATCTTTCCAATTATCTGCAATCCACATGAATTAGTTAATCCTTTCTACAAAAAATACTTGTAATCATACAGAGACAATCTCAAAAAACGATACATTTTTGAAATTGTTTCGTTTTATATCGTCTATAACATTTCTATTATAATAGAAAGTCCTATGGTAATGCAATGAAAATTTTGTGATTGAGAAATTATTGAAAAAATACTGGAAAAAATGCACTAACAACCCACTAAAATGGTAGGAATATAAAACAAAGCGACGAAATCATATAATACCTATTGACATAGTAGGTTAATAGGTGTATCATACGCCTATCGAATCTGAGATGCGAAAAAGTAACAGCGTTACATCAAATGATAGATGGAGTGATGAGTATGATAAAAGTAGAACATGCAAACAAAACATTTTCCGGGAAATACGGTACAGTACATGCGCTGCAGGATGTCAGCATTCATGTAGAGAAAGGTGACATCTACGGAATTATCGGATTTTCCGGAGCAGGTAAATCAACTTTGATCCGGTTGGTAAATGGATTAGAGACACCGGATACGGGAAATGTTATAGTCCAGGGAGAAAATCTTGGGAATCTGAAAAAAACGCAGCTTCGCAAGCTTAGAAGAAAAATCGGAATGGTTTTTCAGCAATTTAATCTTCTTGAATCAAAAACAGTGTATCACAACATTGCATTGCCATTGATTCTTGAAAAGGCACCAAAGGAAGAGATTGATAAGAAAGTAAAAGAAGTACTCCGGTTTGTAGAACTGGAAGATAAGAAAGATGTTTATGTAAGCCAGCTTTCGGGAGGACAGAAACAGAGAGTGGGAATCGCAAGGGCACTGACAACAACACCGGACATCCTGCTCTGTGACGAGGCAACAAGTGCACTGGATCCACAAACTACAGAATCCATTCTGAAACTGCTTAAGAAGATCAACCGGGAGATGGGAGTTACAATCCTTCTGATCACACATCAGATGCAGGTCGTTCAGATGATCTGTAATAAAGTAGCAGTTATGGAGAACGGACAAGTAGTAGAGGCCGGAAGTGTGCTTGATGTATTCGGAAAGCCACAGACACCTGTTACAAGAAGATTCGTTCAGACTGTAGTAAATGATCAGATTCCGGAAAGTATTATTAGTCTTGTGAAAGAACAGAAAGAACATTTCCGGGTAGAGAGGCTTAAGTTTATCGGAAGCAGTGTAAAACGTCCGGTAATTTCGGATATCTGTCATGTGGATGGAATTGTAGTAAATATTTTAGGAGCGACTGTGCAAGAATTGCAGGAAAATGTAATGTGTGTGTTCATTTTGCAGTTGATCGGAGCAGAAGAGAAAATACTAGAAGCTGAGAAACAGATTGATGGGAATGGAGTCATCAGAGAAAGAGTGGAGGCGATTTAATGGAACAAGAGTATTTTGGAGTATCACTGGAAAAGTTATTGACCAGTGGGGGACAGACATTATATATGGTTGCGTGGTCACTGATCATTGGAACAATCATAGGAATTATTTTGGCACTGATCCTTGTACTTTGCCGTAAGGGAGGAATGATAGAGAATCTGATCCTTTACAATATTGTAAGTATCTATATTAATATAGTAAGAAGTATTCCGTTTGTGATCTTACTGGTAGCGATCATGCCGTTGACAAGGGCAATTGTTGGAACGACCATCGGAAGTACAGCATCACTTGTCCCGCTTGTTATTTATATCAGTCCATATCTTGCACGCTTGATGGAAAATAGCTTACTGGAGATTAATCCGGGTATTCTGGAAGCGGCTGAAGCAATGGGGGCATCTACCTGGCAGACGATTCGGTATTTTCTGCTTCCGGAGACACTTGGATCCATTGTACTTGCTTTGACAACAGGTACGATCGGGCTGCTTGGGGCATCAGCAATGGCCGGATATGTAGGTGGAGGCGGTGTCGGAGATTTGGCATTGACGTATGGTTATCAGAGAATGAATACGCCATTGATGATCTTTACAGTGGTTGTATTGGTTGTATTTGTACAGATTCTTCAGCTGGCAGGAAATATAATTTCAAGAAAACTCAGACAACATAGATAATTGATTAAGAAAGAACGAGGAGAATTATATTATGAAAATCAAGAAAATTATTGCAGGATTATTAGTAGCGACAACAGCATTCAGCCTGGCGGCATGCGGAAATTCAGGTTCAGGAGATACGAAGAAAAGTGACGCGGATACATCAGAGAAAAAGGAAATCGTCTATGGAAAATCCCAGGGACCATATACAGAACTTTTCGAAGATGCAATTGTTCCAATTCTTGAGAAAGAAGGATATACACTGAAAGCTGTTGACCTTTCAGACCTTCAGACAGCAGATGTTGCACTGAATGACGGAGATGTAGATGTCAATGTAGAACAGCATACAGCATACATGGATAATTTTAATAAAAGTTACAATGCAGATCTGGTTGCAATCAGCCCAATCCCGACAGTTCCGGCAGGAGTTTATTCAGATAAATATGATTCTGTAGATGAGATTCCGGATGGTGCAAAGGTTGCTGTTCCAAATGATGCGTCCAACACAGCACGCTGCTATCTGATGCTTCAGAAAATCGGCTGGATCAAGCTTGACGAGAATGCTGATCCATCCACAGTTACACAGGATGATATTGTAGAGAATCCGCACAATATCGAATTTACAGAAATGAACAGCATGACAATTCCTGCAGCAGAATCTGATTTTGACTATATTGCAATCACAGGAAGTGTCGTATACAATGCAGGGATTGACGCTTCTACAGCACTGGCTAACGAGGATATTCAGGATTATCTCGTACTTCAGGTCGTAGTAAAAGAAGAGAATAAAGATGCTGCCTGGGCGAAGGCAATCGTGGATGCATATCATTCAGACGAGTTTAAAAAGTATATGGAAGAAAACAATGATGGATTATGGTGGATCCCGGATGAACTTAAATAATCAGGAAAGGCAGTGATTAAAAGATGGATCAGACAGAAAAATTAATCCTGGAAGCAATCGATCAGCACAGAGATGAGA